>Ga0180438_10004999_pt1 | contig 18735 bp, 11 predicted proteins | sample SS_ome_12_FD_132455 | JGI IMG/M metagenome (GOLD analysis project Ga0180438, IMG submission 132455) | Hypersaline lake sediment archaeal communities from the Salton Sea, California, USA - SS_3_D_2 metaG | ecosystem: Environmental > Aquatic > Non-marine Saline and Alkaline > Hypersaline >...
ACCTGTCTGTCTGTGACCATCTGAAATCCCCTTAATTTAAGAAAATCAGATAGTCTATTCTATCCGGCTGCTATCCGGTATTTTTAACCGTCGTTAACAGGTAAGAACAATTGTCGCTGATCATCAGGCGTTTTTGTATTATATACGGAAGGCTTTTCTCGCTGAAATCTCACACCTCTACCCGTAACCAGTTCTTTCTCTTCACCGATAAATTCCACGTACTGCAGCAGGGCCCAGGCCGTGTTCTGCCACCTCATCTGGTAACCCCTTTGGTGGGCTTCTTTTTCCATGCGCAGCCTTTTAGCCTGGTTAAATACAAGGTAATCAAGCGCGTAGGCTATCTGCTCGACTGACGCCTCTTGAGGGTCAATCAGGATCCCTCTGGCATGTCTTCCTATGACCACCCCGTTCGGACACCGTCGGTTGGAATGGATCAGCTCCAGCGCGTATCGAAATTTGGTCGCCACAGCCACTCTTCCCGACCCCAACGTGTCCGCCAGAATCCCGCTCGATATTTGCTGCATATTAAGATACGGCAGCAGCATCACGTTTGTCGCACCATATAAATTCAGCAGCGTTCTCTCATCCAAAAAGCCGTCGAGAAAAACGATATCGTTGTCGGTGAAGTCCACGCCGCTGAGCTGGCTGACCCTGCACCAGTTCAGCTTTGATTCCTCGAGCGCCCTTGACAGCGCCTTTTGAAACTCAGCATATTCAAGCCCGCCGTCGGCTTGCAGGAACTCAGGGTGACATTGCCCGGCAATCAGGTAGACGATCTTTCGTTTTTGACTGTCCGTTAGAGATTCGTGAAGGAACCTTGCGTATCCTCTGATCGCATACGGTATGCCTTTGTCGGGCGATAGCAAACCGAGTGTAGTAACCAGAAAGCGCCCTTCCAGGCCAAGACTCTTCTTAATCGCCAGCCGGTCGTGTTGCGAAGGGTGCTGCATCCTTATGCCGTGGTCGATATGCTTGAGCTTCGAATGGTCGATGCCATAGGTCGCCGACTCGAGAATCTGAATCGCGCTCTCGGTCGTAACAATAAGACCGTCACTGTACCTGGCCAACTGCTGCAGCACGCTTCTCTTGTGGTCATCCGGTTCGTCCGGAACCGTATGAAGGTATACGAGCGTCGTCAGTTTTTTCTCCGAAAATGCCCTGGCCATATTCACAAAATTGGCTCCCTCACCCTGGTTGCCTTCGTCGTCCGGATCAAGGCCATATTCATGTTGAAGCAGAACAACCGTAGGATTGGGACTTTCACCGGCCCGCGCCAGGATGTCCTGGATTGCATATCTCCACGAATGCGGCTCATACTGGTTGATTACAAGATCGACGGGTATGTCGTAAGGCCCGTTCTTATTGTCGATTGCACAGATTCTTATGCTTCCCACCTCGCCCGTGAAATGCTCCAATGCGTTTGCCAGGTCACGTGAAAACGTTCCTATCCCGCACCTTCTCGGTGGGTACGTGCTGACAATCCTGATGTTATAAGGCATCGCACACACTCCCTATACGAAAGATAATGACTTTTCCGAAATATTCCTCTACTTATCGACCGCCTATCCCCGTATACGTTTACCCAACAAAACAATGTCCCGCAAAGACTGCTTGTTCTTGGCCGCCATCCATTTCTCTTCAAAACTCGCCTCTTGGACAATCTGGGCTATGGCCGAAAGCACGCGAAGATGGAAATTACGCTCATCTTTTGTCCCGACAAGAACGAACACAGTATGAATCTGCGTCAAATCTTTTGAAAATTCAACACCTTTTCGACAGCGGGCGAGCAGAATATCAAACGTTTTTTCCCCCTCTATGATTATGTGGGGTATCGCCAGCGTAGGACTCAAAACCGTGCTGCTTTCCCTTTCTCTGGTTGAGAGCAGCTCTGCGAGGCGTTGTGGACTGATTCCAAGCCGCTCGGCCATGCTCTCCGATATCAGCCGGAAAAACTCGTCCATCTTCATGGGCTTATCGCAATCAAGAACGACGCACTTTTCTATAACCGAATCGAAGCGATCTTGCACAATCTCATCCCGTTCGCGAATGATTTCCCTCAGCTCGCTCTCTAATGCGCCGCTGACAAGCTCCTTTGCCGTGATTCTTTCGATCAGGTGCAGCAAGGCCGACTCGCTGCGCACTTTCTTTCGTCCGTAGAACCAGTAGATGCAGAATCCCGCAACAACCAGGCAGACTGTTATCAGGAATGCTTCTTCACCCATTTCCAGAAGCACGAAGGACAAACCGAAGATGGCCGAAAGCTGCGTCCATGGATAAAAGGGACTGCGAAAACTCGGGCGATAATTCTGAACACCGCTCTCTCTCAATACGATAACGGACAAGCTCGAAAGAATATAACCAAGGATAAAAACCGTCGAAGCAACTTCCACCAGGACATCAAGTTTCAGAAAAATCGCGAAAGTCACCACTGTCCCGGTTACCAGTATTGACACATAGGGGGTGCCGAACCTGCGTCCGACCCTGCCGATTCTGGCGGGCAGAAGCCCGTCTTGACTTATTGCCAGTAGATAGCGTGACGCCGCCATTATCCCGGCATTGGCGGTTGTCAGGAACGCCAGTGTAGCCCCAGCGCCAACCGCTATCTTGCCGTTTCGCCCAACAAATACCGCTGCCGCATCCGATATGGGCGTAAGAGAATTGTCAATCTCTTCCGTTCCGAGAACGCCGCTGGCGATGAATATCATAAGGGTGTAGAAAACAACGACGACAATCAGCGACAAAATCATCCCGAGCGGAATTATCCGCCCCGGTTCCTTTATTTCTCCGGCCATACTCGCTATTTTCAGAAGACCTCCGTAAGAAACGAACACAAAACCAGCCGTCGAAAAAACCGCCCGCAAACCGTATGGCGTAAACGGTTCGAAATGCTCAATGTCTATTTCCCCCAGGCCTCTGACCACATAAAACGACATCAACGCAAACAATGCCGCTACTAAAGCCACCTGGAGCCGGGCTGCTTCCTTGACTCCTATGACGTTGACACCCACAAAGATAACACCAAGCAGTATGGCCACCAGACGCTTGTCTAAAGCCAAAAGCGGCGACGCCAGAACCGCCATTCCCACGAGGGCAAACGCGCTTTTCAAGGACAGGCAAAACCAACTGAGCAGACCGGCCACCGTGCCAACCGCAGGTCCCATTCCACGGGAAATAAAAAAGTAATCTCCTCCGGCTCTCGGCATAGCTGTCGCAAGTTCAGCAATGCTTAACAGTCCGGCTGCCGCCAACAGCCCCGCCAGAAAGTACGATGCTACTACGGCGGGGCCGGCTTTCGCATGAGCAAGACCCGGGAGAATAAACAGGCCCGAGCTGATCATGGCTCCGGAGGCAATACAAAAAACGTGTATCAGTCCGAGTTTTCTGGTCAGTTCCATCGTCTGTTTTCAAATAACGGCCCACTTGCCGCCGCACTTCGCAGCTCTTGACCACCGGCAGGACGCGACCCACGGTAAAGAACGGCCCCCTATGATATACCTTACCTGACATTCCCACAAGTTTACAGTGCGAATAATAATATCATGTAATTCACCGCGCTTCAACGGCCAAAACAAACCAGCCATCACCGACAACGGCTCGTTAATTTTCATACGCTGTTACAAATGACATTGTGCGCAAAATGGTCACAAGATAACGGAGTGAGCTAAAAACACCCCCTTTCCCGCAAACCGGCTTGAAGGGGCTGAATATTATGCATAGGAACTTTCTTGCTGCCGCTTCAGTTTGTTATTGGGGACAATATTAGCTTTTCTAACATATGGATGATTCGAAGTTGACAAACCGAGGGACGCTTCAAACGACATGCCAAATCGCTTTTTATTTGGCGTGGCCTTTGGTCGACCCGTCGGCGGAGGCGAAGCTTTTTGTTTCCAGAACAAGCAATCTCCCCGCCTCGAAAGAGAACGGGCAAGGAGATTGCGATCGTGCAATTTGGATGGATGCTTAGCAGCGGAGCGTGGTTTCGATAGGGGTCAGGGTTTGATGCACCCTCTTTGGTCCCGGCTCGTCCGGATTAGGGCGGTCAGGATCTCGTTCTGTAAAGCCGGGGACGGGTACCGGGTGAAGTCTGCGGAATGGTCGACAAATATGGAAACGGCTGGTCCGATGGGTCTGTAAATGTTCGGGTCTGTGGGGCCGAATACGGCTGCCGTCCTCACGCCGAGCGCCGCTGCCAGATGCGTGGTCCCGCTGTCGTTGCCCAGAAAAGCGCCGGCGCAAGCCAGAACCTGCAGTACCTCGGTCAGCGACAAATCCGTCAGGCATGGCGCCAGACTGTTCATCCGGGCGATTGCCCCTGCGTCGAACCTATCCATCTCAGCCGGTCCCACCAGAAATACAAGCGCCAGGCCGTTCGCGACAAGCTCTTTGGCTATGGCAAGGAAATTATCCGCGTGCCAGCACTTGTGCAATCCTCCGCTCCCCGGATGAATCACCACCAGACCCCGGCCTGACCTGATGCCCGCTCTGCTAAGCAGCTCTCTGCCTTTTTTGATGTCCGAATCCGTCGCCTTAATCAGGGCCCCATCCGGGCGAAACTGCGGAAGCTCCAGCGACAAACCGCACTGGTTGATAAACTGCCGGACGTAAAAAAAGGACACGTGTTTTGACAAGTCCGGAGGCGGTTTCATCGATAAAATCATAACCTCCGCGCTGCGGCTGCAATTGGCGGTGAAGATCAGGTTCTGCTCGAAATCGCTGTCGGGTTCGCCCAGAAAGCTCACGATCCAGGAATAATCCGCCATGAGCCCGATCAGAGCGTCGCCGTCGACCAGCTCGAAATCCGCCGCGCAAACGAAGAGCCGGTGTAAATCTACAAGCTCTATTGAGCAGATAGTGTCGACGCACGTCCTACCGGGGAAGATCCCGAGATACTCGGTGTGGCCGAAAATGTCAATCCCGCCAAGACCGAGCGAATCTTTGATGAACTTTGCCAGAGGAAGCGTAAGTATACAATCTCCGATCGCGCCCGGCTGAAATATTGCCCCACGCTGGCTCATTTGGAATGCCTGTGCTTCCTGCTCTCTTATCAAATCAAGAACATTTTCTTGTTCTGGCATAAGCCGCAAGACCCAATCCTGCTCCAGCACCCCGATATCCTATACCTGACCGGCCTTCTTTGCCACTGCTATTCAGCAGCACCTTCAAGTGTCACTTTCTGATTTCAACGAAGCGGCGCTTCGAAGTTTTGGGCAGCTTTATATTCAGCGTTTCAATTTCGTCCGAACCGTAGAAACACCCGGCTCCGTAGTACCAGCCCTTTTTTGCCTTGTCAAAGGCGTATTTGTCTTTGAGTTTGTACACCCCGTGTGAATCGACGATGACAGCGGCCGGTTCTTTGTTGCAGTGAACCCACAATTCGTAGGCAACGTCTGAAGCACTGATGCAGATTTCTATTTTCTCGCCGCTTTGTGAGCATTCGAATATCGTTTCCGTGACCGGGCTTTTTACCGTCTGGCAGTCGTACATTATGTGTCGCGCCGAGCCTGTTTTAGGCGGGTAGATATCGAGCGTCAGGGGGTCGCGGGCCTTTTCGTAAATATAGCTCATCTCCGGCATCATAGCTATTATCGCGCCGCTTTTTACGAACATTGGCAGGCCGTCGCGCCCGTAAAGCGCCGCCTCGACTGTCACGGTCTGGTTTCCATCGTATTGCCTGCCCGTCCAGTAGTGTATCCATGTCCCTTCCGGCAGGTAAACCCGCCACCGGTCCACCTCGTCGAGGACAGGAGCCGCAAGGAGCTGTCGTCCCAGCATGAAGTGGTAGCCCTTGTCGTAAGTATTCGGGTCGTTCTGATAATCCAAGACAAGGGCGGCGAGGATTGGCCTTGCCGTTTGGTGGGCCTCGAGGGCGGCCGAATATATGTAAGGGTGAAGGCGGTAGCGAAGTTTCAGGTAATACCGGAACAGGTCCTGGTGAGGCTTCGAGAATTCCCACGCGAGCATTGCATTTTCACCTTCTTTTCCCCACCCAACCAGTTGTGAGATCGGCACCAGGGGTATGACGTTAATGACTCTGCGGATAAGATTCTGCTCTTGTTGACCGTGACCGGCGCCCCAGCCGCCCAGGTTGACGGTCGTGTACGGATATGCCGCCAGACCGCCGTTGCGCACCCAGTTCAGATCGACCCACAACAGGTTCAGACCGTGAGGCAGATCACCCGGCCACGGGATAATGTAACGGTGTCCTGCGATGGGGCCGCCCCGGCTGATAACCGGCCTGCCGTACAGACCCATTGCTTCGAGTTTCTCTACCACGTTCTTGGCCCAGAGACCGCCAAAAAGATTGTGCGAATCATACCCGTTCGCAAAGGTTTCGATGCCGGTATGGGCAGGGTATTTCTCCGAGTTGTCCTGTCTCCAGGAATCGATCCCGTCGAGGGTTCGCCGCCCGGTCACTTCCCAGTATCTGTCCAGATTGGCCTTCACGGTCGGGTCGTATGACCGCCAGTCGTAAAGTTCAGGCCCCTGCAGGGCTGTGCTGATGATGGTCTTGAACCCCAGCTTCTTCACTATCCGGAACATAGCTTCCGTATCGCCGAAGCCTTCCGCCCAGTCCATTCCGTGTTTTGTCTCTATTCTTTCTTCCTGCTTGCTGTACAATTCCGCAGTGGGTGTGTCGTTGTCCCAGTCTTGCTTTCTTATCTTGTTCTTCTTGTCTCTCTGCTCGATGCCGTAATAAGCCTGGCAGTCAATGATAAGTGCGTCGCACGGCCAGTCACCGGCACGAAATTTCCGCGCCACATCGATAACGTCCTGCGCCTTCCACTGGCAGCACTCCATAAAGATGTGTCCGAAGAACCACTTGACCGGGAGCATTGGCCTGCCTACGATATCGGTGTATCTTTTCAAAACATCTTCAAATCGAGGGCCATAGATGAGATAGTAATCCATGTCCCATCCTTCTTTTTCGCCTGAACCGCCCCTGAAAGAATACTCGTGTGGCGTTGTGCCCATTTCGAACCTTACATTGTCGTCGAGATTGTTGAAGAATATCCCGTATCCGCGGGTGCTCATAAAGAACGGCACGGGAAATCCGCCCTCGTAATTTGTGGTCTGAAGTTCGGCGGCCGTGCAGGTAATTCGCCGCCCGCGCATGTCAAGCGGATGGTTGTGCGCTCCGAATCCGAAGAAGTGCTCGTCATCCGGCAGATGCATTGTCTCGTAGACCCTGGCGCCGGCGTAGCCGAGGCCCGCGTTATTAACTCCGGTTTTCTCTGCGACGAGCAGGTTGCCGTCCGCATCATAAAAAGCCATTCTGAAAGGCTTTTGCGTAACCTTGACAACGACCTTGCCGGCCTTAATTGTGTAGACGAACCCGTTCTCGACGCTTGGTTCCTGTGTGAGCTCGTATCTTACGCCAGGCCATGTGTAGTTGGCTACAAAATACGGGCCGTTCTGCTCAAGGTGCAGCTCGTCGGGTGGAAATTCGCCCGAAGGCGTCATGTGCACGCGTAAAAGGTTGTCGGTCAGCAAGCCCAGTCTTACCTTTCCGTTGATGCAGTTAAAGGTTATCTCGTGCGCGTCCTCGGTATATGAGGTGATATCGCCCATAATGGTATAACCGGAAGCTTTATTCGCGCTGATTACAAGTAGTATGCCTGCGAACACGACGGCGGTTTTCCTGTGCATCATGTCTCTCCGGATTTGATGAACTCTGCCGACCGACAACCGATCAACCGGTATATGCTCAAGTGTCCCTGTTCATCCGTGATTTTGCACAGACCTTAACAAATCTGCCCGAAAAGAGCAAGTTCCGAAAATGTGCATTTCCTGCGTAAAACTATTTGCCTTCCGGCGCCACAGCCGTATACTTGGTTTTCGTTTCTTGCGTACCGGCAAGTCACTCGCAGCGGAAGCAATATGAAGAATTGGAATCTTCTGATTTTGATGCCCGACCAATACCGCGCCGACTATATCGGCTGCTATGGGCATAAGGCGATCGCCACATCCAATATTGACCGCCTTGCAGCCGAAGGGGTGAGGTTTGAGAGGTGCTATTGCGCAGCCCCGCTTTGTGGACCTAGCCGGATAAGCTTTGCTGCGTCGCTGAGATTCAGTGAGCATGGCCGCAGGAACTACGGCTCATGCATTGACTACAATGTTCCCAACATAGTCAGCTTGCTAAAGACGCGACGATACCGCACCGGCATGTTCGGCAAGAACCATCTGTTTCTCTACGACCAGTTGGGCCAGGCGTGGGATGAACTGCACGAGGTTTTCCTCGGAAATTACGACGACCATCCCAGGTACGAGCGTTCGTACAGTTCCTTCGAGCTTGAAGAGGACCATCCGTACAACATCACCTCGCTGCTTGCTGACGAGGCAATCCATTTTATGCGGCAAACACCGCCTGACCAGCCCTTTCTTTGCTGGGTCAACTGGCAGGATCCTCATCCTGCTTTTACCTGCCCGCAGCCTTATGCGTCGCTATTCGACCCCGACCGCGTTGAGCTGCCCGCAAACTGGACTAACGCCGCATCGGAAAAACCGCGCAAGCTTCAGAACTGGCGGGTCAATTCACTGGCGCATGAATGCACTGAGAGGCAGGCGAAAGAGGCAATAGCGATTTATATGGGCCAATGCCGGTACGTCGATGAGCAGGTGGGCAGAATCTTGGCCTGCCTGGAGGAACTGGGCAGGGCCTATGAGACCATGGTCGTTTTCTTGTCGGACCATGGTGAGCTGCTTGGCGACTTCGGTGTGTTTCACAAAATTCCGCTTTTTTACGAATGCCTTGTGCGTATACCTGTGATCTTCCGCTATCCCGCCCGGATGGTAAGGCCTTTTTGTTTCCATGGGCTTGTAGAGCAGGTGGATTTGGCGCCGACTATTCTCGATGCGCTGGACGTCGAGATTCCCGCGTCGATGGTGGGCCGCTCCCTGCACGAGCAGATTTGTGCGGGCCGCGGCGGCGGCAGACAGAGCGTACTTGTAGAGGCTGGATTGCAGATACCGACGCAGACAGGGCCTGTACCCGATGCAAACTTTCGCTACCCCTGCCAGCCGAACAACTATGGGCCGGGAGCGATGCTCACCGACGGGCGTTACAAGCTGTCGATGTATTATGACGACCTGCACGAGCTTTACGACCTTGTGACAGACCCCTACGAGATGACCAATCTTTTTGGAAGGCGCCGCTGGGCGACTGTTAAGACGCGGATGACCGAACTGCTCCTCAAACGCCTGTTGGGCGCCGGCGTGCGTCCGGAGGGAACCTGGGCGGGACCTGGTATTGACGTTCGGGAAAATCCGCCGGAATCCCGCGAGACGCGGTGGAGTGCTCCACATATGAGCAAGAGGATGAGAATCGCCGAATAAACCGGCTATTGTTGCCGGCATGTTGAGCGGTTAGAATAAGGGCACGAGCTATATAGGAAATGCGAGGGCTGAGAAAAATGAAATTTCAGATTGAACGACTAAAGCGGCTTAACCGCCGAGCGAATGAAACATGGCAGGGCGGCCTGGTCAGGCTGCCGGTGTGGGTCGACGGCCAGAACGACCAGAAACCCTGCCGTCCGTGGGTGGCGGGCTGGGTCAGCCTCAAGACCAAGCTGTTCCATATGACCCAGCTTCAGCGGCCGCAGGATATGAATTTCGAAGTGGTGCTCAACTGCCTTGTAGATTTCGCCTGCAACACGAAATTGGCCGGATATCGACCGGCAAAAATAGAAATAAAAAACCCGGACTTGGCCGGGTATCTCGCAGGCATGCTCGCCGAAGCAGACATCGCCCTTGAAGTGCGGAACAAGCTCTTCGCATTTGATGAAATTATTGAGAAAATGGCCGGCGACATGTTTGAGCAACCTTTGGTGCCGGATGCTCTCGATTCCAAGGGCGTTACCATAGAGTTGATGCGTTCCTTTGCCGATTCGGCCTGCCGTTTTTATCAAGCTTGTCCCTGGGACCAGCTCAGTTCCGACGACCCGATAGAGATTGAATCGCCTTTTGTGGATGCCTCGCTTCGGTTTTGCAGTGTGCTTGGCGAGGGCGGCGAAACTTTTGGGCTTGGCTTTTACGACTCATACGAACAGTTCGCCTCTCTGCGCGATGGAGACGGAACCGGATTCCTCGGTTCCGGGAAACACTGGTCTGTGCTTTTCGGTCCGATTACGGACCTGCCTTTTGGTGATGTCGATTTGTGGCAGGACCATGATTTTCCCGTCGCCGGAGACGAAGGCTATCCTCTGGCGATGTGCTGGTTTCCGGAGGGCAAGGCGCGGCGCCCCGGTCCTGATATATTAGCCTTTTTCGAAGGACTCATGCGCGCTCTGGCGGAGGCAACCGAGCAACAACTGGACAGCGCTCGCTGGCAGAAAAAGGTAATGACCGCCCGGGGGCCTATACAGTTTACCCTCGCGCTGCCGGAGCTGCTGGTGCGTGAGCAGGAGGGCGAGGTCAAGCCGCTGAAGACGACACGCGGCATGCCGGACATGCGGAGTATGGAGCGTCTGACCTTCGATATGCATCGCGCACTTGAGCAGCATGACTTCAAAGACATCGAGGAGGCGAAAAAATTCCTGAATGAAAACTTCGTAGGGGCAAACCCGCCCTCTGCGCCGACCAGAACGCCTATGGAGAAAGCACAAGAGCTTGCTTACCAGGCTTTTGAGGCACGCGGCAGGATGCAGAAGCAACTTGCTAAAAAGGCTTTGGCGGTCTGGCCGGACTGTGCGGACGCCTATGTTGTAATGGCTGAACGCTGTTCGGACACGGATAAAGCCGTGGAGCTTTACAGGCGAGGTGTCGAAGCGGGTCGACGGGCACTTGGTGAACAGATGTTTAAGGAGAAAGCCGGCAATTTCTGGGGTATTCTCAAGACGCGGCCTTACATGCGTGCAGGATTCGGGCTAGCCCAGTGCCTGGAAATCATGGGACAAACCGATGAAGCCATCGAGCATTACCGCGAACTGCTGCGCCTCAATCCCAACGACAACCAGGGAGTGCGGGACTCGCTGCTGAACTGTCTGCTCGAAAAAAACCGTAATGAGGAGGCCTCAAATCTTCTCAAACGCTATAAAGATGATAAGTACAGAGCGCAGTGGTGTTATGCGCGCGCTCTTGTGACCTTCAGGCAGAAAGGCGACACAACCACCGCACGAAGGCATTTGCGGGAGGCGATAGATGTTAATGACCAAGTGCTGGAGTATCTGCTTGGTGATGCCGAACTGCCGCCGGTCTGTCCTTCCTCGTACGCAATCGGTTCTGATGACGAAGCGGTTATATGCGCCGGAGAAATGATAAACGCCTGGACGGAAACGCCCGGCGCCATTGAGTGGCTTGAACGCCGCGCTTAGCACCGTTTCTGCGGCGCCACGCACGTAATCAGACTATGAGAAGAAGGTCTTTGCAGAACTCATAACGAGAATCGGCGAGGAGATTTCCTATGGCAATCAAGGTGGCGCTTATCGGCGCCGGCAGTATCGGTTTACGCGTCGGTTGTTCAGGGATATTATGGCTGTCCTGAATCGAAGGATACGCATTTTGCTTTTACCGACATCAGCAGGCAAAACCTCGACATGATTGTCCGACTATGTAAGAAGGATATTCGCAACAACCTTCCTGCAAAAATCACCGCAACGCTCGAACGATGCCGCGCCGCATCCGATAAGTCGTCGTCTAAAACCGCCCCCACCGCACGCTGCCTGTAGACGCCCAACATATTGACCCGCACCTGCACGGATTGTTATGATAATGTAGGCGCCGACAGCCGTTTTTGAACAATTGTGTTTGAACGGGTATCTTTAAATGACTGGCCAAACCGAAAAACCAAACGAGGATTGAATTGAAGGTTCAATGCGAATTATGTCCGAAAGCCTGCGTGATTCAACCGGGCCAGAGCGGCGAGTGTCGAGTGCGAATCAATATCGACGGCGTCCTGCGCACCGTTGTTTACGCGTATCCGTGCTCGATTCATGCCGATCCCGTCGAGAAGAAACCGCTCTTTCATTTCCTCCCCGGAACGCGTATCCTTTCTATCGCAACCGTAGGCTGCAACCTGCACTGCAAAAACTGCCAGAACTGGGAAATCTCGCAGGCCAACCCCGAGCAGAGCCAGGCATATTTCTATCCTCCGGACAAGCTCGTCGCCGCAGCCGTCGAGTACGGCTTTCCTTCCATCGCATATACCTATACCGACCCTGTCGTCTACTACGAATATACTTACGATACGGCCAAGCTCGCAAGGGCGCAAAACATACGCACTGTGCTTGTCACCGCCGCCTACATCAGCAAAGAACCGTGGCGCCGGCTGCTCGAGTTCGTGGATGCGGCCAATATAGACCTTAAAGGTATTACCGATGACTTTTACCGGCGCGTCTGCTCCGGAACATTGAAACCGGTCCAGCAGGCGCTTGTGCTCGCAAAGGCGGCTGGAATCATGGTGGAGGTGACAAATCTCATTATTCCCACCCTCAATGACAAGCCCGAACATATACGCCAACTTGTTCAGTGGGTGAGAAGAAATCTCGGCTCTGAGACACCTGTGCATTTTTCCCGTTTTTCGCCCCGTTACAAGATGCGGCATCTTCCGCCGACTTCTGCCCGGACTCTCGAGCTGGCCCGCGAGATTGCTATGAGTGAAGGGATGCAATACATTTATATCGGAAACATACAAAGCAAAGAAGGGCAGAATACATACTGTCCGGCGTGCAAAAAGCTTTTGATTGAACGGATTGGATATACCGTCCTGCAAAACCGGCTGGCCGAAGGCTGCTGTCCGGATTGCGGAACGCAGATTTACGGAGTCTGGAAATGACGCGCAGAAAGTTCTTCACAGTATTGGCAAATGGAGCGACGGTCGTTGTGTTCGGCATGTGGCAACTTGCGAAAAAGGCGCCGCGTAAGTTCGTGCGCGCCATCACGCTCGATAAGTATCCCGGCCGGGTCAAAGCATCACCTAATCTTAAAGAAGACTGCAAATGGAGCGGCTGATATGATGGGCAAAAAGTTTAACTGTGACAGGTTGTTGTTGGTAGTGGCGTTCCTTGGTGTCATCTCGCCGGTGATTGGGACCTCCTGCGACGGCAGGGAGAAGGACCAGAGCCGCGTGCTCGTCAGCCGTCTTGCGGGCAGTTGGTATCCCGGCGGACGTGGCGAACTTACCGAACAGCTTGCCGGCTTTTTCAAAAAAGCCGATGTCAAGCCCAAAAATAACGTAATCGCCCTGATTATGCCACACGCCGGATACAGGTACTCCGGCCGGACGGCTGCCTTTGCCGCCAATGCAATCAACAAAAACTACAAGCGAATAGTCGTCATCGGACCCAGTCACCGTGTCGCTATGGAAGAGATGTTCAGCGTTCCTCGCGCGACACACTACCAAACGCCGTTGGGGCGGACGCCCCTGGACGTGGAATTTATAGAAAAGCTTCTGAAGCACCCCTTGTTTCAGAATGTGCCGCGCGTGCATGAGTACGAGCACAGCGTCCAGATAGAACTGCCGATTCTCCAGTACAAATTAAAGGGCTTCAAGCTTGTCCCGATTGTGGCCGGCACCTGTTCGCCCGAGACGGTCCACAAGGCCGCCCGCATCTTGAAGGGCCTGATTGATAACGATACCCTTGTCGTGGCAAGTTCTGATTTTGTGCATTACGGCCCGAATTACCGCTTTGTGCCCTTCAGGGAAAATATTCCGAAGCAGATAAAAAAGCTCGACATGGGAGCTTGCGACTATATCAAACGACTCGACGCCGCCGGCTTTTTGCAATACAAGGACACAACCGGAGCGACAATATGCGGTTACATCCCGATTGCCGTGCTGCTTTCCATGGTGGATAAGAAAACGGACGCGGAGTTGCTGAAATATGCCGCGTCGGGTGAAATGACGGGTGATTTCAGCAATTCTGTGAGTTATCTATCGGTGTCTTTTTCGGGGGCCTGGACGAATCATCCCGAACTCAACCCCTCTTCGAACAATCTTGAACTAAGCGACCAGGACAAGAAAACCCTTTTGGCCCTGGCAAGAAAGTCGATACTGCATTTTCTGCAGAAACACCGCGTCCCTGAAGCTTCCGAATTGAATATCACCGTGAGCGAAGCGATGAAGGTGCCCCGGGCGGCCTTTGTCACGTTCAAGAAGCACCAGAGGCTTCGGGGATGTATTGGTGACATCTTTCCGCGCCAGCCTCTCTACAAATCGGTTATACTCAATGCCATCAACGCCGGCGTCAACGACAGGCGTTTTGATCCTGTCACGCAGGAGGAATGCAGCAAGATCAGAATCGAAATATCGGCCCTGGCCGCGCCCAGACCCGTCGCATCACCGGAGCAAATCAGGATAGGAACCGACGGAGTAATACTGTCAAAGGACGGAAAGAGGGCGGTTTATCTTCCCCAGGTTGCGCCTGAACAGGGTTGGAACCTGGAGCAGACGCTGACGCACCTTTCTCAGAAGGCGGGCCTTGCCCCCGACGCATGGAAGACCGGCGCCGCCTTTCAGGTATTTCAGGCGGTCGTCTTCGGCGAGAGTGAAATATGAAATTAGCGCGGGCGCTCCTGATATTCAGCTATGGCGCCTTTACCATCGCCGCTCAAACCCTGATTTTCCGCGAGTTTATCACAAGCTTCGAAGGCACTGACATAAGTGTCGGGATATTCTTCAGCTCCTGGTTTCTCTGGGTCGGTCTGGGGGCGCAGGTTGTTTACAGGGCAAAATCGTTCGCCGATAGACTGCTTGCAAACTTCGAGCTGGCCTTTTTGCTGTTCCTTCCGGCCTTTGTGCTTCAGTTTATCCTGATCGTCCAGGCCCGCGAATTGGCAGGCATTGAATCTTACACGCTTCTGCCGATTCGAACGACTTTAGTCCTGGCGATGATAGTCAATGCCCCCATAAGCATTCTGACCGGCATGTTTTTTCCGGTTGGGTGTCGCTGGATCACACGAGAGCCGCATTTGCCCGTTTCGCGCGTTTATATTTTAGAGGCCGCCGGAAGCTTTGTCGGCGGTCTGGGGGTGACGGTTCTTTTGGCTTATGGCGTCGGTTCGGCAGCCATATTTTTCGTGCTCGCCCTTTTCATTTTGATACCGCCGTTGGTTGTCGCCTTGCCCGGTCTCAGGCCCGGAGGCGCCGGGCAGCGAAGTGAATATCATTGCGCTGTTGCTGCCCTGTGCTCTCTATTGCTTCTCTGCATTCTGATCTGTCTCGGTGCTGACGTTGACGCCGCCTTGATGACTCGGATTCGCACAGCAAAGTGGAACCGCCTGTTTCCGGGGCACGCGCCCACCGGTTCGTTCCGGACCGCCCAGGCCGAGTACCTTTACGGATTCTATGACAACCAGTGGATAGCAGTTCGTGAAGGCAGTGTCTGCGAGGCCCTCCCTGACGAAGCGACAGCCGGTCGCATAGCGGCACTCAGCCTGTGCCAGAATCCCCACACCAGGCGAATTCTGGTCGTAGGTTCCGGACTGGGCCTTTGCCGTCAGCTTCTGCGCCTCCCGCAGATAGAACACGTAACCTGGTCGCACTGCGACAGTGAGTATGTGCGAGCGGTTAACAAATTCATTCCCGACCGGCTTCGTATCGACGACCGGCGGTTTGCGCCGCTCGCCGGTGACGTTCGCCCTTTGCTGGCTCAGAACGAAGATTACTACGATCTGGCAATTTTGAACCTGCCTGATGCGACCGATTCCGTACTCAATCGTTATTACACACTTGAGTTTTACGGTCTTCTCAAGCGCTCTCTGCGCACCGGCGGCGTTGTCGCGGCCCGTGTCGCAGGCGGCGAGAATATCATGGGCTCCGAACTGGTCAATCTCGGGGCGTCCACCAGGCTGACGCTTTCGAAGGTTTTTTCACAACTGGTCCTGACACCGGGTGAAGATACCTGGTTTATCGCATCAGACCGAGAGGACCTTACCGGCGAGCCGGGAACCTTGCAGGACCGCTATGCCGCTATCGAGGGCGCCAAGACCGTTTTTGCTCCGCAGGGGTTGTTTTCTGTTTACCTTCCGGACCGCGCCGAACTGGCCATGGAGAACTATTCGAACGCGGATTTGCCTGAGCGCCTGCTGGTTAACCGTGACGTTCGCCCTTTGGCGCACCTGTACAGCCTGCTGCTCTCGGCCAAGCAGTCCGGAGCACCGGTAACCCGATTTGTAAAACACCTGGCGCTGGCGCCGACAGTGGCTTTGCTTGTGCCGCTGATTGTCTTTGCCGTTCTGCGGATTCTCTATCTGCTGCGAACGAATTATCAGGGGCGGGCGTCGGGCTTTGACAGCGCGTTTTTGATTTTCTCAGCCGGATGGGTCGGTATCGGCGTCGTCATCGTTTTGATGTACCTTTACCAAACGCAGTTCGGCTCGCTGTACCTGCACATAGGGGTGATTTCATCTTTGTTTATGATAGGAATGACCGCCGGTGCAATCGGAACCAGGCGTTTGCTTGTACACGCAAAGATATCGCAGACACCGAAACTCCGGTGGCAGGTAATTTTGTTCGCAGTGATAGTCCTCCACGCAGCGGTCCTGGCGGCGGTTGCTTTTCAGCCGGTTGAGCAATCGACACATCTGTTTTTTGCAATTGCATTTGTCCTTGCCGGGCTGTGCGGCGGCTGCTACTTTCCCCTGGCGGCCGCACACTTGGCTGAGATCGGATTGGACAGCGGACCAGCCGGCAGTAAACTCGAAACCGCAGACCATCTCGGCGCTGCGGTAGGGGGGCTGGTGACGGCGCTTTTGCTCGTTCCCGTGCTCGGCGCCAGGGTCACAATCTTGGTGTTCATCCTGTTCATGTTTGTCAACGTCCCGGCTGCGGTAGTTGCAGCGCTAATGCCCGAAAAGCTCTCTCTGCCGGATACCCTCACATTCAGATTGCGCAGGCTCGGCTATGTGCTTTTCGGACTGTGCGCGAGCATTGTTTTGTGCTCAAACCTGCTCGCTGCCGCGGGCCGGGAACTTAGCCCTTTGCTGCCGAAAAATGCCGCCCAGGCGCTTGCGGGCCGCCTCGAGCTCAGAAAGACCGCCGCTCCGCTCGAAGGCGCAAACAGTGCAGAATACTTCGAGCTCTACGACGAGACCGGCGAATTGAACGGTTACATTTTCAGTTCCGAGGCCCTCGCGCCGGAGGTTCGAGGTTTCGGCGGCACTATGAACATGGCGGTTTACGTTGATGCCTCCGGCAAGCTGATTGATTTTCACATAATACGCTCGAATGAGACGCCGGCTTATCTTGAGCTTCTTACTGCTTGGCGCCGGCTTCTAAGCGGGCATAACCTCTTCGGCCCGCAGCCTTTTGCCGGTCTCGATACCGTAACGGGAGCAACCGTAAGCTGCGACGCCATACTCTCAGCCCTTCAAAGCTCCGGTCAGAGGTTCGCCCGGACTGTCCTTGGCCGTGACATTCTGGCAACGCCGGCAGCCGCCACGACCGGTTTTATACGTGATTCTGCCGGAGTCTATCTCGCCGCCGCATTCTTAATTACCTTTATCGTAATTTACCGCGGCGGATTTTGGAGCAGACTCTTCGTGCTCGTGCTTAATCTGGTAATCGGCGGCCTTGTGTTCAACACTCAGTACTCCAGCGAGCAAATCGCCACACTTCTCTCATTCCAGTTGCCCGCTCCGCAGCTTAGCGCCGCTTTCCTGCTGGTCGCAGCCGTCCCGTTTGTCGTCTTATTATTCGGAAATGTTTACTGCGGCTACCTCTGTCCCTTCGGCGCAGCCCAGGAGCTTCTCGGCCACATTGTCCCCAGGAAGTTCAAGCCGACCGTCTCAACAGAGCAAATGCAGAACGCCAGATTCGTCAAATACATGGTGCTTGTGGTCTTGATTGTTGTCTTTTTTTCCTTGAGGAATCGAACCACGCTTGCGGCCGACCCGCTCATAGAAGTCTTCAGCCTGCATTTTTCAGCCCGGTATCTAAAATCGACAATCCTGCCCATATTGCTTTTGGCGTTGCTCGCCTCGCTTTTCTATACGCGATTCTGGTGCCGATATTTGTGCCCCGTAGGGGCCTTTTTGTCCCTCTTCAACAATCTGGCGGTCCTCAAACGGTTTATGCCCCTGAAGAAATTCGGCAAGTGCGAGTTCGGCGTGACCGCAAGGGACCAGGCTGACTGCATATATTGCGACAGGTGCCGCCACATTACCCCCCCGTCAAAGCCGCACACCTCGCACACCACAGCCGGAAAGGTGCTTATCGCATCTGCGATCTTGATGGCGGTCGTAGTCTCCAGCGTTTCGCTGAACAGATTCGTGCAGCTTATCCCCAGCGGGATTGACCATTCCCCCGTCGCCGCGGCATCAGGCGGTGAGCCGCGAAACGTCGACGTCGAACGCGTCGAAAAAATGATTCGCGAAGGACAACTCTCCGGCCGTGAGGCCGAATTCTACAAGAAGGTTGAATAGTCTGTAAATCAGTGACGGAAGATGCTTATCAACCACAAAATAAGCGTCAGAACAATCGAGATTATTATGCAGCTTGCAATGGGAAAATAAAAACGCCAGTTTTTCGAGCCGAATTCAACGTCGCCGGGCAGCCGGAAAAGACCGAAGCGCCCGAGCAATATCATCATTAACCCGAACAGCGCGATGATGACCCCGATCAGAATCAGCCACTTGCCAAATTGCTGAGGACCTGACTCCATCTTGAAATCCTGCTCCGCAACTCTTCCTGCCTGCCGGCCTAAGCCTTTCTTTCTTCGATGAATTTTACGATATTATACACCACCACATTATAGGGAACAGATAAAGAATGTTTCCTGCCCAGTTCGATCACCTGGC
>Ga0180438_10005000_pt1 | contig 18734 bp, 12 predicted proteins | sample SS_ome_12_FD_132455 | JGI IMG/M metagenome (GOLD analysis project Ga0180438, IMG submission 132455) | Hypersaline lake sediment archaeal communities from the Salton Sea, California, USA - SS_3_D_2 metaG | ecosystem: Environmental > Aquatic > Non-marine Saline and Alkaline > Hypersaline >...
GAGGATCGTCAGGTCAACGGTATCGACCGTGCCGTCCAGGTTGAAGTCGCCGTACTCGGTGCCGATGCCGACTGTCGTCTCGACCAGGTCGTGGATCAGGATATCCATGTCGGCGCTGTCGGCATCGCCGTCGCCATCGAGGTCGTATTGCTCAAAGCCCGGCGGGAGCGGAACCCCGCTACCGGTCATATTCGCGCACAGCGCATCGATGTCGTCGACGTCAACGTCGCCGTCGTTATCGAAGTCGCCCGGAGGAGGCAAAGGCGGCAGAATCTCAAGCGTCAATGCGCTGTAACTGCAATCGAACTCATATTGCCGCTGGCCCCAGTAATCCCAGGTGCGAAACTCACATCCTATCATGCACGTTGAGCCGACGGGGGCGGTGTCCAAAACGGTGAACTCCCAACTGACAATACACAGCCCCGTGTAAATACTGGCCTGATAGTTAGAACCAGCGAATCGGTCAATCATCGTGTAACCGGTGTAGTTCACCACCTGAACCACGTCATAGAACGTGCCGGCAGTGTTCGACCAGTCGATCCGTTCAATGCCGCGGGTGGTGAAACTGGAGTCATACCAAAAGGCGGTTCGGTAGTAGCTCGCTTGGGGCCACCCATCCATACGGTTAGCGAACATGTGGATGATAAAGGTATCGCCAGGCCGAGCCGCGAGATAGCCGTCAAAATCAATTGGGTCGCCATAGAAGTAGGCGTCCGGATCACCATTACCGTCTGCACCGAGATAATAATCCCCATACAGGGCCGTATAGGGGTTATCCGGATTCAGCTGTGCACCGGCTGGGCTAACTGCCAATAACGTAGCCAAGCAAAGAATGATAGCCTTCAGTTTCATATCAATCTCCTTCGGTTTCGTAAGTCACGACGTGCTGACATTACGATAAATAAATTGATGTCTTCTCACTCTTATCCAAGAAACACCGGCAACCATGCCGGCTCCTGTTGGACCGAATTAATACTGACCGGAGCAACTTGCCTGTGGCCGCCGCGGTGTGTATTCAAATTATGGGCAGGTGCCTGACAACTCACCCTCACGTTCGCGCAAGGAGGGCGAAAATGCCTCTGCCGCAATCGCACCGGTCACGATACAATCCTACTGTCGACCGGCAGGACAACGGAGCACCAAAACCTCACCGGCCCTCGCACCTCGCATAACATACAGCCGGAGGGGCACACCTGCCACTCCGATCTCGACAAAACTATTCTACGCCAGAGCCGGTCGAACAAGCAAGCAATTAGTCAGAGAATTCTTCGATTGCTACTCCAGGGGGCGAAAGCAATTAGCACTGACCGCGGCCCACAAGGACACTCGATCCGTCCGAGGAACGCGGCAAGAAAGAGCAGCCAGAGAGCAGGGATTCTCGCGGGGTCTGCCAATGAAGCTACGACCACCTGTCGGCGTTTGTGTAACGGACAGACTCCTCCTGCCTGCCGACAGGCTTTTCGACTAACGGTTTCCCGATCCGATTCACGCGCGGCGCTTGCGAATCAGAGCGACCGCCTACCGTCTTTTCTTGTGAAAAAGGGGCAGGCAAGCCCCGCATCCCAGGAGCACGAGAGTCACCGGCTCGGGTATGGGGCTTGCGGCGACGAAGCCGAAGTATGTGCCGAGAATGGTTAGGTCGACGGTGTCGACGGTCGTGTCGCAATTGGCATTGCCCTGGCTCCAGGTCGTGCCGATGCCGAAGTACGTGCCGAGGATCGTCAGGTCGATGGTATCGACCTTGCCGTCGAGGTTAAAGTCGCCGTATTCGGTGCCAGCGCCCAGCGAGGTGGTCACGAGGTAACGGACCAGGTAGTCCATGTCGTAGGAGTCCACGAGGCCGTCGGCGCCGCCGGAGGTACCGTCGGAGCTGATGTCGTACAGTGGATCATACGGCGAGCCACTGCGGACAAAAAGGGCCATGAGATCAATGTCATGAACGTTGATCGTGTCGTTTTCGTCGAGGTCTCCCAGGGCGTAGACGATGTCCCAGCCCATGTCCTCCATCATTTTCCATTCAACGGCCTTGGGCTTACGGACAGCCTGACCGGCGCTTATGAACGGGCTCATCAGGGCGCTGTACAGTGCGGCTTCATCGACGTGCGAGAGGCTTGAGCCCTCTTCGTATGGGTCGGGGGCGTATATGGGCACCGGCTGGCCATAGAAGCTATTAGCGATCGTGCCGGTCCAGAAGACCGGGTCGTCAGTGGCGTTGAATTGCCGCTCCCGTCCGCCGCCTGCTGGTGGCACGGTGCCGTCGGAGTCGATGAGGTTCTTGTCCCAGTCGGTCAGGCCTCGATATGAGTTATTGATCCAGCCGAAGTCCTTACGGGTAGGGTCGTATGAACTGGAAAAGCCGAGGGAATGGCCTATTTCATGTGTTATGACGCTGCGAAAGTCTACGGCGTTTCCGGCCGGGGCGCCATCGCCGAAGTTCCACCCGCCGGACAGCCCCGCGGCGGTAATGTCATACTGGATGAAGGTGTCGTAATTAGTGCTGGGGGTATAGGTGGCCCCCTCTTTCCAGACGTACTCTCCGACGTTCCAGATAGTGGTCTCGTCGTAGGTCCTCACGCTGCTGGAGCCGCCCAGGACGTTAGTGCCATAGGGATCCATCTCGGACCAGAACAAATGCATTTCGACCTGCCGCCCGGCGGTGTTGCTGATGTGCGAGGCCCAGGCATCGATCGCGGCGGCGACATCCGCTCGCTGCTGGACTGTCCAGTCCTGTTGGCCTACTACGCCGGAATCGCTGCCTCCGTCGCCGCTGCCGTAGAAACTGACGCGGAAAGGCCCGATGTCATCGACGTAGATCGTCGCCGGCGCCTGCGCGGAACCCAGCGCCAGACAGCCAAGACAGACGGCGACCAGCCCAACCATGCGGGGGCCTGGCAATCGCGGGCGCGGACGGCCTGGTGCGGTGAATTGTTTCAAAGCATCCGACTCCTTCCGGCGCCCGCCGCTACGGGCCGCCGATCGGGACGAGAAGCCTTCCTCAAGTTACGAGCCTCAGATTATGCATTATACCGGCATGGGCGCGATTCGGGAAGACTGGGGAGAAGATAAGTGCGTCGGCGGATCGAAGCGAATGGACGACCGGGGAGAAAGTTCCCGCGAAGACCGGCAGTGTAAAGCTTTTGCTAAGAAGAAGTTGGATTGTGCGGTGGTTTCCTCGCCAAGTTGCTATCGACGGTCATTTCCCAGTAGACTGCACTTTTGCGTGTCCACATATCGTGGTCTCCAGACGCTCAAGTGGGGCTTTGGCCCGGCCGAGCAGACAGAGCAGATTCAGCGCTTTTGCGAGCTGTGAGCAGCATTCTGCAAACGGGGGTCGGCCGGAGACGACCGTTTGTCGCTGTCCGCAATTGCAGGTTCGCCTCGGAGCTGTGTTGGCCAGGCGGTATAATTGAGCGAATGGCTCAACGGGGCATAAGTGCGGATCAGTACAACAGAATACCTTCATTTGTGCAGGATTTGTTCCGATTGATGTGTAACGACCTCCGATAAAGGTATGTATGGCTATGGAAACTACCCAGACGGCTACAAACTCATCGATTGCGTTCCTTAGCGATTATCCGCCGCGGCGTTGCGGCATCGCGACATTCACGTACGACCTGTGCGAAGCCCTGGCCATCGAGGCTGGGGAGGAAACGGATGTTTTCACGGTCGCGATGAACGACGTGCCGGAAGGCTACCCCTACCCGAATCGCGTACGATTTGAGATCCGTCAGAACGCCCAGCAGGACTATCGCCTGGCGGCTGAGTTCCTGAACATCAACCAGGTATCCACGGTTTGCATGCAGCATGAGTACGGCATATACGGCGGGCCGTTCGGGACGAACGTTCTGGCGCTGCTGAGCAGGCTTCGCAGGCCTCTGGTGACGACGCTTCACACCGTACTGAAGAACCCCCTTGACGAGCAGAAGCAGATACTGGAGGAGATCGGCAAGCTTTCGGACGCTATCGTCGTGATGAGCGACAAGGCACACTCCATCCTCCAAAACGTCTACAACATTCCCCTCAGCAAGATACACAAGATTCATCACGGTATTCCGGACGTGCCTTTCGTTGACCCGAACTTCCACAAGGACCAGTTTGGGGTTGAGGGCAAGAAGGTGATACTGACGTTCGGCCTACTGAGCCCCGGCAAGGGCCTGGAGTATGCCATACAGGCGCTTCCGGCGGTGGTGGCCAAGCATCCGGATGTGGTTTACATCATCCTTGGGGCGACGCACCCGCACATCAAGAAGGAAAGCGGCGAGGAATACCGCAACGGGCTCACGCGGAGGGCGCACGAACTTGGGGTGTCGGACAACGTGATGTTCGTCAACCGTTTTGTAGAGCTCAACGAGCTGTGCGAGTTTCTCGGGGCAGCCGATTTGTACATCACTCCTTATCTCAACGAGGCGCAGATAACGTCCGGAACGCTCGCCTACGCACTGGGCGCGGGCAAGGCGACGATCTCCACGCCGTACTGGTACGCCGAGGAAATGCTGGCCGACGGACGGGGCCGACTCGTGCCGTTCCGCAATTCCGAGGCTATCGCCGAGCAGATTAACGATCTGCTGGACAACGAGACGCAACGTCACGCTATGCGCAAGCGGGCGTACAGCTTCACGCGGCAGATGGTGTGGTCGAAGGTTGCGCAGCAGTATCTGAACCTGTTCGAACAGGCCCGGGACTCGTGGGTGAACAGGCGCCTGACGATCGTGCCGGCAGGGGAAATTCGCAGCCAGCACGCCTTGGCGAGCGAGGAACTGCCGGAGGTGGACCTGCGACACCTGCGCACACTAACCGACGATACGGGCGTTATTCAGCACGCGCTTCATTCGACGCCGGATCGGCGGCATGGCTACTGCACCGACGACAACTCGCGCGCACTAATAGCGACGGCGATGGTCTGGGACCAGACACATGACCCAACCGTGCTGCCTCTGATACAGACGTATCTGTCGTATATTGCTTACGCGATAGACCCCGACACCGGGTTGTTCCGCAACTTCATGGACTACGACCGCCGGTGGCGAGAGGAAGACCCCAGCGCCAACCAGGAGGACAGCCACGCGCGGGCGCTATTGGGCCTCGGTATCGCCGCAGCGCTTTGCCCGCACGAGTCGATGATCGCCCTGGCGTCGCAACTTTTCAGGCAAGGCCTTCCGGAGACAGAAAAGTTCACATCACCTCGTGCGTGGGCGTTTGCGATCATCGGCATTCACGGCTACCTGCGGCGCTTCGGCGGCGACAGCGAGGTGAGGCGATACCGGCAGGTGCTGACGGACTACCTGGCGAACCTGTATAACAGCTATGCATCGGATGACTGGCCATGGTTTGAAGATCGCCTGACTTACTGCAACGCCAAGCTGCCCCATGCCCTGCTGATGAGCGGCAAGTGGATGCAGCGGAGCGACCTGATAGACGTAGGCAAGCGGAGCCTCCAATGGCTTCTGGACGTACAGACCAGCGACAACGGCATGCTGTCGATAGTCGGCAGCAACGGCTGGTGGGTGCGAGGTAAGAAGCGGGCCCAGTTCGATCAGCAGCCGGTGGACGTACACGCCTTGGTGGATGCGTGCATAGAGGCCTATCATGTGACCCGGGAAGAGCATTGGATAAAACAGGCTCGCAAAGCATTCAACTGGTTCCTGGGGGACAACGATCTGCGGACGCCCGTTTACGATTTTACTACCGGGGGCTGTCGTGATGGGCTGCACATGGATCGTGTGAACAGCAACCAGGGCGCGGAGAGCACGTTGTCCTGGCTGATGAGCCTGCTTCTGATGCAGGAGCTTCAAACCGAGCAGGCTCTGGGCGAAGTAGGCGCAGAGGATTCCTCGAAACAAAAGCCCGTGTCCAAACCGATCAAGGCCAGCGGGCCCGTGGTAGGAAGCAGGGAACAGACGTATGTCACAGCCGATAGTAATGGTGAGTAGTTACCCTCCGCGTCTGTGCGGGATTGCCACCTTCTGCGAGGAAGCCAGACAGTTCATCCAGACACACAACCCCGACCGGGAGGTACTGGTGATCAGCCACACCGACGGGGAAGGTGAGGGCGTCATCCCGATAATAGATATCTCCCGGAGAAACTGGTGGCAGCCGGTGGCGAATGAAATCCACAGGCTCGACCCGCATGTTGTGCACATAGAGCACGAGTATGGCCTGTATGAGTACTGTGATGAGCGTGGCCAGGGCGACCACAACCAGGGATTGCTGGACCTTCTGGACGCCATAAGCGACGTGCCGAAGATTATGGAGCCGCACACGATCCACGGCCGGCTGACGGACATGGAAGCGGACTTCATCTACAAGATGTGCCAGCGGATGGAGGTGGTTTTGTTCAAATGCCACTACCAGAAGTGGCGCCTTGATTGGAATTTCGCCGGTCGGGGCTGGTCTACTCCGCTGAACATCATGGTCGTGCCGCACGGAGCAATGCCCAACATGGCCAACACGCTGGCGGAGGTTGTCGAACTGCGCAAGGAGCTTAGCCTGGACAAGGTGGCCCATCTGTCGAAGCACCTGGTCGGGCTGATCGGCTGGATTCAGTCAAATAAGCGCTGGGACATCCTGACGAGCATGTGGGAGGAGATCGCCGCGGAGATACAGGAACGCACCGGCGAGGATTGGGACCTGCTGGCAGCCGGGGCGATGCGAGATCCGAACCACAAGGCAGACTACGAACGGTACAAGGGCGACATACAGCTTTTGGAAAAAAAGGGCCTGGCACACTACTTCGAGTTTGTGCCCCGCGGGGGCCTTTACTACAAAATGATGGCGGTGTGCGACTTCATAGTTTTGCCCAGCACCGATGAAACGCAATCCGGAACTCTTGCGAGAATCATCTCGCTGAACAAGCCCTACGTGACGACGGCGCCGATGGAAGGCCTGACCGCCCAGACTCTCGAGAGCGGCGGGGGGCTCTTGTTCACCACCAAGAATATGCTCAGAGAGCATGTCATCGAGCTTGCCTGCAATGAGAACCTGCGCATGGAACTGGGCACGAATCTGAAGCGATACCTGGATGCGGTTGTCTCGTGGGACGTGGTAGCCGGCCAGTACAACGAGGCCTACCGTCTGGCCCGCGACGCAAACCTGACGGGCAAGGCAGTCGAACTGCCGAAGGAGTTCTAGCATCCGGCGGCTTCACGCCGTGCGACAGGCAGAAGCTAATACATCCACACGATCGGGCCCGTGGGAACCCACGGGCTTTTTCTTTGTGTGAAAAAGCGCAAGGGGCGGCCATAGGGCCGCCCGCTGCGCTTGTCCAACTGCTGGTACGCCCGGGCTTGTCTCCGCCCCGCCCGGGCAGGCCCACGGGAGGGGTCTAGAACGTCTTCCGCTTAAATATCATCACCCCGCCGCCGGTCATCAGCAGACAGAGAGACGCAGGCTCGGGAATAGTGTCACCGCCCGAGACGGCGCCGACGGCGATGTTGTTGTGCGTTTCACGAATCGAGAAGGCTACGATCTGCGTATCGCTGGATATGGATGTGAAGCTGCCAAAGTCTATAGTGCCGGCCTTAGAACCCGTGCTGATGAAGGCAGCCATGATCTCAGATTCCCGAATCGTCACGCCAAAGTTGCCCGAGCCGGCCAGGGACAGGAAGATGACTGGGTCATCCTTGCTGCCTTCGCCGCTGCCAAACTGAATATCTTCCAGCGCGACGCTCAGGCTGCCGAGCGTGACGGCTTGATCATACCAGAAGATTAGTTCCTCGGCCCCTTCGCAACCAGTGCCGGAAATGCCTGCCGATCCCGTTCCGCCGGCAGTTTGGACACCAGCGCCCTTGCCGATGCCGTTCGAGTTGCTTATTACGATCGTTCCGGCCAGCCCGGTTGCATCGGGGTCGTACGGGTTGGCCAGATCGATGGATGTTCTGGCTGTCATAATGAAGCTTGCCGGGCCGCCGAACTGGTCAAGAGGCCTGTAACTGGCGCCCTTGTTGCCGCTGCCCTGGGTGACCTTGCTCAGGTCGATCATGTCGGCGAAGGAATTGGACGCGCCTATTGAGCAGATGATTAGGGCGAGACACACAGCTGCAAATCTGGTGATTGACTTGTGCATATTGCGCTCTCCTGCCTAGAACACCGCCTGCTGGTAGCGGCACTAATGGAAAACTAGGATTCAGGCGAACGCCTGCCAAATCATTGAGAGAATATCCGCCGGGATCGCCTCACAGAGCTGTGGGCAGATATAACCAGACTGAGGCGAGTTGGATGAGGCCACACAGACATGTCATCATAAGGCCTGTACTTGTCGATGCTTACAAATACGGATGAGGTGGTGGCGGGCAGTCCACAAAGTGCCGGGTTAGCTCGCCGGTGAGGTAGTCGAACGTGCTGTCAACGTCGTTGAAGAATCGTATCAGGGCGAGGTCCTCGTGGCTGATGACGCCGGCCTCGACGAGCGCATCGAAGTTGAGGACCTTCTTCCAGTATTGCTCGCCGTAGATAATCAGCGGGATGCACTTGTTGGCTTTGCCGGTCTGCTGTAGTGTCAGCAGTTCGAACAGTTCGTCGAGGGTCCCGAACCCGCCGGGAAAGGCAACCAGCGCCCGCGAGAGGTATACAAACCAGAACTTGCGGATGAAGAAGTAATGAAACTCGAAAGACAATTCCGGCGTCTGGTAGGGGTTGGCCTGCTGTTCCATCGGCAAAGAGATGTTCAGGCCGATTGACGGTCCGCCAGCCTCGATGGCGCCGCGGTTGGCGGCCTCCATTATTCCGGGCCCACCGCCGGAGCATATGGCAAAACGGTTCCCGTTGCCGGGGAGGCTCCGAGACCACAACGTCATTCGGCGGGCAAGCTCACGAGCGTCCTCATAGTATCGGGACATTTCGACGTCGCGTTGTGCCAGTTGCAGCTTGCGTGCGAGGGATTCGTCGGGCTTTCCCCCGACAGGCGCCCGGGCCTGCAGCCTGATGAGGTTTTCCTCTGCAACATCGGCAGGCAGCGTGCGGGACGAGCCGAAGAAGACTACCGTATCCTTGACCTTCAGGCGGTTGAAACGTGCCAGTGGTTCGAGGTATTCGCAGAGAATACGAACGGTTCTGGCGTCGGGACTGTTGAGGAACTGCGAGTTCTTGTATGCCTTGCTCGGCCTGTCCCGCCTGCCTTGACCCTTATCGTGGGTGTCCGCCACTTACTCAACTCCTCGTGCAACCGCGCAGCTAGCCTGCTCGGTTGTTATTCTCGGGCGGTTGAATGCCGGCTCTCATTAGACCATAGTCTATACTATCCATCACGGCCTGCCAACTGGCTTCGATGATGTTCTGCGACGCCCCGACAGTTGACCACGTATTCTTGCCGTCAGAGGTCTCCACAAGGACGCGCGTCACGGCAGAGGTGGCCAGGTGGGCGTCGAGTATGCGCACAGTGTAGTCGGAAAGGCGGAAATCCTGCACGCTGGGATAGACTTCCACCAGGGCCTTTCTAAAAGCATGGTCAAGTGCATCCACAGGGCCGACTCCCTCTGCAGCCGTGTGATAGACCTTTCCGCCGATGCGAAGCTTGGTGTTGGCCTCAGCCAGCAGGCCTCTGCCCTCGCGATGCTCCACGACGACCATGAAGTCCATCAGCTCAAAGAAAGGCTTCCAGTCGGGGCTCTCACGGCGGACCATCAACTCGACAGACGCCTCGGCCGCTTCAAAGGCAAAGCCCTTGTTCTCCAACTCCTTGATGCGCTCCAGCACGGTCTTCAGCAGGTGCTTGTCGCTCGCGTCCAGGCCAAAGTCAGCCAGCTTTGCCCGTATATTTCCGCGACCAGACAGCTCGGAGACCAAGACCCGTCGGATATTTCCTACGGCTTCCGGGTCGATGTGCTCGTATGAGCCGTCATCCCGCTGTATGGCGGCCACGTGTATGCCCCCCTTGTGGGCGAATGCGCTTCGCCCGACGTACGGGGCATTGCGCGGATGTGGAACGTTGACCATCTCGCTAATGCGCCGGGAGAGCTCAGTAAGCTTCTTGAGCTTGCCTTCCGGCAGGACCTGCAAACCGAGCTTGAGCTCAATGTTAGCCGCAAGGGCGCAAATGTCGGCGTTGCCGCAGCGCTCGCCGAACCCGTTTATGGTGCCCTGCACGTGGGTGCACCCGGCATGGACTGCAGCCAGGGAGTTAGCGACGGCGCAACCCGTGTCGTTGTGCGCGTGTATGCCGAGGGGCGCATCAATCTCCTGCCTTACGGTGCGGACCGTCTGCTCTACCAGCCATGGAAGCATTCCGCCGTTGGTGTCGCATAGAACGATAGTGGACGCGCCGCCGGCGACAGCGGCTTTGAGCGTGGCGATTGCGTAGTCAGGGTTTGCGACAAAACCGTCGAAAAAGTGCTCGGCGTCGAATATCACCTCCCGTCCCGCTTTGGTGAGGTAGGCGATCGACTCCTCAATGATCCGCAGATTGTTTTGCAGATCGGTCCTGAGGACATGCTCGACATGCCGCGTGGAGCTCTTGCCCACTACCGTAACGATCGATGTTTGCGCGTCGAGGAGCGCGGCTATGTTGTCGTCATCCTCCGGGACGGACGTCGGCTTGCACGTGCTGCCAAACGCCGTGACGCAGGCGTTGACGAGATCCAGCTTCAGGACCTGCTGAAAATATTCAGCGTCTTTGGGGTTCGAGCCGGGCCAGCCGCCTTCGATCATCCCCAGGCCGAAATCGTCCAGCAGTTGCGTTATCCGCAGTTTATCGTGAACGGTGAAGTTTATCCCTTCGCTCTGTCCGCCGTCTCGGAGCGTCGTGTCATACAACGTTATCATGCGCATATTCCTCACGCCCTGCCCGGGCCGCTACTTCCCGCCGGACATGGCGCCGCTGGGAACTTCGGTGACGTTCAACACCTCGATGACGCGCCGCAGCTGCGGGCCGAAGCGATGCGCCGACTCGATAGGCGCATCTATCGACAGATTCATGACGTGACCTTCAGCATGTACGGCCCGCACAACACCGCCAAGCCGGGCTACGAGCATCAGTATGCGCGGCAGAACGTTTATTCGCCGAAGCTCTATGTCAAATGTCAATCGTTCCATTTTCGGTCTCCATCATCTCATCCAGTCCGACGCCGGGCGACACCATGGGGAAGACATTCTCCCCCGGATGACAGATGCAGTGAAGCAACGACGGGCCGTCATGCTGCCACCACTGCTTCAGCATGTCGCGGGTGTCGGCCGGTTCCTTCAACGTCAGCGCGTGCAGACCGATCACCCGCGCCAGGGCGGCGAAGTCCGGGTTGTCCGACATATCCGTGCCGCTGTAGCGGGCGCCAAAATACAACTGCTGCCACTGCCGGACCATGCCGAGGTACTTGTTGTCCAGTATTGCGATCTTGACGGGCACGTTGAGCCGCTTCAGGGTGATCATCTCCGCCATGGCCATCTGAAATCCGCCGTCGCCGACAACCGCCAGCACACGCTCGCCCGGATGCGCTAGGGCGGCGCCGATCGCCGAAGGTAGGCCGTACCCCATCGTGCCCGCTCCGCCGGAGGACAGAAACTTCCGCGGCGAGTCCAGGCGCAGCCGCTGAGCGGACCACATCTGATTCTGGCCGACGTCGGTCGCAACGTACGCCGTTCGGCCGACCATCGTAAAAAGCTCATCCAGCAGCCTGGTCGGTCTAATATAGCCGTCCCTGCCAATGTCGCCTGTGGGCAGTCCGTCGCGAACGCCGGCGGCCTCGGCGAGCCACGCGTCATGCCGGATAGGCCGATCGCCCAGAAGATCCAGCCACGCTCGCAGCGCAACGCCCATGTCGGCGTGGATTGCCACGTCCGGCTTGACGATCTTTCCGAGCTCTGCCGCGTCAATGTCCACGTGGATTATCTTGGCGTGTGGGGCGAAGCTATCCACCTTGCCCGTGACGCGGTCGTCCATTCGCATGCCCAGAGCTATCAGCACGTCGCACTTGCAGACCGCCTCATTCGCCCGCCACAGGCCGTGTACGCCCAACATGCCCAGCAGACCGTCGTAGTCCGGATCCGGCGCGCCGATGCCTTGCAGCGTCGTCGTCACCGGTATACGCGTAAGCTCGCACCAGCGGCGGAAGACGTCGGCGGCCTGGGAGTACCTGCAGCCGCCGCCGACTATGCAGACGGGCTTTTTCGCCCCGACAAGCAGTTCGTGGGCGCGCCCGAGTGCGTCGCTGTCGACGGGCGGGTTATGCTGATAGCCGGGCACCGAACTCAGCACGGGTACGGCGGCGGCAGTCGTGCCGATCTGAACGTCGCGCGGCAGGTCCACCAGCACCGGGCCCGGCCGGCCGTTGAGAGCAATGAAGATCGCCTCGGCCATCACTTCCGGCAGTTCCTGCATGCTGCGAACAAGGAATGCATGCTTGGTGACCGATGTGGCCAGGGCGTACACGTCGGCCTCCTGGAAGGCGTCAGTTCCGATGAACGGTACCGGCACCTGCCCGCTTATGCACAGCACGGGCGCCGAGTCCATCATGGCGGTGCACAGGCCGGTTACCAGGTTCGTCGCACCCGGCCCGGAGGTGCAGACGACCACGCCGAGCCTTCCGGAAGAGCGGGCGTAGCCGTCGGCGGCGTGGACGGCCATCTGCTCATGGCGAGTGAGCACATGACGGAACGGGGCGTCCATCATCTCGTCGAAAAACGGCATGATCTGGCCGCCTGGGTAGCCGAATATCGTATCCACGCCTGCATCATGCAGGGCATCAAGCACCAGGCGCGATCCGGTTCGCTCTGCCATGACAAATCCTCATGCTTGGCCGGTTTGAAGAGGCAATCCTGTCGACCAAGCGTTTCAATGACAACAAAAAAGCCGACCCGCTCGGCGGTGTCGGCTGAAGCAGCTTTCGGTGGTGTTTTCCTGGCAGCGCTAGGCCGATCCGCCTTCCTCGCCATCGGCGATAATTATGCTGATAATGACGGCCACTATTTCCACCAGGCGCCGTGCAAACGCGCACAGCCCAACGGGCCGGGGGGCGACTGCAACCAAGCTATATGAATGCGCGCTACGCATGGCAAAACACCTTGCTGATATACTACCCGCCCCGGCCCTGACAGGTCAACAGGAAATGACGCCCGGCGTTCAGCGATTGTTCGCAAGCTTGCGCCAGGCCAGCGGCCAGGAAAAGCGAGCTACATGGCGCATCCGCCGCTGGAGTCTGCGTCCATGGCGCAGGCGCCGCCCGCCGGTTCTGCGGGCTGAAGGGCCTTGCGATTATACGGAAGCTTCATCAGCAGCATGCCCATCAGGCAGTTGTTGGTCAGACCCGCGAACAGAAGCCCCGCGCCCACCCAGATCGGTATGATAAAGAACCACGGACTGACCAGCAGGGCGAGCAAGGACCCGGCCAGGCCCAGGCCGCCGGCGATCGCGCGGACCTGGCGCTCCAGCGAGATGGGGACCTTCCGGCGGATGACAGGGGCCCCTTGCTTCCGCCAGGCCGCCAGCCCGCCCTCCATGACGCTGACATGATGGGCGCCGGCTGCGGCCAAGATGCTCGCCGCCATAATAGACCGTGGGCCCGACTGGCAGGAGACGATGAAATAGCGATCAGAGCTCATGATCTCCTGAAGGCGGCTGGCGACAGTGTCCAGGGGGATGTTTCGGGACTGTTCGATGTGTACGGCCTGGTATTCGTCGGGCCGACGGACGTCCAGCACTTCCCATAGATCACCCTCTTCCTCCAGCCGCCGGCGAGCCTCGGCTGGGGAGACATATTCAATTTCCCGCGCCAGCCCCTGGCGATTGGTCGCAATGATGGCATCCATGTTGAAGGGCTTGGGAAGGACCTTCGCCCGGGCATTGGCGGCGAACGCATGACGGTCGGTCTCCCGCATGAAGAGATTGCTTGCCTTTTCCTTGCCCACGGTGGACCGGGTGTTCCCCTTGTAATCATGAGCGGGACAAACCACGGTATCATCCGGGAGGGTTTTGAGCTTGGCGAGGGTATCGAACATGTCCTCGGGCGAACCGTTCTGGAAGTCCGTTCGCCCGACGCTGCCGATCATCAGAACGTCCCCGGTGAAGACATATCCCCCGCCAAGCAAGGCGATGCTGTCGTCGGTGTGTCCTGGCGCCGAAAAGACGTCCAGGCGGGCCTGGCCGAAGGTGACAACATCTCCCTCGCCGACGCGCCGTATATCCAACGAGGAGACGGCCTTGTCGGACATGATTATCGGGCAGTCATACTCGCCGGCAACGACAGCAGTGGCTGAGAGATGGTCCGCGTGCGTATGGGTGTCCAGGACGGCGTTGAGGTGGAGGTCTTTCTTGCGCAGGTAGTCCCTGTATGCCTGGACCTTCGTAATGTGCGGGTCTACCAGCAGGACCTGGCTGTCTGATGCCAGGACATAGGAGAAGCAGTGATCTGCCTTGATCTGCTTGACGGAAAACGTCGTGGCCATAACTTGGTCCTCTCATCCGGCACATGGGAAAGGCTGTTCGGTGCGGAGCCCAGCGCCATACCCATCCGGCTACATAATATTAGGCTTACTGCGCGTCGGCGGTGGAGTCATTGGGGGGATTGCCCAGAACGCCGCGACTGATGCCCGCCTGGCTGAGCTGGACGTAATGCATCCGCAGCTCGTGGAGAGTCTGGTCGAGCATCATCTTTTCCTGCGGATCGAGGTTGCCCTTGGTCTTTTCGTCGAGCACAGCCAGGGAATCGATGTGGTGCTTGGCGAGGTCGAGGTCGACGTATCGCTGTCCCGAGCGGGGATCGCGTATCATTCCGAGCACGAACATAGCCTGCGTCGCCATCGAAGACAGGAGGGTCTCAAAGCTGGCTGGCGGCAGCTCCCGCGGCTCTTCCTGGCCTGCGGGTCCTTCCTCCTTGAGTTCCTCAGCGAGTTTCTCCTTCTCAGCTCGCGCCTGGGCCTTCCAGTCGTCATCGACAATGATCTTCGGTTTATCCTTGTCGTTCAGTTTATCGTCGGCCATTTCCCTGCTCCTAAATCCTCGATGGTCATTCTTGGCTGCAAAGGTCAGCTAGCTGCGCCGAACGGCTGCTGCCACCAGGCCCACGAACATAGGCTGCGGTCGCAGGGGCCTACTCGTCAGCTCCGGGTGGAACTGTGCGCCCATGAAGAACGGATGCACGTCGCGCGGCAGCTCGAGCACCTGCATTATAGGGTGTTTGGGGTGTCTGCCCGAGAATATCAGGCCGCCCTTGCTGAGGGTATCTATGTACTTGGGATCGACCTCGTAACGATGGCGGAACCTCTCGCGCACGTATGTGGAACCGAACAGTTCCGCCGCCATCGATCCGCCGGTGAGCTGGACATCCTGCCCGCCCAGCCTCATGTTGCCGCCAAGGCCTTCGATTTTCTTCTGCTCCGGCAGGATGTCGATTACAGGAGCCTGGCAGTCCGGGGCTATTTCCGTGCTGTTAGCGCCGACCATGCCGCACACATTGCGGGCGTATTCGATAACGGCTGCCTGAAAACCCAGGCAGATTCCCAGGTACGGCAGCTTCTTCTCGCGGACGTAGCGTATGCAGGCTATCTTGCCGGCCGTGCCGCGTACGCCAAAGCCGCCGGGCACGATAATGGCGTCCACACCCTCAAGCTCGGCGGTGACGTTCTGGTCATTTATGCCGGTGGTGTCGATCCACTTTATATCGACATGGGCATCATTAGCGGCCCCGGCATGCTCCAGGGCCTTGATAATGCTGGCGTAGCTGTCTCGCAGCGAGGTGTATTTGCCTGTAATGCCGATGGTGACGTTCCTACTGACATTTGTGAGCTTTCGAACGTATTCGCCCCATTCGGCGGCGGCTTTGGCGTCTCGGGAGCTGTTGACCTTTCGGCCTACGCCGAGCATCTGCACCACCTCGCTGTCGAGGCAGGATTCCCGCATCAGGCCGGGCAGCATATAGATGCTCGGCAGGTCGTGCATCGAGAAGACACGCTGCAGGGGTACGTTTGTATAGACCGATATCTTCTGGCGCACCTTCTCGCTGACGGGCTTTTCCGCCCGGCAGGCGATGATGTCCGGACGGATGCCAAACTCCATCAGCCGTTTCATACCAAGCTGGGCCGCCTTGGACTTCTGCTCGCCCAAAGAGGGCGGATCCAGGATGTACGTCAGCGCTACGCAGATGACTGATCCGCTGCCTTCTTCGTAGCTCAGTTCGCGAATCGCCTCGATGAAGAAAGAATTCTCGATGTCGCCGACCGTGCCGCCGACCTCGATAAAGACGACGTCGGCGTTGGTGCGGACGGCCAGTTCCCGGAGGCGCATCTTCACCTCGCCGGTGACGTGGGGAATCATCTGCACGTCCCGGCCCAGGAAGCTGCCCGCTCGCTCCTTGTTGAGGACCGTCGAGAATATCTGTCCGCTGGTGGCGAAATTGGCGCGGGTTAGGTCCTGGTCGAGCATTCGCTCGTAGGTGCCCAGGTCCATGTCGGTCTCCATTCCGTCGTCCAGCACAAACACCTCCCCATGGCGGAATGGGTTCAACGTACCGGAGTCGATGTTCAGATAGCCTTCCAGCTTGATGGGCGATACCTGCAAGCCCTTGTCCTTAAGGAGCTTGGCTAGGGACGATGAGAAAATCCCCTTACCCAGCCCGCTGATGACCGTGCCGAAGACGGCCACATACTTCACTTTGCCGAGTTGGTAACCTTCCGGAAGGGGTGTGTAAAACTCCGTTTCGTCGGTGCGATCCTTGACGGATCGAAGCAGGTCCATGGCGTTGCTCATGGAACAACACGTTACCTCCTCACGGGCAATATCGCAACCGTCCGGCCGACATTTTTCCGGCTTCCTCAGGCAATGCCCACGCACGATAGCGATTCATGCTGATTGCCGGACCATAAGCTCCTGCGGATTCGCTCGCCTACTTCTCGACCTTCTGCAGCACCTTCTTGCTTCGGGTGACCTGCAGCTCGATGTCCGCCTGACGCCGCTCGAAATGAGCCAGTGACATTTCGATTACTTCCTTGGCCTCATCGGGCGTCATCGTGCCGACGGTGACCATGTCCTGTGGGCGAAGCGTCGACCAGGAGAAGTTCAGCCCGACGAACGGGTGAAGCCGCCCCGAGGCGAACGGTTTGATGGTGATGACGGGCTTTTTGGCGTTGCGGATGATGTAGTTGACCCAGTCTATCTCGATGGGCATTAGGAACCCGGCGGCATTATAGATGGAGATGTACGTGCCGACGTCGAGGTCTGTCTCATCGGCGAAAACGATGGTTTCCGGCTCGTGGGTGGATAGGCCCGGAATCATGCCGCGCTGGCGAATCATCTTGCATATCTTGTCCATCTTGCGGATGACGCGGGCGCGCTTGTCCAGCAGCACATCGGTGCTGGAAGTATGCGGCATAACAATTGTCGAGCCGCGCTGGGCCTCCAGGTCGAATATCTCATTATTCTTGGCGTCGGCCTCCGGGCCGTCGTTTACGTCGATGCCGGGCGTGGAAATTATGATCAACTTCTTGCCGGTGCGCTGCTCGGCCTCCTGAACGGCCTGGTACATTCGATCATTGGCGACGAAGCCCAGAATCGCATCAATGCCGTGTTGGAGGAAGACCTCCAGAATATCGGCAATCTGCGAAACCGACCGACTGCATATTAGCCTGTCCTTGGATGGGCTCTGATGCGAAAAGCCCAGGAACCAGTTCGTGCCGATCAACATCCGCGGCAGCGACACGTTGTCAACCATCGTGCGTGGGAACTCTGCCATCTCCAATGCCTCTCTATATGGCTACAGTGTTAATATCTTGTTGGCCGCGGCGAGCCAAACAGTGTTCATATGTACGTACAGCGGCTGCGTTATCATATCCGCGCGCAAGCCCAAGCCAAGCTTATCTTTGGAAATGTATTATACATTATCTGCCCGAATTCCATCCTCTATTCCCCGCCTGCAGGAGCGGGCATCTGCAAGGGCCGCCAATCCTTCCAGCCATGCACAATATCGGTTTGGGATGCCCATTGCGCCTAGCTCGAGTCCAAACTCAGGATAGCGTTCGAGTTTGCCGGTAGGCTACTTAGGTGTCTCTGTTGCGCAATCGACTTATATTTATCGTTAGTAAGCACTTGCGCGAATAGGCTATGCTTGGTTTTTGCGGCGCTGGGACTTGTAGACTGGCGGCGTCAAACGCCCATACTTCCGGCCGAGAGTATTTTGCTTTTTCAGGTATTCTTACGGGAATTCTCTTGGTGGGAGAACGGAAGGCCGTTTATATTCACTTATGTGTAGGACGCGGTTTATCTCTTGTGGTTGATTTGCTTCAGGAGGTCGGCCCGGGACCATCCACGGCGTTCATTTCATTTGCGTGGGTGTCTGGGGCAACCGGTTGTGCAGCTTCATATCGTAGGTAGTTTGGCAAGAGAGAAAGGCGGCGGCTGGTGAGGCCCTATTGGCTGGGGCAGATAGGTTTTCGCCGGTTGCTGTCAGGAGAGCTTCGGGTAGAGGCAATCTAAACACTTTGCAGGAAGGAGCAGCATATGAAAGCGATTCGAGTATTGGCAGTATTGATTATCGCGGGTCTCGCAGGGATGGTGCAGGCAGCAACCCCGACAGTGGGCGAAGGTGACAACCTGAAGATTGAAGTGTTCGTCACCAATCTCGGCGGCGGCCAGTGGGAGTATCAGTACGATATTTCCGGCAGGACGTGTCGCGGCTACGAGTGGTACACGCCGTTCGATATGCGGTTTGATTTTAACGACGGCGGCGCCAGCACCATCGAGGATAACATCCTCAATATGTACGACAACCCCAGTAGCGGCCAAAAGGAACTGCATGAGTACTGGACGATGAACGGTGTTA
>Ga0180438_10005001_pt1 | contig 18733 bp, 13 predicted proteins | sample SS_ome_12_FD_132455 | JGI IMG/M metagenome (GOLD analysis project Ga0180438, IMG submission 132455) | Hypersaline lake sediment archaeal communities from the Salton Sea, California, USA - SS_3_D_2 metaG | ecosystem: Environmental > Aquatic > Non-marine Saline and Alkaline > Hypersaline >...
ATTTTTGAACTAAAATACCAGTTTTGTTTTTTTTGGAACAGCAAACTAATTTTAAAAATTATTTGCTCTGTCAATTTTTCCAAGGAAGAGATAAGAAAAATTCAAACAAATAAATTCTTTCCATCATCAAAAAAGGAGCAATGGAAATGGCTTCTCTAAAAGAGCCATTCCCGTTGTCAATTTTTAGAGGAGAAAGGGAAGATTTTTGAATTGAGTTACCCCAAGCCCGACGAAATCAATATCCTCTGAGATATGGATGAGAAGGGGTTGGGTAAATTCAATCGAAAAGGCTCCGTTATCCTCAAAAAGGGACAGCGGGAATGGCTCTAAAAAATCTCTGGCATTCTTCGCCTCTCTAGACTACAATTTAAAAATGATTTTGGGGTTGTTTTATGCAGAAAAAAAATAAAGAATCCTGGTTCGATCGTTTTAACTGGGAACAGATTTATGCCTATAGAACGCAGATTGGCACTGCGCTTTTAATTGTTCTCGGTATTGTGTGGGCCTTTAATTGGTATATTTCAAGAAGTGAATCAACATCACTTACCAACTCATTAAGAGCAGAAAAAATCTTTGAACGCCTGCACCATCCTTCTCAAGAAGAGGAACCTGCTCCTTCAATAGATGAATTCATCAAACTCAGTCCTTCTGGTTCAGCTAATGCACAAAGATTTTCTGGTATTATTGTTGAAGAAAAGATGATCGCTCATGAACCTGATTTTTCCTCAGAATATTATCAAATGGCTATAAAAAGGATTGAAAAATCCGATCTTCCTATACATGCACAAGCAGTTCAAGCTCTTGTTATGAACGGTGATCAAGCAGTGAGCGCATGGGACTCAATCATTGAACAAAGCGAACAATTCCCTGCTTTAAGATGCTATGCCCTTCTTCAAAGGGTGAGACTTTCTTCTGTTGAACAGAAAAAAGAATATATTACTCGCATGGAAAAATGTATTGAAGAACATGCTGAATTAGCCGATTTACTAGAGGAATGGACTCTTGGCAACAAAGAAAAATTTGTTAAATATATTTCTTTATAAGAAATTTGCATTGATAGTTTTTCCAAAACCTGGCATATAAAATTTCAAGGCGTATTGTAGGCATACCCTTGTATATTTTATAGCCTACCATCTGCTTAAAGCTTACATATAAGGTAAAGGAGGTGAGGCAGAAGAGGAACAAATCCTTAATTAGAATGAATCTTTTCATTCTAAAGACTGAGCAGATTGTTAAACTAGATTAAAGAAGATTGACCCAATTTGTTTAATTGTTGTATATTGCAATACAAATAAATTGGGGTTAGAAAACTAAAGGTAAACAATGATTATCACCCAACCATCCCCACTGGTGAAAGACCAGAAAGGGACCATGGAGGGGATCGAACAAAAAAAACAAATGTTCGGAGAAGGAGATTTGTTTGAAGAACAGATCAGTTGGATAAAAGGAACAATGATTGTTTCTTTCTAAACCCCCTCATGGGATTACCATTGCAGGACGCCCTTTAAAGGGCGTCCTCTTTATGTTTTTGTAGTTATATAAAAGAAGCGTATGCCAAAATTTCTCATCATTGTTGAATCTCCCACTAAAATTAAAACATTGCAACGGTTTGTCGGCTCAAATTTTGCCTTTGCTTCCTCATATGGGCATATTCGAGACCTTCCTTCAGATGAATTTGGCATAGATATAGATCACAATTTTGAACCTACCTATATTGCTCTTCCTGATAAGAGAAAGGTGGTTCAAGAGCTTAAAAAAGCAGCAAAACAGTATGATACCATCTATCTCGCACCAGACCCAGACCGTGAAGGTGAAGCCATTGCTTGGCATATCAGTCAGCTCTTAGGAAAATCAGCCAACATCCAACGCGTCTCATTTAACTCAATTACCAAAGAGGCCGTTGCCTCGGCTCTCAAAGAACCGAGATCTATTAATATGGCTCTTGTAAATGCCCAACAAGCAAGACGTCTGCTCGACCGTCTTGTTGGTTACACACTATCACCTCTTATCAGCCGAAAACTCGGTAAATACGGAAAAAATGCAATTTCTGCAGGACGGGTTCAGTCTGTTGCCTTAAAATTAGTTGTTGACCGCGAAAAGGCCATTGAAGCTTTTGTTCCTCATGAATATTGGAATATCACTGCTCAAGTTGCTACAGAAGAGGCCGCATTTTCCGCCTATCTTTATAGCATTGACGGAAAACGCGTTGAAAAAGAAATCCCTACAGGAAAAGAGAAAGAAGTAACTTCTATTTCCAATGAAGCGACAAGCACACAGATTAAACATGAACTTGAAGAAGCTGCTCCTTATACAGTGCTTAGCGTGGAGAAAAAAGAGCGCCGAAGAAATCCAGAAGCACCTTTTATCACCTCCACCTTGCAACAAGAAGCGAGTCGGCATTTTCATTTTTCGCCAAGCAAAACCATGCTGATTGCCCAAGAGCTTTATGAAGGAATAGAATTAGGAGCTGACTCTGAAGGTCTTATTACCTATATGAGAACAGATTCTGTTCGCATAGTTCCAGAAGCGATCTCTGATGTCCGCAAATTTATTGAACAAAAATATGGCAAAGAGTTTTTACCATATGAACCACGAGCTTTTCATGTTAAAAAAAGCGCTCAAGATGCTCATGAGGCCATTCGACCAACACAAGTTCTGCGAACACCAGACTCTGTAAAAAAATATTTGTCTCAAGATCAATATAAGCTCTACACTCTCATTTGGAAGCGTTTTGTTGCCAGCCAAATGGAATCTGCTATCTACGACACCGTCACATGTGATATACAAGCCAACATACATTACATCTTACGAGCTACAGGCTCACAGATCAAAAAACCAGGATTCTTGCACATCTACGAAGAAAAAGACGATGATGCAAGCGAAGAGACTGCCAAAATACTTCCTGACCTACAAGTTGGCCAATCTCTTGATCTTAAACAACTCGATATCGAACAAGCCTTTACGCGTCCACCCCCTCGATTCACTGAAGCTTCACTCATCAAAGAACTGGAAAAATGTGGCATCGGACGTCCCTCAACCTATGCCTCAATTATGAAAAAGATCAGCGCCAGAGAGTACACAGTTAAAGAAAAAGGACGCTTAAAGCCAACAGAACTCGGCCGTGTCGTCACTGAGATGCTTGAAACCAACTTTGAAGGGCTTATGAACTTAGGCTTTACTGCTGACCTTGAAGATTCTCTCGAAGAAATAGCTGAAAATCATGCTGAGTGGAAGGAGATCCTAAGCGCATTTTGGAAAAACTTTTCTCGAGTCCTGGAGGAGGCCAAAGAACACGCTCGTCCTCCTCGATTCCCAACAGATATTCCCTGCCCTAAATGTGAAGCGCCCTTACAAAAAGTCTGGTCTCATTCCAAGTTCTTTCTAGGTTGTTCTCGATATCCAGAATGCGATTATACCTCTTCCCTCGAAGAGCAATCATTTGATCGTTCTGATTACCGAGAGGATTTTGATTGGGATCAACCCTGCCCCAAATGCCAAGCCCCTATGAAAGTGCGATTTGGCAAATTTGGCCCTTTCTTAGGATGTACAATCTACCCGAAATGCCGAGGCATTGTCTCTATCCCAAAAAAAGGTGAAGAGACGGACCATCCGTGCCCAGCCATTGGCTGCGATGGCTCCCTTGTCAAGCGCCATTCACGATTTGGTAAAGAGTTCTGGGCCTGTACCAATTACCCAGATTGTGATGTGATTGGCAATTCCATTGATGCTGTGGATGAAAAATTTCTCAACCATCCCAAAACACCCTATGTTGCCAAAAAGAAGACAACTAAAAAGAAAACAACGCGAAAAACAAAAAAAAGTTCTTAATATTATCGTTGAAAATAGTATCGTTGCCCTGCCCAATTCGCAAATGATAAGAGACACGCTGAATAGATGATAAGGTGGCCATATGTTGTAGCCAGATTGCATAAGACCATGAAACCACCCACCATTCTTCCGACTTTTGCCGCACATCGTAAAGACTTACAGCCAACAAGAACTTTGCTTTTTCTATTAAGAGCATTTAATAATGAAACACTTGCCTTGATACTTGCATCGCTTTTTGTTTCATTATCGAGACTCGTCAATAATTGTTGAACAGTATCGGACAACTTCTCTGTTTTCGCCAAACCTAATTTTTTTTGTATTTGTTTAAGATTTAATTGTTGAAATTCTTTAAGAACTTCTTTAATTGCATCTACATTTTTAGGATCCATCTTTCCAACAAAAACGTGTAACTTACCTGAAAGAGCATAGGCTTTTTGAAATGAAAGTGCTGCCGGATATAAAGAAGCTGGTTTAATAAAAGGGCTCACCATTTTAAATCCTGGAATCCATCTTTGAGCAATTGGTGAAATTGTATACACTTGATCGACCAATTTGGTACACGAGGCCACACTAGCAATAATGGTTCTTGTATCTTTAATGCATACAGCCGCAATTCTTCCTTGTTTTTTTCCTGTAGTTTTTTTTATTTTCTGTATATGTTTTGGAATTCTTTTTGTTTTTACTTTAATTTTTAAAGCTTTTAAAGCTTTAGTTAATTTTAAAACCTTGCAACATAATTTTCCAGAATCACTCACCATATACACAAGCTTTGCTAATACTCGAGCTGCCTTTGCACTTTTGTTCAAAACCCGTACTAAAGGTCCGGTCTTAATTTTTTGGTCAGCTGGTTTTACTTGTCTGGTATCTGATGCTTCTAATTGTACAGTATTAGTGCCAAAATAACGATTATAATATTTAACTAAAGTTGCTGCCATAATTTACCTTTTTACAAAAAAATAAATTATAACAATTTTTTAATAAAAAACAAAGTAAGCAACTTTTTCATATTCCTGAATTTCTCACCATTTTTCAGCTCGTAAATGAAGACTGAGTTTTGAATCGATAGTACTTGACTTTCGTTAATCCATAAATCGAGTCCGACTTTTTTATCACAAAAAATCTTGTCAAGCCAATTCTTGAACTTGAATGGGTATATTTGTACTAAACAATACTACACAATTTTCCCACTTTATATGCCATATAACCTCCACACAACGTCCAGGTTCCAATTACAGCTGCACCCACATATTTATTTTTAGGCAATTTATTATCACTATTAGTTTTTTTTCGAGCATCATCCATGACCTCTTTAGGAATGAGTTTAAGGGCAAGCGCGAGCCCCGCAGGAACGATAATAAGGTCGTCTACATATCCTAAAACAGGAATACAATCAGGTATAAGATCTATCGGCGATAATGCATAAGCAATACTCAGTCCCGCAATTATTTTAGCACTTCGAGGACAGCGAGAATCGGTAATAGCTAGCTGCATTACTACCATTTCTCGTTTTAATTTTTTTGCACATTCGCGTCCCTTTTGTATATATTTTTTTGCAAGATCAACATATGTAAGATATTCTTCAAACAAAATTGAGGATCGTTGCCCTTTATTTGTTGATACTTGTTTTGTGTCTTGCACCTTTGCACTTGTGCTATTGTCGCCAAAATAACGATGATAATACTTTGCTAAAACTACTGCCATAAAAAATACATAGTTTGTTTTTACAATTACAATCAATGATTGTAGCAAATATTGTAACAGTCTACAACTATATTGTTTTTTCTTTTTTCTGAATCTCTCGCCACTTGTCAGCAACCGATGTAGCTAAAAGGGAAGCATCACGCCCCAGTCTTCCATATCGCAGAAAGACAACAATTGCGAGATCCGTTTCTTGGCTCTCATTTTGAAAAAAAGAAGCAACCGAGACGTGATTATACATAAAGGGAGGCTGTCCTATACCCAATCCCAACCGCTCATACACTTCAGCTGTACTGGTCTTTCCAAACATGCTTAACCGCATTTTTTCATGACTTGAAAAAAGATAAGGACGGTGAACATAGAGTTCTCTCATGCGATAGGAGGGTGGTCTTTGAGCAGAAAGTCGCATCCCTTCTACGAGAATATCTCTTTCCTTGCCCAGAGGGATTTTCTTCCTCACCTGCTTGACAGGTATCTCAATACGATGGCGCCGCACATCACCATTATTACTTGCCCAAATGGGCACATGAAGGCCAATGTGACTCATAAGGTCTTTATAGGAGAAATGCTTTCTTTTCTGACCGAAGATTAATTCAGGTCCAACACTCATGCGCACAAGACGAGGAGCTAGAAGATCTCCTCCATTGACTAATGAGGAAAAGGCCATGGCCGTCTGCAAAGGAGTAGCAAGAAGTGTGTGTTGGCCAATGGCTGTCGTATAAAGCCCCGTACGATTACTGCACAAATCATCAGGAAGTTTACCTGCAACCTCTCCTCCGATAGGAAGCCCTGTTTTTTGTCCATATCCAAAAAGACGCGCTACATCCATAAGTTGATCCGGGGTCTCCAAATATTCACCAGCTAAAAGAGAAAAATAAGGATTGCTCGATACACCAATAGCTCGAACAAGATCAAGCTCGCCAATATTGCCATTTTTACTTCTTGGCAACCTCCCGCCCTTATAAAGTCTAGGAATTGGCCGTCCGACGCCATCTATACCTACAAATGAACGGTCATGCGAAAGAAAATAACGATCTGTCATTCTCATAACATCGGCTGTTGCTCGATGAAAACGCCTTATCTGCTCTTTCAATGCTGCATAGGCCACAATCAACTTAAATGTAGAACCTGGGGGTGAGGGGTGGGTATAGCAAAAGGAACTTATGGGAGAAGAAAAAAGAGAAAGATACGAGCGAATCAGGCCCTTTCCTGTTTTAGGAACACCTCCTCGCACCGAAGCGCTATATTTGCCAAGCAACGGATGGTCAAGCTGCTCATACCCTTTTAATGAGCTTAATAAAGCTTCCACATCATTGGTTTTTTGTAGTACTTTTTGGAGAATATCGTAATTTGTTAACAAATGGATCTCTCTCATCCACTCTGGACACAACTCCCGCTGATTAATGAGAAGCCTTCTTAAAACTGTATATTTGTTCTCTGTCCACCAAGCAAGAAACTGTTCTTTTTCCTCTCGATCTAAATAATATAAAAAAGGTCGCGCAGGAATTTTTGCCTTTGCTTCTTCTTTTCTTTTTGCTGCCAAAAACGCTCGTTTATTCTCTCGTTTCCATTGCTCAAAAGGACCATGCCTAAACATCTCTCTTAACAGACCTTCAACTGAGGTTTCTAAGGCAATTTTTTGAGTAACCAGCGTTCGAAATTGATCGATATCTAAAGACCCAACAAGCTGTTGTACTTCATCTGTCATCTCCTCTTTTCTCACCAAAAGACGGGAAAGATCGATCAATGCTTTTCTCGATCGAACATCAAAGCAGAGTTGATCAGTATCCGCCTTTTCTTGAAGAGCTAAAAGTTTACTGATAGTCGGTTTCGAACGAAAAAAAGTAATAAGCGGAGAATTACCTGGTAAAATAGATTCAATAAAATGATCCCATGATAACCAAATTTTTTCATCACCATTCACTCTCTCAATACATACAGGTTGCTGCAAATTCCATATATCCTTGATATATCTCTCATTTTCAATCCATCGATAAATGTGTTCAGAACCAGAACCAAAATCATTAGGATCAAATCGTGGATAACTGGCGCATGCTAAGATATCTCCTGATCGAGGGTCTAGGGCAATAATAGCTCCCCCGCGAACACGTGGATTTCTTTCCTTTGAAAGCTCTTTCTTATGCCAATCGAACCTATCCTCATCATTTTCAGCTAAAAGACGCTCACACCACTCCTGAAGCTCAGCTGAAAGAGTGAGAACGATTCGCTTTCCAGAGACAGGCTCTTTAGAACCAACTGCCTCTCGAATAAATTCACCATACGCATTAGTAACATATTTTTTTACACCATAAAGACCGCGCAAATCGCGCTCAAAAGCTGCCTCTACACCCATTTTTCCCACATGGTCATTTAATCCATATGCCTTTCTCTCAAGAAATAGAAGGCGTTTTTTAGCATCAAAATAATATTCGGCCTCTTCGACCTCGCCTGTTTCTACATGTTGAATATACTCTTTTAATGAACGTATCTCAGCAACTGTGCGGTCATACTCTTCCCTGCTAATAGCTGCAGTATATCCAAGAAGATGGGATCCCAATCTCCCATTTGGATATGTACGTTTAACACCACGTTCAACAACCAATCCTGGCCAATCCCTTGCCAGAAAATTAAGATGATAATACTGCCCCTCAGTAAGCCCTTTTTGAACAATCAGTGGCGAATTACGAGAAAAAAGAGCATAAGAATAGATATTCTCTTCAATGCGTTTTGCATCTATTTTCAGCTCGCGAGCTAAGAGTTTCGATAAAGCCTGAACATACTCTTTGCGCAAAAAACGTCCCCTATGCCGACGAGGAATATCTTGAATTGGCGCCCACATAATTCCAACGCGATATTCTATAGAGTTCGCGGCAAGCACTCGATTGTTTCGATCACGAATCGTCCCTCTCATCGCCGGCTCAATAACAACTTTTGATCGCTGCCGACTCGTACGCTTCTCCGTTTCATGATGTTGAACAACTGCTAAATACCAAATGCGAATGGTAAAAATAAAAAAGGCAATCATCAGCATAGTGAGAAGACGATGGGCCTTATGCGGAATAGAGACAAAAATCTTTGCTCGCTCCCGATCCATATACGAAATATTCTCCTATCAATTATACTTGTGCAAAATATATATGTTACGGCCTATGACTCATAAAACGAGAATTCGCATTCTTGATCAACATGGGCGTTTTGCCCACCCAGAAGAGCAGCTTGATGCATTTCTCCTTCAGTCTCGACCCTTGCTTACAGAGAGTGAGTATCTCATTCCCTATCCTATATGCAAAGCTTTTTCTGACCGCCTCCTTGTTGACGTAGGAACGGTTCCCATTGAGCAATCATCGCAAGGACTTCTTCCATGGGAACTGGCCTGCTGCTGGATCGATGAAGAAGGCGATCCAAAAATACGAATGCGCCCAACAAAAAACAAAAAAATCTCCTATAACAGCATTTTAGTTCATGAACTTGTTCATGCTGTTCGCGCCAGGCTCTCCTCAAAAAAATTTGAAGAGTTTTGTGCATATGACACCTGCTCTGTTCTCTCTCCACTCCCTAAATGGCGAAAATTTCTCGGACCTCTTTTTTCAAGTGCTCGAGAAGTGCTTGTCATACTCCTTCTCTTATGGTGTAATTTTATTCTTCCCTTCTTTTTCCGTCTCCATCCACACCCCTTTTCTCTTCTCATTATCCCTGCGCTCTGCTTAGGCCTCCCTCTTATGCGCCTCATCTATAGGTGGAGAATATGGAACAAAGCTACCAAAAACATTCAAGCCTACTGGCCAGAGAGAACTTACGCCCTCTTGGTCCGCTTAGGCGACGATGAGATCACTTGGCTTTCCAAACTCCCTCGAGAAAAGGTTCCTGATGCTGTTCATGAAAAGGCAATGCACGAATGGCGCTGGGAATTTTTTGTTGAACATATTCTCAAGTAAAATCCAACTTTTCTTTTTTAATGATTTTAACACTCTGTTTTCATACTATTGTTTCTGCAAGTTTTGACAAATAAAAACAGGAGAAAATAATAATGAATGTTCTTACTTTCATTGGTAATAATTGTGTGCGAGCTGGAAATTGGCTCGATAAGACGGTAGATAAACATCCTGCTCCTCTATATGTCCTGGCCGCTGTGGCTCACACCGTCGATTTAGTCTTTGGTTCGAGAAAAGCAGCCCTAGCTACTTTGCCACTGATTACTTATAATGTGATCAAAACTCTTAAAAGCGATTGGCAATATTTGCATATTCAAAGAAATCAACATATACCTCGAACGGCGGATGTTTGGCTCATTTCCCTTGTATTAAGGATGAGCTGTTTTGTTAATGGGTTTTTATTCACAGTGATTCCATGTGAAAACACACTTAAATATTCTACATTGCGAGTTGTTTACAGTCTCGGGATCGAAATCCTCAATAGGCTTAACCGATTTGTTATAAGACACAACCGAACGTTCTGATTTCGTCTCTCAAACTTTTGTAAAAAAATTCTCAACAATCTCCAAGGTCTCTCGTAAAGGTTTTGAACACATGGTGCATTCTGGTATAGATTTGACAAAAAGCTTTCCATACCCTTTGGTGAGAAGTCTGTTGTCCAAACAAATGACACATCCTCGATCATCTTTGCGGCGAATAAGCCGACCAAAAGCTTGATGAAAACGCAATGTTGCTCTGGGCACACTAAAATGCACAAAAGGATTCTTTCCTTTTTGTTGCACAAGTTCAGATCGCGCTTCAAAGAGGGGTTCTGATGGCACATCAAAGGGAAGACGAGTAATGATAACAGACCGCAAAGCTCTTCCTGGAACGTCTATTCCTTCCCAAAATGAAGACGTGGCAAAGAGCACGCTATCTTCTTCATCTCGAAATCTTTCTACAGTCAATTTTCGGGATTGCTCGCCTTGACAGATTACTTCATACCCTTTTTCCTGCAAGATAGGACCGGACCGCTTATACACATCCATAAGAGAACCGTAGGAAGTAAAAAGAATCAAAACTCCCCCTTTGCTGGCCTCAACAAGAGGCACACATATATCTGGTAGTTGTTCTTGGTATTCTGCTGAACTCGGAGAGGGAAGGGCCGTGGGAACAAGAAAAAGAACATTTTGGCGATAATCAAAATGAGAGGGAAAAATATTTTCCGTTACATTCTTACCTTCTAAACCAAGGCAAGAGCGAAAATAGGAAAAACTCCCCGCAGAAGTTAGTGTGGCACTACAAAGCACAGCTGTTCGCACCTTTGAAAAAAGTAATTGCTGCAAATCTTTAGAAATATCAACTGCTGCTTGAACTAATGTGCCTTCAGGCTCAATCCAATAGACTTGCTCCTCTGAAGGATCAAAAAATTGTTGGACTGTATTTAATCCTTCGGCAAATCGCTGCAAGCGAATCTCCTCATTTTCTTTCCAAGCCTTAAAAGATGGATTTGAGAATTCTGTAAAATCCTTCCATACGGAAATCAATCGCATACCACTTTCAACAAGTCGAGAGACTATATTTGTAGCGATTTTTTGAAAAAGTGGAGTCGATCTATGCTCAGATTTAATACGAATTTTTTCTGAAAATTGAGAAATTTCATCAATGCCAGCAAAAAACTCATCCATCGTGCGCAAAAAATCGCGAGCAGCTGTTCGCACCTCTGTATACCACTTCTTGGCCTTGGGAGAGAGAATATGTTGCAATTTTTTCCATTCAATTTGTATCGGTTCAATCAAACATCCTTTTAAATACTGTCGAAAATAGGCACGAGAAATGCGTTGTGAAAAAGATTCTGTTGCCACATCTTCAAAATGATGCGCTTCATCAAAGATAATACGTTTGATAGGAGGAAAGACACCGCTTTCTCTTTCCTCTTTCATAATAAGATCAGCACAAACCAAATAATGATTAGCAACTACAATATGCGCCTCTTCAATTTGACGGCGAACACGTAAGAAAAAACAGCTTTCACTATAGGGACAGCCTGAACAAGACTCTTTATCGACACAAATATCCTCCCAATCAGCTTGATCTACAGGAAAAGAAAGATCTGAGCGACAGCCCGTTTCTGTGCTCTGGCACCATTGTATGAGCTTTTCTCCTTGGTTCTTAAAAAATATCGAGGCTTCCGATAAAAGAGAATTGACTTTACGAAGGCAGATATAATTGCTTCTGCCTATAGCCCGAACTATTTTCAAGTTTTTTCCGAGAAGCTTCAATGCTAATGGAATATCTTTTGAAAGGAGCTGCTCTTGAAGAGCAATCGTATTTGTAGAAATAATGACCTGCTCACCAAACTCTAAAGCCCACACCATGGCCGGAAGCAAGTAAGCAAGACTTTTGCCTGTTCCTGTCCCAGCTTCAATACAGTTAATAGTCTGATCTTCAAACCCTTTATAGATAATCTCTGCCATCCGTCTTTGCTCTGCACGATCTTCGAACGAGCAAAAAAGAGGTTTCATATATCCTGGAGAAAAGACTTTTTTTATTATCGTCATTCTTCTTCTAAATTATCGAGAAAGGCGCGAAGCAGTCGAGAACGTGTTGGATGACGCATTTTACGTAGCGCCTTAGCTTCAATTTGACGAATACGCTCACGTGTTACGCGAAATTCAAGCCCTACCTCTTCCAATGTTTTTGGCTTACCATCAAGCAAACCAAATCGACGAACAAGAACTTTGCGCTCTCGCTCTGTAAGCGTGTCTAAAACCTCTTGCATCTTCTCTTTGAGGATAGAATAGCCTGTAACTTCATCAGGAGCTTCAACACTTGTATCTTCAATAAAATCACCGAACTGACTCTCGCCACTATCTCCAACTTCAGCCTGGAGAGAGATGGGGTGTTGAGCAATTTTATATATCTCGCGAACACGGTCTGGAGTAATTCCTACTTCTTCAGCAAGCTCTTCTGGAGTCGGTTCTCTCCCTATCTCCATCATCAATTTTTTAGCACCGCGCAAGACCTTATTAATGGTCTCAATCATATGCACAGGAATACGGATAGTTCTTGCTTGATCAGCAATCGCTCGTGTGACAGCTTGTCGAATCCACCATGTGGCATATGTAGAAAACTTATATCCTCGGCGATATTCAAATTTTTCCACCGCTTTCATAAGGCCCATATTGCCTTCTTGAATAAGGTCTAAGAAGGAAAGGCCCCGATTTGTATATTTCTTAGCAATAGAGATAACAAGTCGAAGATTGGACTCAACCATCTCCCTCTTTGCCTCTTGACTCTTGTCTGTCCACCTTTGAAGCATACGCACATCTTTTTTAAATTCTTCAAGAGTACGGCCAGCAGCTAATTCTAATTTTTTCAGCTTGCGCTTTACCGCCAATAATTTGGCAAAGGCAAATTTATTTCGTGAAGCTCGTGGTTCCAAATCGCGAATATCATTTTCAAGAACAAGAAACCGACTGTACGAACGCATAATTACTTCGCAAAAATCGTCGATGATATTACTACGAAAATGTAAACAGCGAAGATATGCCTGTGTACGTATTCGTGAACGTTCAATTTCAGTTTGCAAAAATTGCTTTCTTTTTTGATTGGGACTTCCTTCAACCAGTTCTTTGAGATGTTCTTCTAAAAGAGCATCTTCTGTTTGCAACAGGTCCGCTAATTTAGGAAGGGAATTTAAAAATTCATTTCTATTTTGAATCTCTTTTTCATTAATCACTTTATCAAAACGATCTTTCCCTTGGATCAAACTCTGCGCAATAGCTATCGCCTCTTTGGCACTATACCGAAAGCGCATAATAATTCGTTCTATTTGTATTTGAGCCTTTTCAATGCGTTTTGAAATCTCAACCTCTTCTTCTCGGCTTAAGAGTGGAACAGAACCCATTTCTTTCAGATACATACGTACAGGATCATCGGATGAACCTTCTGTTCGCTTTGCCGCTAAAGCTTCAAGTTCTTTTGCCTCTTTTTTCTTTTCTTTCTGTTTTTCAACTTCGACTTGATTTAATATTTGAATATCTAAGCCGCCAAGAAAAATAAGGACTTGATCGATGAGCTCAGCAGAATCAAAAGAGAAAGGGAGAAATTCATTAATCTCTTCATATGTCAAATACCCTTGCTCATGAGCAATATCTATCAGTTCTTCAACTTTCTGCCTCTGTTGTGGTGTAAATACCTCTTTAAAATTGAGCTTACTCATTCTACCCCTAATAAGAAAACGTATGAAATTTTACACTATTTTAAGATGAAAGACAAATGACAAAAATGCATGCTTAAAAAAGCGCTTTTTCAGCAAATTGCACATAGAAAAACCAAAGGAGGATACTATGTCTACAAGACAAGTGGATCTAGAACTAGTAGAAAAAATGTCTACAAGTGCGTTAGAAGCATATAACAATTCCTATTGCCCTTATTCAAAATACAAAGTTGGTGCCGCCATATTAACAAAGGATGGAACGATCTTTAACGGATGTAATATTGAAAACTGTACCTATACCCTCACTTTACATGCCGAACAAACCGCTATAGGAAATGCTATAACAAAAGGCCAACGTGTTTTTCAAGCTTTGTTTGTCATGTCAAAGGATGGACAAGCAACTCCTTGTGGGATTTGCCGGCAAATGTTGTATGAACATGCAGAGACTATTCCTATCTATACAATTGACCCTCAAGGACAAATTGTCCATCATTTTTTCCTAAACGATTTACTTCCTCATGCCTTTGGCCCTCACAACCTCAAGTGCTAGACTGGGCTTTTTCTGAAGAAGGTGCGCGAGTTGACGCCATATCAGCTCGCCACCAAGTTGATTATTTTTGCCCTGAATGTTCAGGTATTGTTCGTCTCAAACGTGGTTCTGAACGTATTGCCCATTTTTTTCATATTAACGAACACAGCAGCTGCCGGCTCAGGTGGAAAGACGGTCTGCATTTAGCTGTCCAACGCTGGTTTGCACAACAACTGGACGAGTGCACACTCGAACGCTACTTTCCTGAAATCTCTCGCATTGCCGATGTTGCTTACCACTCCCAAAAAACAGTCTTTGAGATCCAAGTTTCACCAATGAGTAAAGAAAAGGCCTTGCAGCGAACTCATGATTACCAAAGCATTGGTTGGAATGTCATCTGGATTCTTCATGCTGCGCGATTTGGACGAAATAAAGCCTCTCCTTTTGAAGAAGCTTTAATCCATATTCCTCATTACTTTACTGACATTGGATTTCATGAAGGAAAATTGTGGGATGAGCTCAGCATAGCGCGTAATGGACGAAGAAAATGGTTCAATTTTCCACCACTTCGGTGTCATATTGACACCATAATAGTAGAGCCAATCTCAAAAATACCGCATAATTCTCACGGTCTTTTTTTGTTGAGAAAAACTCACTGGCCCTGTCACTTACAAGGCGATTGGCTCTCACGACCTACCCCACAAATACCAGAAAAAAATCATCCTAAAATATTTAAATGCTTAATTCTTTTCTTGCGCTTGCTGTGGCTGCGAATTATCGGCGCATAAGATGACAATATCTTGAAGATTCTCCCATGTGAGGCGAAAGGCTGTCCACTCTCCTTCTAAACGATCATCTTCAAGAAAAAATGGTTCAAAATTATCGAGACGCAAAATATCTTCTCGATACGCAGAAACAACTTCGAATAAATCTTTTGAAGAGACACCCAATTTTTGAGAGACAAAAGAATCTGATGAAGTATCGAGAGAGAGTGCAGCAAATGGGGAGGTTTGGTGTTTTTTTATCACATCAAAAAATTTACGTCTGACTAATAATCGATGTTCAGCAGAGGGCCACTCTCCAGGACGTTCTCTGCTCTTTTGACAGGTTGCCAGCATAAGTAAAACAGCTGGCAAAGGGGTCATAGCTACTTTTGGTACTACACATGACTTTTTCATCTTCAGAAGAGGATCATCATTTCTGAGAAGAGCGCGAAGCTCTATAGCATGCTCTCTACGCTCTTGTTCAATCTGATAGGTAAGACGCGCTAGTTCGAACGAAAGTGTACGAATAGCCTGGCACCCATGTTTGCGAATGTTTTGCTCTTTTATAAAATCCTCTTCTAAGTTTCTAAGTTTTTCTCGAACTTCCTGCTTTTCGCTCTCTTCACTCTCCAAACGCTCTCGCAAAAAAATTTCTGTCTCTTCCAAACGCTCTACAGCTTCTTCCAAAGTCTTTTTCTCTTCATCTACCAAAATTTTTTCAAAAATCGGTTCTCTTGTTTCTTTCGGACGAGTAGGTTGAGGTTTTTGCTCTATTTCTTCTTCAGCAAATAAATACCAAAAGAGTGATATCGCAACAAGAATGCTTTCAAAAATAACTAAAGTCCATTTTGAATCAGCAAACGAATCGAATCGCTTTAAAAAAAGAATGAGACATGCTTGCCCAATACAAAAAAAGACGAGTGCATTTTGCCGCTGCATTTGTGCTCCTTAATTATGCCCAAATCAACAATATCAAAATGCCTTCTTTTCTTTCTCTAAGGATTTTTTCCAAAGGTATGCCGATCATGAATGAAGAATTGGTTTGACATGCTGGTTTTTTTGAAATGCCCGTCTTCTTTGTTAAAGTAATTATTAACAATATTGGTGCACAAAACTAATTTTTCAATTTACTTCGGTATAATTAGAGAACAGAAGTTAGGTCAGGTCGAGTATGGTTCAGGACCTAAAAGCGCTGCCTGAAACGCTTGGTCATTGTCTAGATAGAACAAAGCGTCATCATGCCCTGGCATTCGTGTTAACCGATATTCGTTTAATTCCATGGATGTAGCAAGAATAGTTCTATACGCACTTCTTAGTTGTAAGCATCTTTCTAATAATTTTTCCCATTGAGTAGGAAGTGGTAATCTGATAAGTTGACTGGCTTCTTTATCTTGAAAACTCATTTGAGCTGTCGAAAATTGTTCAAGACATTGTTGGAGATTAAAACGAAAAGAAGAATCTTTGGCAACAAGTTCATGTTCTAAAGCACTCCACGTGGCAACAAATGCACGCTCAAGCTTTTGGAGACGCTTTCCTTGTTTAAAAGTGAAATATAATACTTCCTTTCTTTTCAGCTCTTCCGCAGCTTTCGGTTCGTGAGAGCCAACAACAAGTTCAGAAAGAAGTGTTTTCATTGACGCATGCCTCTCGGTTCTTGCGCTAACGTTTCCTACTCCGGTTGCCATTGTGACAGCCCACCCATTAGTAAAAGCATCAAAATAAAAACAAAAATGCAGTGGTACATCAGAACCTGTTTTGGAATCTTTTTCAGCCCAATTTGAGTCGGCAAAGTGAATTAAACAATCTCGATAATCAGGATTACGGTTTATAAGATGAGCAGTTATCACTCGTCCGATATTATCTAACTCTTTGAAGTCGATTAATTCTTTTATTTCTGTTCTTGTCAAATTTTCAAGCTTTGCTGCCTTTTTATCATGTGGTGCCTCTGCATGGATAAGTTCAATAGCTTTTGTTTGTATTACATCCATTGCTTTGTTTCTAAAATCAATCAACCATTCGTTATATGTTTGTTTAGTTTTGAGTGAATCTTCAATCAATTTAAATAACTCATAACCGTAAATAGGGTATTTTTCATCTTCGCAAGAAAGAGAAAAAGCGGTGGCATTCATATATTTTTTTAATTGGCTTTCGAAATCTTCATCAATTGGTGCATTGCTTAATTCAACCATTCGTTTTTGTCTATCTTGCATTACCGTTAAGGAACATTGAACCAATGACGGATGATTAATTAACAAACTGAAAGCATGTTTTTTTACATGGGCTTGAATAGACAATGGCACACTACTTGAATACAACGTTCTTTGTTGTTCTGCCCATTCCATAAATTGCAACATTCCCGCAGTATCGTCGGACAAATGCAAACTCTCTGTTACACGTAATATTGGAATTTCCTTTTCAACAATTGGAATCATTATGTCCCCGAAAACAGACGTGGTGACAGACGTTGCTAAAAGTTCTTGTGTTCTTTGAGAAACTTGCTCCGGAATAGGTTGATTGTACACTTCTTGGTACAAACTGGCAAAAATTTTATTTATATATACAAGAAACTGAGACTGGCTACATACTTCTATTGTATCACCTTTTTCATGACATACTGATGCGATCATTCTATCTTCACTTGGCATGGCAGCAAAGCGAAAATCTCTTAATTCTGATAATGCTTGCCCAGAAGGCGATTTTTGCTCTCCAGTCTGATCGATCAAAAAAACATTAAACTCCTTACATTTTTCCGCAATTTCAGGCAGATTTTGACGTTCAGCTAACAATAAAAATTTTTCCATGACTTTCAAATAAAATGCCCTGTCAGAACTAGTTATTGGATTGTATGGTGAACTTTCGGGATGGAATTGCATGGAGGCTATTGCATTTTCAACGACTCGTAAAAGTGGCGTCTCAATTGGAGACGAGAGAAGAAAAATTGCTGATTGCGCAACCTCACTAGAAACAAGTTTTTTTGCGATCATCTCATCAAACATCGCGGATAACTGAACAAACCTTTTGAATTCCATTGTTTCTTCAAAAAATTTCGAAAAAGGATAAGCTGGGTAACAAGACATAAAAGTCGTTTTATCAAGATTTAGCGTTTCAAGCATCCTTTTACCCATCATAGAATCAAGAAAAAGATCCAGATCTTTGTCATCAAACTCTTTGAATAATGGATTCTTCTGACCTGCTTCTAACCCCAAATATTTTATTGGTTTTTCTTGAACGTAACGTGTTAAATTTCCGTGGTCCAGAATCTCTGCAAAATCTTCAATGACCCACTTCAGAAAACTTGTTTGCTTAGTTTCCATATGACTAACCGCATAACAATTGCCAAGAGAGCCTTGTCTCCAAGGAGTAATACAGCTTGCTAAACATATCATTCTGGTTTCAAAAGCCGTTAAAGGTACCCCGCTCGCTTTTTGTAGCGAAGCATTTATAATTCGAGTTCCGGGTTGGTCAATCGATGGAACAGGAATACTTTCTAATAATTTGACAGCACTTTCATCAACTTGTAAATCTCGCAAAGTATTCACAATATGTTTGTCGACTAGATCACGCTGATCTTTTGGAGCAATGAGACATTGTTTTACCAAATTCACAAGACCAAGATTCAGTTTTCCATTATCAAGTACAAGAACTTGTGCGATTGCCTGAGGAAACAAAGTTGTTCGTATATTGCTTTGCTCGTATAGACCAGATTCCATAAGTACTTTCATCCGTTCATGATATTGCTGTTGAACGGAAAGCAGTTTTTCTATGGCCTTTCCTTTGACTG
>Ga0180438_10005005_pt1 | contig 18712 bp, 12 predicted proteins | sample SS_ome_12_FD_132455 | JGI IMG/M metagenome (GOLD analysis project Ga0180438, IMG submission 132455) | Hypersaline lake sediment archaeal communities from the Salton Sea, California, USA - SS_3_D_2 metaG | ecosystem: Environmental > Aquatic > Non-marine Saline and Alkaline > Hypersaline >...
CCACCAATCGATGGTTTGAAAATCTGGATGCCATTTGGATCGCCATCAAAAAAACTGCACATTCATGGTCTCCCAAGAAAATTCGCCGCTTGTGTAACATTTTTTAATGCTTTTATATTAGTAGATCAAGATGAATAGAGTCTGCTCATCCGAGAAAATCGATTTATTCTTTGTGACTTTTTTGATTCTGGCGCAGGCTCTCGATGGGAATCGTCATATAGGTCAAAGTCCGAACCTCGAGCGGATAATTGAACACTCAGCAAACGTCTAAAAAAGATCTAAGTTCAGGACCTGGAGGAATTCCACCAATTTTTAGGATCTTTGCACCTTGCAACACATGATGGTGCAACTCCGCAACATAAATGAACGTATTACAGATTTATTAAAATGCTTGACAACCAAGTACCTTGTATTATATTGTACTTGGTAATAATGGAAAACAAGATCAAACAACTGCGAAAAGGCATCCTGGAGCTGGCCATCATGGGCGCCCTAGAACACCGCTCACACTATGGATATTCGCTGATCAAACATCTCACGGGCGGCAACGGCGTCGAACTGACGGAAGGGACCATTTACCCGATCCTGAACCGCCTCGCCCGTGAAGGACTGGTAGGCGCCGAGTGGGTAGAGTCACGGCAGGGCCCTCCCCGAAAATACTACGCCCTCACTCCGAACGGGAAGAAGGCCTACAAGATCCTGCAGAAGGAATTCTCCCTGCTTCAAGAGCTGGTGGCTCGGGCTGGTAGCGATCCGGGGAATATGGACGAGGGACAAACGAATGCCCAGATCGACATCAAAAAGGAGAGGGATAATGTCGAAAGACTTTAGTGAGCAGGTCGGGAAGATCGTCGATAATTACCTGGATCGCCTACGGAGACACCTGCGGGGGCTGCCGGAACCGGACAGAGAAGAGCTGGTCCGCGAAATTTACTCCCACATCTACGAATCCTATGTCGCGAACGGCACAGAAGACGACATACAGCGGATCTTGAACGTCTTTGGCCGGCTGGGTGAGCCTTCTGAGGTGGTGGCCTCGCGGCTTTCAGGCACCATGAAGCGCATGGGCAAGAGACGCAACCTGCCCTTCTATATCCTGGCCGGATTTTTCATGGGGATATTCGGGCTCCCCCTGGGCGCAGGCGCGCTGGCCCTGCTGTTGGGTCTGGGGATCACCCTGGCAGCTCTTATCTTTACCTATTATTTGACGGCAGGTGTTCTTGTGTTAGGGGGCTGGGTCACCATGGTCATAACAACTCTGCGCCTCTTCTATCAGGATTTTCTCATCGGATACGTAGGTACCTTAGATCAGTTTTTAGATCCGCCCCTGAGTGTTATCCTCAATTACGCGGCCGGTGCCACCTGCATTCTGCTAGGCCTGGGGATGTTCTGGCTGGGCCGCCACATACTCAGCGGAGCACGTTTCCTGTTCAGCCAGACAGGGGAAACGATACGAAACCTCCGTCGGCGGAAACTGCCGGTGTGGAGAGCCGCAAAAACAAAGGAAGAAAAACTAAGCTCAGATGTCATCAAAAACCAGCTGGAATAGCCCTGGGAACTTGAGATAACCTTTTTAGGGCCGGGATTGACTGGAAAACTGTGTAAGGACAACGAATAGGAACAGAAGTATCCCTGTCGGAATCCACCGTAAGACCGGAACTCCCCATAAGATCTTTCTGCTTGATATCAGGATTCTCAACTACATGCTATATCCCAACAGGTTCCAGTAGTGCACCCACCAGAGTCCGGCTAAGGATTTTTCTCCCTCCTGAAGTTCCTCAGGGGCTGGGTTAGTTTTGATCAGGGAGGGGAGTGATTATGCCGGCTCAACGGGAAAACTTCAGATCCTGCAGAATCTGGAATCCTCAGTGTTTTCGCTTCTACAATCAGGATATAGGACAGCCATGCAAATGTTCTCCCTATACTAGCTCAAACATAATAAAAATGATCGATTTAGTCAATTGTCACATCAGACTAGGAAGAAAATGGAGGAAATATCCAAAGAGGGGGCCGAGGAATCTCAAATCAGAATGATCATTAAGGGAGGAAACGCTTTCAAGCAAGCTGTGCTAGAATAGCGATAAAGAGTCCATTTCTCTGGAGGTCTTTGTGAACAAACATATTGGAATCTCTCTTTTGGTTTTGGCTGTACTATCCATCTTCCTGGCCGCATGCGCCGGAGAAGCCTTCCGCATCCCGTCCTCCCCGGATTCTCTCTGGTATCTTCAGCCGGCTGAGGATTGGGACTTGGAGGCCCTGCCCGTAGGGAACGGCCGTTTGGGGGGCATGGTCTTCGGCGGAATCGAGACCGAGCGCATCCTCCTGAACGAGGAATCCATCTGGGCAGGACCACCGGTCCCAGAGAATCGAGCCGGCGCTTTCGAATATATTGCCGAGGCCAGAAGATTATTTTTCGAAGGCCGGTTTGCAGAGGGAGAGAAGATAATCGAGGACAAAGTGATGGCTCCCCGGATATCGCCCCGAAGCTACCAGCCTCTGGGCGACCTTCGCCTCCGGTTCGAACTCAAAGGAGAAACGACCGATTACCGGCGCGAACTCAACCTGGATACGGCCGTCGCCACAACCGTCTTCTCAAATGAGGGTGTAGCCTACAGACGAGAGGTCTTCGTTTCGGCCGTCGATCAGGTCCTGGTCGTGCATTTGTGGGCGGATAGGCCCGGATGCATTTCTTTAGAAGTAGGTCTGGATCGCCCCGCCGACTATGCGGTGGAAGCCTTGGGAACCGACGGCCTGAGCATGTTCGGCCAGGCCAGCCAAAACGGTGAGCACAAAGGCGTACGATATGAAACCCGGATCAAAGCCCGGTTGAAAAACGGCGAAATAACAACCGGTGATCGGACTTTGACCATCCGCCGGGCCGATGCCGCGACGCTGCTACTGGCGGCTGCCACGGATTACAACAAAACCGATCCGTATTCCCCGCTGTCTCAGGATTTGGGCCAAACCTGTCAGAGTCCGCTCGATAACGCGGCCGGGATTTCCTTCGAAAAGCTTCGCCGCCGCCACGTCGACGAGCACCGTAAACTTTACCGGCGAGTCGAGTTGGCGCTGGGGAATCCCCCCTCATCCGAACTCCCTACCGACAAACGCCTCGCCGCGGTCAAGGAAGGCCGGGATGATCCGGGGTTGGCGGCCCTCTACTTCCAGTACGGCCGATATCTTCTGATCAGCTCCTCCCGTCCGGGCGACCTCCCGGCCAACCTCCAGGGAATCTGGAATCCCCATCTCGAGACGCCCTGGAATTCCGACTACCACATCAATATCAACCTTCAGATGAACTACTGGCCGGCCGAAGTCGGGAATCTTTCCGAGTGCCATTTGCCCTTTTTCGAATTCATCGAAAATCTGATCCCTTCCGGACGGAAGACGGCCAGAGAGGTCTATGACTGCGGAGGGATCACGGCGGTTCACACCACCGATCTCTGGCAGTACACCGGCCCTTTCGGACGTGCTGTCTACGGCATGTGGCCCATGGGCGCGGGGTGGTGCACCCAGCATTTCATGGAGCACTACCGCTTCACCGGTGACCGGGATTTCCTTGAGCAGAGGGCGTTCCCCATCCTGAAAGAGGCGGCGGAATTTTTCCTGGACTGGCTGGTGGAGGATCCGGAGACGGGACGCCTGGTCTCGGGCCCGACGACCTCGCCGGAAAACCGTTTCATCGCCCCCGACGGAAGCCGGGTCAGCCTGAGCATGGGGCCGTCCATGGACCAGGAGATCATCTGGGACGTTTTCAGCAACTGCCTCGAGGCGGCGGAGATTCTGGGGTTGGAGGACGCCTTCGTTCTCAGGATAAGGGAAAACCTGGACCGATTGGCGCTGCCGGGAATCGCAGACGACGGCCGGGTGATGGAGTGGAGCCGGCCCTTCGTGGAGGCAGAGCCCGGGCACCGACACATCTCCCACCTCTTCGCCGTCCATCCCGGACGCCAGTTCACCTATTCCACCGCTCCTGAGATGATGGCGGCGGCCAAAAAGACCATCGAGTACCGGATGGCCCACGGGGGAGGGCATACGGGCTGGAGCCGGGCCTGGATCATCAACTTTTGGGCTCGATTTCTGGAGGGCGAAAAAGCCCATGAGAACCTGATCCTGCTCTTTCAAAAGTCAACCAACGCCAATCTGTTCGACATGCACCCGCCTTTCCAGATCGACGGAAATTTCGGGGGGGCGGCCGGGATCGCCGAGATGCTCCTCCAGAGCCATGATGGTATTATCCATCTCCTGCCCGCTCTGCCCACGGCCTGGGCGAGGGGCCGGGTCAAAGGCCTATGTGCCCGAGGCGGTTTCGAGGTCGAGATGGCCTGGTCGGAGGGTCAATTGAAGGATGCGCGCCTTCATTCCAAAATCGGGAAGGCCTGCCAAATCAGGTACGGCGACAGAACTATCACGTTGGATACGCGACCCGGAAAAAGCTATCGCCTGACAGACCGGCTTGAGCTGGAAACCTAATCAACTGAGGGAAAAGCACCCTGGTCAGAGTAATCGAGTGGCCCGCCTTCATGCGGCCGATGTCATGATTATTGTGACAACCAAGCTTAGTATTTCGTGACAATATAAATCTGGATTCCGCTATGGTTCACTGCTTCTCTATGTCTTATTATGAGAGTATGATTTTAATAAAACACATGGAGAAGCCAACATGAAAAACAAAAAAAGAATAGCAGCCGGAATCGTCTTTGTGTCCTTGATCTTCCTAGGTGCCAATGTTGTTCCGGGCATGATGGATGGGAAAAACATCGTGGAGACCGCGGTTGAGGCCGGCCAGTTCAACACCTTGGTCGCAGCGGTGAAAGCAGCCGGTCTGGTGGAGACCCTTTCCGGTCCCGGACCCTTCACCGTTTTCGCCCCCACTGATGATGCCTTCGCCAAACTTCCCGAAGGAACGGTCGAGGCTCTACTTCAGGACAAAGAGAAATTATCGGCTATATTAACCTACCATGTCGTGGCAGGCAAATATATGGCCGAAGACGTCATGAACATCAGCTCTGCTAAAACCGTTAATGGAAAAAGCCTGAGCTTAAAAGTCATGGGTGGGAAGGTTATGGTCGATAATGCCCATGTCATTAAGGCTGACATCGAAACCTCTAACGGAATCATTCATGTGATCGATACGGTGGTGATTCCCAAGTAATATCGATACTTTTTTTACGGTTGTTTAAAAGTCCGTGCTGGTCACGGACTTTTTTTTTCGATAAATAGGAAATCTACCAAGAATAGAGCCGGTCAAAGGTCAGATCATGAAAAGGTCAGGATCAGACCTTCCGCTTGATCTGGTCGGGTCTTTAGTCCTGGCGCTATAAATAAAAAGCTAGTCCAGCCTGATCCTCCTGGCATACGTGTTGTTGGTCTCCGTGGTCTCGGTCACGGCATTGGGCCCATCGGCCTTGGCCACGATGTACCAATACCCGGTGCCGGTTCCAGCAGGAATCGTAAGCATTGCCGCGCCCGAACTGCTGGCTCCACCCGCCAGGGCCGGCACACCGCGGCTCCCGATTAGGGTATCACTTGCGTCGACGTAGGTGTTAGCCGATAAATAGTACTGGGTAAGAGAGGCTCCCGCATCCCCTCCTCCGACGTTCTTGGTCGTATCGGTGACATTGAAGCTCTGGCCGACGACAGCGCTGCCAGGCACCGAGAATGCGGTGATATCCAGATCCGGACCGATCCTGATCCTCCAGGCATATGTGTTGTTGGTCTCAGACGTCTCGATCACCGCGTTTTGCGCGTCGGCCTGGGCAACGATGTACCAATAAGCAGTGGCCGCGTCGGCCGGGATCGTGATCGTGACCGGCCCGGCACTGCGCGCCCCGGCTGCCAGGGCCGGCACGCTGCGGCTCCCGAGCAGAGTGTCACTGGCATCCACGACGGTATTAAGCGAAAGATAAAACCTGGTCAGTGAAGCACCGGCAGCACCTGCCCCGATGTTTTTGGTCGTATCGGTGACGGTAATACCCTGACCCGCACCTGCGACCGTAGGTGCCGAGAATGCAATGATGTCCAGATCCGGACCGATTCTGATCATCCGCGCATAGGTGTTGTTGGTCTCAGATGTCTCGATAACAGCATCCTCCCCATCGGCCTTGGCTACGATATACCAATTGCCGGTGGTCGTGCCCTCCGGGATCGTGACCGTGGTCGAACCGGCACTGCTCACCCCGCCCGCCAGGGCCGGCACGCTGCGGCTCCCGATCACGGTATCGGTTGCATCGATCGAGGTGTTGGCCGAGAGATAAAACCGGGTCAGAGATGCTTCGGTGGGTCCGGATCCTATGTTCTTGGTCGTATCGTTGACGCTGATGTTCTGACCGGCTCCTGCGGTCGTCGGTGCCCAGAGAGACGTGATATCCAGGTCCCCGCCGATTCTTATGGACCGGGCGTAAGTGTTGTTGGTTTCCGAAGTTTCGGGAACCACTCCCTCCCCATCGGCCATGGCCACGATGTACCAGTTACCGGAGGATGTGCCCTCCGGGATCGTGACCGTAGTGGAACCGGCACTGCTCGCCCCACCCGCCAGGGCCGGAACGCTGCGGCTCCCGATCACTTGGTCACCGGCATCGATCGAGGTGTCAGCCGAAAGATAGAACCGGGTGTGAGAGGCCTCAACAGCCCCCCCGCCGATGTTCTTGGTCGTGTCGGTAACGGTGATGTTCTGACCGGCGCCCGCGGTCGAGGTAGCCGAGAATGCTATGATATCCAGGTCTCCGCCGATTCGTATCGACCGGGCGTAAGTGTTGTTGGTTTCCGAAGTTTCGGGAACCACACCCTCCCCGTCGGCCATGGCCACGATGTACCAGGTACCGGAGGCTGTGCCCTCCGGGATCGTAACTGTGGTGGAACCGGCACTGCTCGCCCCACCCGCCAGGGCCGGCACGCTGCGGCTCCCGATCACTTGGTCACCGGCATCGATCGAGGTGTCAGCCGAAAGATAGAACCGGTTCAGAGACACACCCGTGGGGCCTTCGCCGATGTTCTTGGTCGTGTCGGTAACGGTGATGTTCTGGCCCGCACCTCCGGTGGTAGGCGCCGACAGGGCGATAATGTCCAGGTCAGCTCCGATTCTTAAAAGCTGAGCGAAGGTGTTGTTGGTTTCCGTGGTCTCCGCCACCACGCTTTCCCCATCGGCCATAGCGATGACGTACCAATTACCGGAGGAAGCGCCCGCCGGCATCGGGACCGTGATGGAGCCGGAACTGCTCGCTCCGCCCGCCAGGGCCGGAACGCTGCGGCTCCCGAGCACGGTATCGGTTGCGTCGATGACGGTGTTAGCCGAGAGGTAGAACTGAGTCTGAGACACGCCCGCGGATCCGGCACCCTGGTTTTTGGTCGTGTCGGTGAGGGTGAGGTTCTCACCCGAGCTCCCGGTCGCTGACGCCGAGAGAGCTGTTACATCCAGATCGGGGCCGATCTTGATAAACCATGCGTAAATGTTGTTGGTCTCCGAGGTTTCCACCACCACACCCTCCGCATCCGCCAAGACAACGATATACCAATTGCCGGCAGTTGTGCCCTCCGGGATCGTGACCGAGGTCGAGCCGGAACTGCTCGCTCCAGCCGCCAGGGCCGGGACGCCGCGGCTCCCCACCAGCGTGTCGGCCGCATCGATAACGGTGTTGGACGAAAGATAAAAGCGGTTCAAGGAGGCTCCTGCGGACCCGGCGCCGATGTTTTTGGTCGTATCAGAGACGGTAATGCTCTGCCCGGCACCCGCGGTCGAAGGCCCCGACACGGCCGTGACATCCAGGTCCGCCCCGACTCTTATCACCCAGAAGTAGGTGTTGTTGGTCTCATAGACCTCGGCCACAGCCTCCAGGTCGTCGGCCCTGGCAACGATGTACCAAGTGCCGGTGGACGTGCCTTCGGGGATCGTGACCGTGGTCGAGCCGGAGCTGCTTTCACCGGCGGAAAGGGCCGGGACACTCCGGCCCCCCAACAGGATATCGGCCGCATCGATGGTATTGTCGGCAGAGAGATAGAACCGCGTCTGAGACACGCCCGCCACTCCTGCCCCTATGTTCTTGGTCGTCTCATTGAGCGTGACGTCCTGGCCGGCACCTGCGATCGTCGGCCCGGATAGGACCATGATATCCAGGTCCGCCCCGATCTTTACCAACTTGGCATAGGTGTTGTTGGTCTCCGATGCCTCGACCATCGCCTCTGCCCCATCGGCCTTGGCAATGATGTGCCAGCTTCCGGCGGTCGTACCCGCAGGGATCGTGACCGTAGCCGAACCGCCGCTGCTTGCGCCGTCTGCCAGGGCCGGGACGCTGCGGCTCCCGATCAGGGTGTCGCCGGCATCGACAGCGGTGTCGGCCGAAAGATAGAACCGAGTCTGAGAAGGATCGGCGGTCCCTGCCCCTATGTTCTTGGTCGTGTCGGTGAGGGTGATGCTCTCCCCTTCTCCCGCGGTCGTGGGTGACGTAAGGGCTGTCACAATCAAGTCGGGTATCAGTTCATCGCTTATTATAGTCACCGTGGCCGCACCCGAAGAGGAGACGATGTAGGCGGAATCTGAGAGGATGGTCAGGATCACCGTCTCGTCAAATTCTACGAGTGTGTCATCGATGGGGGTGATCACAATGTCGGCAGTCGTGGAGCCGGCTGGTATGAACACACTCCCACCGATCGGTTCATAGTCGCTCCCGGGATCGGCCGTACCGGAGACGCTGAACTTAACCTCTATGTCGGCGTCCGTGTCTCCGGTCCGGCTGATCGTGAAGATGCCGGAAGTGAGATCTTCCTCCGTAGCCACAGCGCTGGTCGCCAAGACTTTCACCATCGGGAAGTCGGGGCCCAGTACGGTGACCTGGGCCGAGACGTAGAGATCCATTCGACCTGCCCCGGAGCTGTTATCGAGACCGGGGTCAGCCAAATCCATGGCTCCCGCCGTCAAGGCGGTTTCCAGTTGTTCCACGGTCAGAGCCGGGTCCATGGACCGCAGCACGGCTACTGCGCCGGTGATATGCGGAGTTGCCATGGACGTGCCGCTCAGATGTGCATAGCCCCCCGGGAGAGCGGAGAGGATTCCGTCGCCGGGCGCGCAAAGGTCGGGCTTGATGGAGCCGTCACAGGGGGAGGGCCCCCGAGCACTGAATACGGCAACCTGGTCAAAATAATCGGTGGCGCCGACCGCGAATGACGCGGCATGATTTCCAGGGCTGCGCACGCTGAAGGGCGCAGGCCCTTCGTTCCCGGCGGCAAAGGCCGGGAAGATGCCTGCGGCCCGCCAGGCCAGAATATCGGGCAGAAACTCTGTTTCACATCCGCTTTCCGCAAACGACCACGAATTGTTCACCACATCGGGAGCGTTGTCAGGGTCTCCACCCGGCGCCAGGAACCATTCAAAGATTTGATGGAAGGCGGAGACCAGCCCGACTCCGTTGTCGTCCCAGCCCTTGGCGGCGATCCAGGTCGCACCGGGAGCGACCCCGATAAAGGTCCCGCCGACGTTGCCCCCAACGGCCGTACCGGTGGTGTGGGTCCCATGGCCGTGAAAATCGTAGGGAATGAAGTGCTCTCCGTAGGGATCGAACCAGCTGATCTGGTGGTTTCCCCGATAACGGGAAACGAGGTCCGGATGGGTTCCGTCCACCCCGGTGTCGAAACTCCCGATCACAGTTCCTGTTCCGTTATAAGACGAATCGAGGGCCCAAACCTCCGGCGCCCGTATGAGCTCGATGTTCCATTCGCTGAGACCGGAAGATTCCATGGGAGCCGCGGTGATGGGCGCCGGGAGTGGGATCAGCGCGTCCCAACGCACCTCCCGCACCTCAGGCATGGCCGCCAGGGTCCGGATAACCCTGGCATTAGCCTTAAGCGCAATTCCATTGAAAATCCAGAGTGGATGGACGCGGTCGGCTGCTCCGGACGCTTTCTGTTTCTTTAAGTACGCATTGACATTCTTCTGGTGTTTCTTCGCTGTATCCTTCAGGGCATTGACCACCAAGCGCGCCTTTAGTTTCCGTGTCGCGCCGGGTATGGTCGACAAGAGCTCGTCGAGACTTACCTGTTCCTCCAGCTCGACAATAATACCCAGCTTCTCTCCCGGCGGGAGTTTCTGAAGCTTTTTCTCGAGATCGGGTTTAATTTGACCCGCCACAGCCTCCAAACTTAAAAGCAGGATAAAAACAGTTAATATCGCGAAACAAGATTTTTTTGACATCCCTCTCCTCCCCGGTCGGTCGATCACTATGTAAAAACTGGGACCCAGGCGCAATAGCCCGGATAGTTCTTTTTTTTAAAAAAAGAGACTCCTTGGCAAGCCTTCATGAAAACGAATGGCCCCTCTAGTTATTTAGTCGATCTTCTTCTTAAAAGAATGGTAACTCAAACCAAATAGCAATATCAAGCAGGTTATGCCTGATGTCAAGGCGATTAGGGAAGCCCTTGTCATTCTTAGACAAGCGGCGTCTTCATTGCTGGAATTGATTGATCATCGATTCTTCATCCCAGGACGGGACTATTTTATGCAGTGTGGAATACTGCCTCCATTCATCATAGGAGACAAGCGGCATGGTTCTTTCAATCTGATTTACGGTGGTTTTCAACACCCCCGGTATCAAGTTGATCGTATTGGTTATATGGCTGTTCAACATCTTCTCTTTTTCAGCCAGAATCGAGAACTGGATGCAGTCTCCGTAGAGGTGGCAGGTATAAGCGATGTAGGCCATTTTGAGGCCGTCTGGCAGGGCGCCTGCGGCGACATTCCGATAGACGTCTTTGAGTTTTTTCGGGAATACTTTCAATGTGATGGTATATCTTTTCATATGACTCGTATCCCGGGGAAGGGGATAGAATTGCGGCTTGATCATGTTTATGATCCAGGTGCTCGTTAAATGCTCCAGCTGGGTCAAATGATCGGCAATGAAATCTCCCAGTCCGTCTGAATCGAGTGTGTGGATAAAAAGGCTGACGTCCTCATGTCTAGCCCGCTTGGAAAGGTAAAGCAAGCGGCCCCTGCCCTCGATGCTTTTCTGCAGTTCATCTTTTTTTGCAAGGATGTTGTCACAGACTATATCCTTGTGCTCCTGGGATTTGATTCTCACAATGGTTATCATTCTAATCCCCCGTTTTTCTCAAAATAAGCAAGGAACGGTGCATCTATTCATCCTTCCGAGGCCGGGAATAAAGAATCTGGCCTCTTCTTGCGGTGGCTCTGATTTTAAGTTCCCCACGCCATCTTAATCTACATTTATATTATAATATCTATAAATGCTATTGGCTTACTAAATACAATATCACTTTTTACGGCGCGCACGTCAAGTTATTTATCAAATATCTTTGTATTACGATCTCAAAGCGACACAAAATCGGGCATTCTAAGTTCCATATTTGTGCAGGATTGCCTCCGTATTGACAACCAGCGTGATTGCTATTATTTTAGTATCATCAAGATAGGGGAACCTAGTAGCCTCATGCTCGAACGGCTTCGTTGCATGCTCTTCTTTTCCTTTGGCTATCAGCCATTTAGAAAACAGCTTGAGGTTCAGGGTGTCCCCGGAAGGTGCTTTTTCAATTTAAAAAAAGGGAGGGTTGAAAATGAAAAGAAAGGCCGTATCGTTTTTTGTCTTTTTAGCGCTCGGCATCCCGGCTTTGTATGCATCGGACAAGGCCCCGGTGGCGGTCTCCCCGGCAAGCGATCTCGGAATCGCGATGGTCGGGGAAGGCTGTCCCACCTTCAGCTGGACCGCTGTGAAGGGCGCGGTGGGCTACCGATTGGAACTCTTCGGAACCGTCGGCGATGCGGGACTACCTTATGAAGAAATGGCGTCGTTGTCTTATCCTTTGATGACAAAGGAAATCAGGGGGGCTGCCACGTCGTGGACACCATCGTCGGATCAGAAGCTGAATAACGGAGGGACATACGTCTGGTATGTGCGGTCAATCGATGCCCAAGGAATCGGGGCTTGGTCGGAAGGCAGAACCTTCGAAGTGAACATCGAAAGATGGTCTTCAGAGATCAATACGATCATCGGTGAATCCCTGAAGGAAAAAGGAGTCAGCGAAGACATAATTCTGGACGTCCTCAAGGACATAAGGTCCAAGACCGATGACGTTCAAAGACAAGGCTTGAATGTCAAAGACACACGTAGCGGTATACCGGGCTTATTCGGGATTCAAGGGACCGAAGGGGATACATACACTTTCTATGGAACCGGGGCCGGCGCGAATCATACATCCGGGATAAGAAACACGTTCATCGGCGCTTATGCGGGATGGGCCAGCACTTCCAACAGCCACAACACATGTCTGGGATACTATGCGGGAGCGAACTGCAATGCCGGCGCAAATAACACTTTTTTGGGTGAGTACGCCGGACGCACCAACACCAGCGGCAACGGCAACCTCTTCGTCGGAGTGAGCGCAGGATATAACACTAATACCGGCTCTCTAAACATTGGACTCGGGAATGCCTCAGGTCATAATAATTCCAATGGAAGCTATAACACCTTCATCGGCCATCAGGCCGGGTATCAGAACTCCTCGGGAAACAACAATACGTACCTGGGATATAATTCCGGTTACCTCAACAGCACCGGCCAGGGCAACCTTTTTTTAGGTTACCAGGCCGGCTACAATGAGACCGGCTCCAACAAGCTCTACATCGACAATTCCGACACCAGCTCGCCTCTCATTTGGGGGGATTTCGACAGTGACATCGTTTCTTTCTTCGGTAAAGTCGGAATCAACACGAAATCCACCGTATATCCCATGGAGATGCAAAGAAACGGGGCCAATGCCTCCTTCGTCGTCAACCGCACGGACGGCGCCACCAACTTCATCAACGCCACCGCCAACCACGGCAATTTCGGGACCGTCAACAACTACCCCTTCAGGATACTCATCAACTCCACCTGGAGGTTGCGTGTGAATACGGATAACAGCCTGGATTTGGTGAACGGGGCCTCCTGCACATCGGGCGGGGCTTGGCTGAATGCCTCCAGCCGGGAGCTCAAGGAGAACATCCAAGACCTGACCACTGTTGAGGCGTTCGATGCCCTGGAACGGCTCAATCCCGTCAAATACAACTACAAGGTCGACCAGGAAGAGGAATGCGTGGGATTTATCGCCGAAGATGTCCCGGATCTCGTGGCCTCCAAGGACCGTAAACGTATGAGTTCCATGGATGTCGTGGCGGTGCTGACCAAGGTGTTACAAGAGCAGCAGAAGACAGTTGGCGAGCTTCAGAAAAAAATCACCGAAATGGAAAAATAAAAGACTAGTTGATAGAAAGCGTTTCATAGAAATATCTGCAGCACTTCACCCGTGTTGTCGACAAATGCCGCCCCGGTCCGGAACCGGGTAAGAGATTGACTATTCTTCCGCCCTAATGTATCTTAATTTTTCTAATCGGGCAGATGTCCATTAGCGCTCAAAAAGCTCACTGACATGAAAGAATCTCCGATTTTCATTCATTCCCTTTTCAGGACCGGGTCGACCTATATCTGGCATAAATTCAGACTGAATCCGAAGTACCACTGCTATTATGAGCCTTTTCATCAGGTGCTGACAGGAATCGACTTGGAAAACCTTGAAATGGCCCTGACGCATGATTACGAGCTCGTGAACCATCCCCCCATCCAGCAATATTACCTGCATGAATATCGTGAGCTTTTGGAGGCTGGAAAAGTCGGGCTTCCCCATTTCAAAAAGAGTTTCAGCTTTGATGAATTTTGCGAAAACGGCAAGAATCCAGATTTGAAAGAATATATTGACAGCCTTATAACCGGAGCCGGGACGAAGACCCCGCTTTTTCAATTCAATCGGTCCGCATTGAGGATAAAATGGTTCAAGATCAACTATCCGGAAGGTTTACACATCTATCTGGTGAGAAATCCGCGCGATCAGTGGGCTTCCTACACGAACTTATATAGAAAGACGCAAGATAATTCCTTCTTTACCATGGACTTGATGATTGCCAGCCTCAACCGGAAAGAAGCGCCTTTCCGGAAACTTGCCCATTCGCTTCCCTTGGTCGAGTTCCGTACGCAGAAATTCGAAAAGGAACAGACATTTTACGGCATGCTGGGAGATGTATACAGTCAGGAGGATCGATATCTCATCCATTACTACACATGGCTCTTGGCTTTGATCGAGAATGTCCTCAATGCGGATGTTATACTGAACATAAATCATCTATCCCAGGATTCCTCTTATCGAAGAGAAGTCCTCGAGGCAATCTTTGCACACACCAAGGCGGATATCAACTTCGAAGACTGCCGCATCAAAGAATACGACCTATATCCGTTCCAAGACCGGGAAATGGATGCGATCGAAGACAGGGCATTAAGGCTGGTGGCTCGCAGTGTGACAAAAAAAAGGATTCGGCAGTTTTTTTTAAACCTGTCTTCATATGATCGTCATTATTTCCGTGTCACTTCTCAGAAGTTCGAGGAGATAAGCGGGATATTGCCGAGGCTCTTTGAATCGCGCCGAGAGTTGGGACGGTGGCGGTGCGAGACAAAGACAGATCTATCGGCAAAAAAGCGGGAGATAAAAAAAACTGCCGCCGCAATGGTGAAAAGAGAAAGAGACGCAAAAAAAAACCTGAACGGCCGCATCCATAGAATAATATTTTTTGCGGCTTTTCCCTACAGATTATTGAAAAAACTCAAGGCACGATTATCCGGAAAATATATCCCGGCCAAAAACGAAAGCGCATTAACATTGAGTCTCGAACTTTTCCGCCTAAGGATAAAAAGCAAACTTAGATCCTCTCATGAGAGTATCGCCAGACGAGCCGTCCGTAAGATCAATCTGAGTGATTCTCTGACTGCCTTTTATGGCAGACATCGAAGCGGCTTACTCTATGCGGTACAAAGCCTGATGCCCTTGCACACAAATAAAGGGACCTATTTCGATGCTTTCATCGAAAGAACATTTCATTGGAATCCCAAAGGCGTAAAACCCCATCTAAAGCCCTGGATCGGCATCATCCATATCCCACCCAACATTCCCGAATGGTTTCAGAGCGAACAGTCCAACGTTAAAATATTCACCACGCCGGCCTGGCAAGAGAGCCTGCCATTCTGCCGTGGATTGTTTACCCTAAGCGCATATCACAAAAAGTCTTTGGTCGAGAAATTGGATGTGCCGATAAACACTTTGCTTCTTCCGACCGAGACTCCCGGTACAAAATGGACCAAGCAGAAATTCGAAGCCAATCAGGATAAAAAGATCGTACAGATCGGTTGGTGGCTCAGGAAACTCCACACCATCTTTCAACTGGATGTGAAAAGCTATCGGAAAATTTTTATCAAGATTACTTATGCGAATGTGGATGAACTAATGGCAATCGAAAGAGGGATGATCGAACAGGAAGGAGCGTTTTCCAAGAAAATGTACGAGACGGTGGAAACCTGGGATTTTCTTCCCGACAATACTTACGACCAACTGATGTCGGAAAATATTGTTATCGCGAATCTTTATGACTCGAGTGCCAACAACCTGATCATTGAATGTATCGTCAGAAACACACCCATCCTCGTCAATCCACTTGAACCGGTCAGGGAATATCTGGGAGACGATTATCCTCTTTATTTCGATTCGCTGGAGGAAGCCGCCCGATTGGCGGAAGACGTCGATCAGATCCTGCGAGCCCACGAGTATCTCCTGGATCATCCTATCAAAGCCAAACTCACAGGAGATTATTTTTTCCAGAGCTTTATCGATTCCGAAATTTATCAGAACCTGTAATGCAGGAATGAAACACAGGAACATGCGAAAGAGAATCCCAACCCCATATATTTTTCTCAGATACCCCCGCAGCAAAAGAAAAATCAATCTCGCCGATCAGCTGAAAGTCAATTACGGGAATCACAGGAGCGGGTGGTCTTATGCGATCCAATGTCTGGCAAAGCTCCACAATCCAAGGGGAGTGAAGATCGACACCTTTATCGAGAGAACCTTTTTCTGGCACCCGCAAGGAATTAAGCCCCACCAGGAGCCGTGGATCGGCTTCATTCATGTGCCCCCCAACGTCCCCGATTGGTTTATGTATGAACAATCCAACGACCGAATTATCCAATCCGAAGCTTTTCAGCGAAGCGTGCCTTATTGTCGCGGCCTCTTTGTACTTTCCGATTACCACAAGCGATCCTTGGAGAAAAAACTTGATCTTCCGATAAATAACCTTCTTTTTCCTACGGAAACACCGCGATTGAAATGGAGTTGGAAGCGATTCGAAGCGAATTCGGAAAAAAAGATCATCCAGGTCGGCTGGTGGCTGCGTAAGCTCCATTCGATATTTTTATTGAACACCGGGCAATACAAGAAGATCTTTCTGGACCCAGCGAATCCCCATCTTAAGGCTCTTTTATCAAAGGAGGCGACGATTCTAAGGAAGGAAAGAAAAGTCACAAGTGATCTCTATCATCAGGCGGAGCGCATTCCCTTTTTGGATAATGCCGAGTATGACCTATTGTTGTCAAAAAATATCGTGATGATCGATCTCTATGACGCCAGTGCCAACAACACCGTCATCGAATGCATAGCTCGGAATACACCCCTGCTGGTAAATCCCATCGAGGGTGTCGTTGAGTATCTGGGGAAGGATTATCCGTTCTATTTCGAGTCGTTAGATGAGGCAGCGGCAAAAGCAGAGAATTTGGATCTGGTCCATCAGGCTCACAGGTTTCTCGTAAATCATCCTATCAAACCGATGCTTAAGCGGAGTTACTTTTTAGACAGCTTCGTGCAGTCGGAGGTCTATTCCGGTCTCTAACGGCCTTAAGGGCTCCGCTCGAGGAAGAAATGTCCATTAAAGTTTCGATTCTGCTGCCCAACCTCAATAACCGGCCCTATCTGGAAAGACGGATTCAGTCCATTCTCGATCAGACCCTCGACGAATGGGAATTGATCGTGATGGATGGATATTCCCAGGACGGAGCATGGGAGTTTTTTCAAGCTTGTGCGGCCGCTGAACCAAGGATAAGAATATATCAGTCCGCAGAAAAGGGAATATACAACAACATCAACCGGTGCCTGGAACTCGCCGTGGGTGACAATATTTACATTGCGACCAGTGATGACACGATGACTCGTGAGACATTGGAGAAGATGACCAAGGCCTTGGAGGAGAATCCCGAGTGCGATATCGCCCATTGTAAACTCAAGATCATCGATGAGGAGGGGAATCTAAGTCCGGAGAAGACCTGGGATAACTTTTTTATCATCAGATACTTTGGAGAATACATCGATAAGAAGCACATCCGAAGGGCACCCCATGACGGGCTGCTGCATTATTGTGGGATTACCGTATACACCTCTCTGACTCAGCTATTGATACGGCGACGCCTGTTCGATAGGATCGGTCCATTCTTGGTCGATTATGGATCGATCGCCGATTATGAATGGGATATGCGGGCCAGTCTTGTGGCTGATACTGTTCACATTCCAGAATATCTTGCCACCTGGCGTGTTCATCGAGATCAGGCAACAACGGATGATCGCATCATACGCGCCAAGGCGCAGGGCAAATTTCTAGAATTGTCTGATAACGCCCTGCGCATCGCAGTGAAGCTCAAGCCGGATTTAAAAAAGACTTACCGGATCCCGAAATTCAGAGGCCATCTTGAAAAAGAATATTTTTTTCTCGAGATGAAGACGCACACTCATTTTTTGAAAAGGCTGGCCATATGTTTAAAATGGCTGATCCTAAGACCTCGTTTTGCTTTCGTTTGGATCAACTTATTCAGAAGAGGAAGAAAAGACTGTCTTTCCCAGGAAGAAATTTTACACCATTTCAAAACTTTGATGGCTCAGCAAGGGCTGGACAAAAATCTGATTTCGATTGAATCGTGATGAATGAATTTTGCTCCTATCCTTTTGATAGTCTATTTTTTCAACCTAACGGAGAGGTGCTTGTGTGCTGTAATGCCTGGATGAAAAAATCCATTGGGAATTTTTTCACTCAGTCATTAACGGAAATATGGAATTCCACGGCCGCGCAGAATATCAGGGAATCGATACTGGACGGCAGCTTCCGCTATTGCCGGGCTGATCTCTGTTCATTCATAATAACCGGAAAAACAAAAATACTCCCCCAAGATAAGCGGCTCCTTAAAATTATCCAAGAAAGAAAGACAATTCTTGAACATGGGCCGCGGCTAATCAGCTTAAACTATGACTTTTCGTGCAATTTGTACTGCAAATCCTGCCGGAATAAGGTCATAGTGAGCGATATCGAGACGCAGCGGAAATTGATAAATTTCCAGGACTCGCTTTTGTCATCCGGTATGTTCAAGGATGTCAGAGAGTTAACCATTTCCCGCATCGGAGATCCCTTTTCCAGTCCCGTTTATATGGATTTATTCACTAAGATAGAGCAACACAAGTTTCCGCAGCTAAAGATTGACATCCGCACCAACGGCCTTCTTCTAACCCCTCAAAACTGGGAACGCATCAAAAAGGTACACTATGCGATCAATATGATCTATATCTCGATAGATGCAGCGACCTCAAAGACCTACAACCAGCTGCGCCGAGGAGGTGATTTTAAAAAATTGAAACGTAATCTTTTATTTTTGAAGAAGTTAAAGCAGAGGAGAGATTTCAAAATTCATTTATACTTCCTAGTGTAATGTATCATAAATAACTTGACTAATTAGAATCTTCTTGCTATCATGGGCTAGTCCGGAAGGAGGCAGCCCATGAGAACAGGAAGACCAAGAAAACCCATTGTGCTTTCCAA
>Ga0180438_10005006_pt1 | contig 18702 bp, 12 predicted proteins | sample SS_ome_12_FD_132455 | JGI IMG/M metagenome (GOLD analysis project Ga0180438, IMG submission 132455) | Hypersaline lake sediment archaeal communities from the Salton Sea, California, USA - SS_3_D_2 metaG | ecosystem: Environmental > Aquatic > Non-marine Saline and Alkaline > Hypersaline >...
ACCAGACGCCCCACGCCGGGCAAGGTGTAGACCGTCTCGGTGACCGCACTCCCTCCCAGCAAGCCGCCGGCACTCATGCCGACGACTGTGGCAATGGGGATGAGTGCGTTCCTGAAAGCGTGCCTCAGGATAACGCCCCCCTGGCGAAGCCCTTTGGCCTGGGCCGTGCGGACATAGTCCATCCTCAGAACCTCCAACATGCTGGTGCGGGTCATGCGGGCGATCATGGCCGAGTAGGCCAGCCCCAGGGAGACGCACGGCATAAGCAGATGCTTGAAAAACTCTACGGGATCCTCCTTAAAGGGCACGTAGCCACCTACGGGGAGCCAGCGCAACGTGACGCCAAACAGAAAAATCAGGTTGAGGGCCAGCCAAAAACTGGGCACCGAAAGCACGATCAGAGCAAACACCATCGCTGCCCAGTCGGTGGTGCGCCCCTGGTTGATCGCAGCGATGATCCCTGCTGGCACACCCACCCCTAGGGCGACCACCATGGCCAGGGCTGCCATGCTAATGGTGACCGGAAATCGCTCAAGAAGGGCGTCCGTCACGGGTTGCCGCAGAAAGAGCGAAACGCCCAGGTCCCCTCTAAAGGCGTTGGTAAACCAGTCCACAAGTCGCACTGGCAGCGGGAGCTCTAGCCCGATATCACGCCGGCACTCATCGAGCGACGTCCCGCTGGCCTCCATGCCGAGCATCAATGCACAGGGATCTCCTGGTACCAGCTCGATGATAAGAAACACCAGGAACGCCACAATCAACAGGGTGGGTATGAATTGCAGCAGTCGTCGCACCAAATAGCGCCCCATGCGGGTTCTCTCCTCTGTTTCCTTCAGCGATAATCGGTCAAAGGGAGGTCGGGCGGACGGTGAGCTTGACCGCCGTCGTCCGCCCGACCCTGAGGTTAGTTATTGCGTTGACTTAGGGCTGGCGCCAGACGCCAAAGAACCGTAGCCGGTACCAACCCTTGTAGTTGCAGATGTCGCTGCGGCCAGCTGACGTGCCATAGATCTCAACGGTCTTGATGTTGGGCAGATCTTCGTAGAAGAGTCGCTGGATCTCCTTGAGCTGCGCCTTCCGCTCCTCAAAGGTGGCGGTTCTGTCGAGCGTTTGGAACGCTGCGTCGAACTCGGGGTTGCTGTAGTGGACGCGCACAGGGTGCGTGCCCCACGAACCCCAGTATCCGGAGGCAGCGTTGGGATTGAGAAGCTGGAGGGTGATGTTGGTGGTGCAGCCGATGTGCCAGCCGGTTTCCTCTGCCCACTTGGAGATGGTACCCGGCCAGTCGTACATCTCTACTCGGACGTTCATGCCCGCCTTGTTCTGCAGCTGATCGGCGACAGCCATGATCTGCTTGAACAGGCTGGGTGACGTCCGGGTGCCCACCAGGATGACCTCTTCGCCCGCGTAGCCAGCTTCTTCGAGAAGCTTCTTGGCTGTCTCGGGATCGTTCTGGTTGTACCGCGACTTTGCGTAATCATCTTCGGTATACCAGACGGTCTGCGGTGGCCATATGGAGTAGTTGAGGTCAAAGAGGTCGCGGTTGCCATCCGCCATCGCCATGCCGACGGATTCCATGTCCAGCGTTGCCAGGACCGCTTCGCGGAACTTGAGGTTGCCAGCCAGTGGGTCGGCGTGGTTGAACAGGACGTACCCCCCGCTCGCCGGCTTGGTGAAAAAGACCTGCGTTTCCGGGTTGGCCTCGAGGCGCGGCAGATCGGTTCCTGGAGGCCCATCAACCCAATCGTACTCGCCGGTCTCGAGACCCGCCATGCGGGCTCCCGTCTCGGGCACGATGAGGAGCTGGATCTCGTCAAAGTAGGGGGTCTTGGCCCCGCCCAGGCCGTCTCGCTCTCCAGGCAGCGGTTGGTAATCCTCGAAGCGTGTCATGCGGTACAGTTGGTCGGGCAAAACCTCTACCAATTGGTAGGGGCCGGTGCCGACGACGTCTTCGGGGTTGATCTCTCCCTTGGGCTTGCCCTCGATGATCTCCTTGGGCCAGATCGAGAGGTCAGAGGCAGGGGTGGCCAGCGTGCCCAGCCAGCCCGCGCTGGGACTAGAAAGTTGCATGACTATCGTATAGTCGTCCGGGGCTTCCCAGGACTCCAGCAGGTCAAACTCGGCTCGACGGGCCGTGACCTCGAGATAACGCTCCAGGGAAGCGATCACGTCCTCGGAGGTCATCTCTTTGCCGTTGTGGAACTTGACGCCCTCCCGCAGGTGGAAAGTATACGTCTTGCCGTCGTCAGACATGTCCCACGACTCGGCCAGCCCGGGGATCACAGAGTAATCCTCACCGAACTCGACCAACTTTTCGTGGGTGTGCAGGGAGATGTAGGTCGTTGCCGCAGCCACGGTGGCCATCGTGTCCAGGCTGGGTACCGAGCTGCCTATAGCTGCCTTGAACACACCGCCGAAAGCAGGTTCCGTGCACTTTTCCACGACTGGCTCGGGGGTCGGCGTAACCACCTTCTCGACCTCGACCTCGACGATCTTGGTCACTTCCTTCTCGACAACCTGCGGCGTGCCCTCGACGATGACGGTCTCTTTGACCGTCTCTTTCACGACCTGGGTCTCTTTGACGACCTGCGTGACCACCTTCTCGACGATCTTCTCGATCACCTCCGGCGTCGGCGTGGCACAAGCCGGGAGAAGCAGAGTGAGCACGATCAGCAGAGAGAACACGCTCATCCATTTCTTGCCTTTGCTGACAAACATCTCTTCCTCCTTGGGGTGCAAATGTCAAAACGAGTCTGTTTTGACACGAATGAGGCGCGGGAGCAGCGGCCCGCTGTGAGAGACAGCCGAAACAGCCTGCTCGACGGTCCACTCGTGTTCAGGTCATGTCTGCAGCATCACCTCCTATCCAGGTCAACTTACTTGAGCACTTTTTACATCCACGCCTTTGTGGACAAAACCAGTCTCGTCCGGCAAAGAGAATCTGTTAACGTCGCCAGCTACGACAGCGATTGTGAAATTACATAGGAACGTGTTCAGGCGTCGTTAGCCGGGGGATAGACCTTTTCCGGCTGCGCCTTGCGCCTGGGCGGTTGAATCAATTCAAGCGCGACCCCGATCTTGTCCTCGGTATCCAGATAGGCATAATGCCCATCATCATTGAGGCCATAACCTGCACCGTCCTGCGTCACCGTCAGGCCACCGGCTTTTGCCTGGGCGATGGCCACCTCCATATCCTCGACCAGCACGCCCAGGTGGTGGACCCCGTAGCCGTGCTCCCGGACAAAGTCGGCATAGATGGTGTCTCCCTCCAGCACCTCGATCAACTCGAGGCGTAGGGGGCCGATCCTGGACAGAGCAAGCCGCATCTTGTATTCGCCCGGTTTGCCACGATAAGTCATCCTCCTGACGAGAGGCTTGCCATACGTGTAGAACTGCCAGGGTCCGATGCCGAACAGCTTCCAGTACCTCTCGACAGCCCTGTCGAGATCCTCGACGATCACAGCTATCTGCCAGATGCCATTCTCGAGAAACGGGAACTCGGACATGGAAAAGCCCTTTCTCAACATCTCCTGAGGGTCACCGGTTTCAGGATGTAAGGTACCCGTCAAACGTAAACCCTCTTCCACATGTGTCATGCAACGTATGGGATCGTCATCGGGCCTTCAGGCAGCACGCAGATCGTCGCCTCGGGTCCGTAGCGCTCCATCAAGCCAGCCACCGTCTCCTCCACCGAGATAGACGGTTTAACCATCGCCCGCTCCAAAGTCGCCGGGTCGAGGTACGCACTCTTGACGTACACGTCCGCCTTCATCTGCACCTGTGCCTGGATCTGCACCTGCCATTGATCCTGACGCTCAAAACCGTCAGAGTGGATCATGGCCAACAGTTCCTCCGGGCTGGACGCCATCTGCAGCAACGGCCCATATTCGCCATGGTCCGGCAAGCCATCCGAACACTCGGCCGCGACGACGATGCTGCCCCCTGGTTTGACCACTCGCGCTGCGGCCGCCATCCCCTTCACCGCCTGATACAAGTTCTGGTCCAACGGATACCCCGAGTTGGTGGTGACGACGATGTCAAAGGGGGCCGGAACCGGCACCAGCGCCGTCGAACTGACAAACTCGGTCCCTGCAGCGTGCGCCTGCACCAGATCGCCCGCAAAAATGCCGGTGATCTGTTTGTCGCGGTTCAGCGTCACGTTCATCAGGAACGTTGGACGCGTCAGCAACGCGATGTCGCGCATCTCCTCCCAGATGGGGTTGCCTTCGGTCACCCCCCAGGTGGCGCGAGGGTGGGCGATCATTTTGGCGCCATGGTTGGTCATCACCGATGCCTGGCCAGCCAGCGCCGGCAGGACCGCCTTGGGCCCACCTGAGAAGCCAGCAAAAAAGTGAGGCTCGATAAAGCCGGTCAAAATCTTGACACTGGCCCCCATGTACTTGGCGTTGATAGTCGTGTCGTGTCCCAGCGAGGTTCGTCCCACGTGGACCATGCCTGCACGGTTCCAGGCGTCGTGCTGGACGACACGGTAGTTCGCAACGATGTCACTGCCGAGCATTGCCTCCAATTCGTCGTCCGTATTGGGGCGATGGGTGCCAATGGCGTTGATCAGCACGATCTGCTCGCGCGGAACGTGAGACATCTCTTGTAGCAGGACCGGCAGCATCCGATCGCGAGGCTGTGGTCGCGTCACGTCACTGAAGACAACGGCCACCGTGTCGTCGGATTCGACCAGGTCGCGGAGAGGGGGCGTGCCCAAAGGAGCGCGCAGAGCCGCTCGAAGCGCACCGCGCTCATCTGGCAGGCCGGGCACGTACTTTGGCTCCACCACCGTCACGTTTCGGTCAGGAAGCTCTACCCACAGTCCTTCCTTGCCATACGCAAGTTTGACTCTCATCCCCCATCTCTCGTTTGCAAACAGTTATGGCACATTCTTGATCAGGCTCAGGTCCCCGTCCCGGGCCGCGTGGAGAATTGGCCCCATATATTCGTCCACCATCGCGGCCGTGAGCGGTACCGGCATGTTCTCCAACTTCATCTTGAGTTGCGGATTCTTGGCGGCGGTCAGGGCCCGCTCAATGTGCGCATCGGTGAACCCCTCGACCTGGCCCAAAGCCGCCGGGAAACCGATGCGTCTGCTGAGGCCGATCATCGCCTCCGCGACCGCCACCCCCAGCTCACGCCCACTGAGCGCCTCGATGTCCGCGGCAGTCAGGTCCGCGTCCTTGAATATCTGGCCCACCATGCGCAGTGGCTCTTTAACCGCCGGGGCAAAAAAGACGGTGTAGTAGGGATTCATGATGGCACAGGCGCGTCCGTGGCTCAGGACGTCGACCAATGAAAAACTGGTGAGGTGCGCACCATTGGTGCCCCCCAACATGATGGCATAGCCGCCCAGGTCGGTGGCCAGGCCCAGGGCGGTGCGGGCCTCGACGTCGTGGGGATCCTTGACCGCGCGTTCGACATATTTCACCACCAGGCCGATGGCCTGGCGAGCCACTTCCATCACCTTGTCGTAGTAGGGCTGGCCGACCGCGCCGTAGAGCACCTCCAGCGCGTGGGCCACCCCATCGAGCGCGCCGTCAGCCGTAAAGCCCGGGGGCATCGATTGGGTCACGTCGTAATCAAAGACAGCACGCGTCGGCACGATGGCCTCATCTACGATCAGCTTTTTCTGGCCGGTGGACACGTCAGTGATGTTCGAGTATTTGGTGAGATGTGCGCCAGAGCTGGATGCCGTCTGGATGGCCACAACCGGGGTGAGCGCTCGGCCTGTCGCCTCCAATTTCTTGGTGACCTTGCCGGTGCCAAAGTAATCGTCGATCTCGCCGCCCAGTGTGCGCAGCACTTCGGCTGCTTTGGTCGCATCGAGGGTGCTACCGCCGCCCAGACAGACGATGACGTCCGGATCCAACGCTTTGAGATCATTCGTCATGCGAAAGAGGTCCCCGCGCGGGGCGTTGGGAGCAGCACCTTTGACCTGCCCCAACAGCTCAACACCGGCAGCGGACAGCGAGTCTTTCACCGTCGCGATCAGTGCATCGTTGCCGGGAAAGATAGCGTACACCAGCGCGGCCCGTTTGCCCAGTTCAGCAGTTACTCGACCCACCTCACCCAGCACACCCGAACCATAGACGTAGCGATCCCCCTTGAATTCGCGAATCAATTGCCTTGCTTTCTCAAAACCTGGCATGACTTCCTCCTTACGTCAAACTATCTACCCATCCGCAGCAGGCGCTTGCGTTCCAGGATTTGCTGCACAAAACTGTCATAACTGTCGCAGAATTGAGTGAGGGTATTGTGTACCGGGGGCCAGGCTGCCGTGGCGGCTTCATCTTCCAGCGTCAATTCAACCGCAGGTCGAAAGCGGCCATCCCCTTCCGGCAGCCAATCGCCGTCGGCCACATAGTATGCCTGCTTAAAGATCTCGCTGTGGGTCAGCGTTTCCAAAATGTCATCACTCACCGGCGATTCTATCTGCCGGGGCTGCAATTCAATCTGCGGCTGCGCATCAAAGGCCCGCCGGACGTTGGGGAAAACGCTTAGAATGCTCGTGCCCAGGATCTCGGTAATGTCTGGGAAAGCGCTGGGCAGATCTTGATAACCATCGCCCTCATAGATGCGCAAAGAGGCAACCAGAGGCTTGATGCGAAGGAGATCGTAGCCCCTATCATTCAACAGCTCATACAGCCGTTTCATCACGGCAACGCCGGACCATGCCGCCGCCTCGCGGGCCTGCGCCTCGTCTATACCATGGGTCGCCAATTCGTCCAGCTTGGACAGCATCTCATCCCGAACCGGATACGCCAGCCGGCCATTCATCTCGACCAGGTTGGAATAGATGGCGACTCCGTCATGCATGGCCTGGGCAAAGGGCAGATGTTGGAACATGCCAAAGTCGACCGTGATGGTGACGCCAATCCCTCGCCCTGTCAAGACACGACAGGCTTGCAGGCCTGCCTTTGTGCCTGGAAGCTTGAACACTATGTTGGGTACGCCGCCACCCAATTTCGCTTGCAGCCTGTCGTAGATGAAAAGGGCATCTGCGATCATGGCTGGTGCATCGCCGTGATCGTGGGGGTTCACCTGAAGGCAGACACAACCCATCTGGCCTTCGGTCAGCAAAAAGATGGGGCGCAGGAGACGCATATTGGCCAGCACAACTTCCAGTGTGACCAGCCGGGCCAGCTCATCGTCGCTGGCCTCAGGATTGTCGGTGATGATGCCATCCACGACGGGATTCCACCTGTCCCGATCAGCCAACCAGGCGAGATCTACCAACGGGGGATTGCAGGTAACAAAAGACGCCCCAAGATACAGAGCGTATTGTAGAAAAGCGGCATAGTCGTTGCTCAACTCGGTCAGCGTCTGGCCAGCCACTCGCATGTCGGCGATGCGGCGCAGATGGCTCTTGTTCAACTCTGCGCGGACATGGGCCAGATATTCGTCAATCGAGTTCCCGGCGAGGGCCCTCGCCCCACCCTCCGGGTCGGGATGACTCTCCGCCTGGAGACGGGCGACGGCTTCCGCCCGCCGCTCGGCCAACAGCTTTTCAGCAACCGTTGGGGCCCGGGCAGCGAGCCCGGCGACCAACCTCATCGTATCGATTGTCTCGGCTTCAACCTGAGCATTCGTCAGGGCGTTCTCGCCGTGACGGTCCCTGTTCTGCAGGTTCCACTGGGGCAAGAAAGAATCCAGCCCCAGCACAAGGTCCACCAGGAAGCACAGACAGCGTTCCTGGTGATCCCTGTCCATAGCATCAAACTTGGCCTTGATTTCCTCCCGAAGCGTCTCAACAAACAAGCAAAAGTCAGCGGGGGAAACAAAAAAGACAAGGTTCTCCACCGCCACTTGAACCCTTCCCGCTTTGATCAAAGCCATCGGGTCCCTTTCGGAAGAAACTTGTCTTTGCTGTCGCTCCTGTAGGATCCTTTCCTGTAATGACTCCATCGCCGTCACCGAGCGCCCCCCTTTCTGGTCGCCGTTCAACGTCCAAGTCTTGTCTTCTGTGTCTCTCCTGCAACCGGTATCGTTTCGCCTCCGTGTGTCAGGAAGACGATGCTTGCCTCGTCACCTTGGCGCTTGAGGGCTCTGTCTAGCGCCTGTGCCACACTCTCAGCACGTTCAAGGCCCAACACCGAGATCTCATCCTCGGTGAGGCCATCTGAAACCACAGTCACCCAGGCCAACTCACAGCAACAAGCTGTGATGTTACTCACGGTCAACGCAGCATAGTCATCCAGGCCCTGCCGCCGGGCCTCGTGGAACAAGCGGCGCGAGGGAATGCCCTGCAGTGCCTCCAAGGTCGATACGTGCTCTCGCTGACTGGATAAACCCTCCGGGCATGGGGTGAGCAGAATAATGTCTCCCCCCCTCTTGACGATCCGCTCGGCCGCATAAAGCCCCTTGTTCGCCTGCCAGAAATCTAAATCGGCGGGGTGGGAACTGACGACGACAATGTCAGCCAGACGGGGAACAGAAACTTCCCAGATAGAACGCCCGAGTTCAACGCCTTTCTGATAGGCTGATTGAGACCTGCCGGCCACGACATGCACGACAGCGCCATGCCGATCCAAAACGGTATTCACCACGCCGTTCAGCTTGGTTTGGCTGGCCACCTGTTCTATCTCTGCCCGAACAGGATTCATCATTTTGCCCATGTTCGAGGTGGGAGAGCGTGCGGCCAGTAGATGGGTGCCATACGTCGTCTCTCTGCCACAAATACCAGGCTGAACGATCTTGCCTCCTCCCGACCAGCCGGCCATATTGTGTGGCACGATATTGCCGATTCCGAGGCATAGATCGGCCTCCTGAATCAAACGATTGACCCTGATCGGCGTCCCGTTTGGCGTCGTACCCAGATCAACCAGGGCACCCTCGTCGTCCCACTCGTGGTTCAGAACTGGAAAAGCAGTGAGGATTTCGTGACCCACCTTCCTCTCGATCTCTTCCTGGGTCATCTTGCGATGTGTTCCCAAGGCGATCAGGATGGTGACTTTGGCTCTCTTTCGCTCGACCCCCAATTCCTCCAACAGAATGGGTAAAATCCGATCGACGGGAGTGGGTCTGGTGATATCATCGATCAGAAGTAGAAGGTTCTCCCCCCCCTTGAGCGAGGTGGACAGAGGACCGGCATCGAGAGGAGCCCTTAGAGCCTGGCGCACCTGAGTTGCGACATCGGCCTGCGGGGGGGCGTCGTTTGGGCCCACAACAGCCAGCAGATTGTTGCGGGGCACCTTGACGCTTACAGATTGGCTGCCGTAGGGCAAAGAGACTTCACTCATCTGTCGTGTCATCGTCTCAGGTCCTGTCTACACGCAACGACACGCTTATGCGAATTGAGCAAGCTCGCCAACCCTCGCATCCTCGGTCACCTGTCGCATATGATTGCGCATGGTCTCGCGAGCCGTGGACGCATCGCCTGACTTGACAGCTTCGTAGATGAGGCGATGCCAGGTCTGGCCTCTCTCAGGCGCCCCAGCCACCTGGAAAATCATGAGCCTTGATTCCCGCAGTAGATCGGTGAGCACAGTGATCAGCAAAGAAAAGACATCATTCTGTGTCGCCCTTGCCAAAGCCAAATGAAAGGCCAGGTCAGCTTCAACGTATCTCTGGGGCGAGGAGATGTTGCTCTCCATCTCTTCGAGACACTGTTTCATTTCGTCTAGCTCTTCGGCTCCCGCTCTGTTTGCCGCGAGCTCTGCGATCTCGACTTCCAAGATCGCCCGGATCTCGTTTAGATCGCTATACGAGGAATGCCCAGCTTTGAAAAAACGGCTGAGTTGATCCAGAAGGACCGTTGTGTCCAACTCGGCAACAAAAGTACCACGCCCAGGCAGAATAGTGACCAGGCCCCGCTCGGCAAGCAGCTTCACCGCCTCCCTGACGACGCCGCGCCCTACGCCCAGCCCTTCGGCCAACTCACGCTCCGAAGGAAGCTGATCACCAGGCTGTAACGTGCCAGAGCCAATAAGCTCCTCAACGTGGGAGGCGATCCGCTCATACAGTCGCTGCCGTTTAAAGTCGCGATACAACCCGTCAATCACGATGCGCCCCCAGCGTGGAGAGTGGTCATACCACCCTACCTCATACCACATTACCGCAAGGTCATCATACCAAAGGATCCGCCATTTGTCAAGTGCGGACCCAAGGCGAGGGAATGCGGAATCCCTATCCAGACGCCGCTTGTCAGAGGATGAAGAAGCGTGTAAAATGAGCCACAGAAAGGAGGGCAGTGATGGTGAAACTATCAGTCGCCATTGCCGACTCGAACGCTCTTCCCAGCGCGTTTGTGGTTTTCAGAGGATTTGAAGCATCCATCCACAAGGCCGCTCAAATGGGATATGAGGGGGTAGAACTGGCGCTAAAGCACCCCGACAAAGTTGACGCGGAGCAACTGGCTGTGTGGCTGTCCCGGGCGCGCATGGAGGTGTCTTGCATTTCGACGGGACAGGTGTATGCAGCTCTGGGCTTGTCATTTACAGACGCTGACCCGGCCAGAAGGGCAGAACTCCAAAGAATCTACACAAAGCTGATTGATTTGGCCTCCGAATTCGGGCAGATGGTCAACATAGGCCGGATCCGAGGACAGATCGGGGCCAAAAGCCGAGATGAGGCTGAAGAACTCTTTATTGAAATGGCTCGCGAGCTGTGCGCCTATGGTGCCGCACGGGGTGTTACGCTCCTGTTAGAACCGGCCAATCGCTACGAGCTGGATTTCGTCAACAATGTAGAAGAGGGGGTGGCGTTATTGGACAAGGTTGGCATGGAGAACCTGAGACTCATGCCGGACCTCTTTCACATGAACATCGAGGATATCACCATCGCCGGAGAGTTGGCCAAGTACAAAGACCAGATGGCATACATTCATTTTGCAGACTCCAACCGCAGAGCGCCTGGCCAGGGACACATAGATTTCGAAGGCATCCTGGACACGCTCCGGCGGGTGGGATACGATGGCTGGATTGCAGTCGAGATTCTCCCCACTCCCGACCCTGATACAGCAGCACGCCAAGCCATTGAGTACCTTGACCCTCTCATCAAGAAATACTATGCTTCTTGATGGTCGCTCGCTGCCTGGAAGCAGCCAAGCGGTCGGCCCAAAATGGCACCTGGACCCGCGTGGTGGAGATGCACTCGGCCAGGCCGCCAGACCGGGAGTTGGTGGCGCGCTCGTCACCGTCAAAGAACACCGCCCTAGATCTACCTTGAAGCATATGTGGTAGCGGGCAGCAATCAACTCGAAACGTAGATAAGTTTAACAAACAGAGGAGATTCATGGTCAAAAAAGTTACGGTTCCTTATGGACACAATACTAGAACGCTGCGCATCCCGGCAGCGAACCTGGCCTGGGTCGCGGGGCCAAAGGACGTACCACCCGTGGCTGACCTGCCGGAAGCCGTTCGGGCCGCCATCCGGTCTCCCATCGGCGCACCGACGCTACCTGAACTGGTCGCCCGTCATGGCACCGAGACCGTCATCCTGGCGGACGACGCGACTCGATCTACGCCTCAGGATCTGATCTTGCCCATCGTGCTGAACGAACTGAACGCCACTGGCGTGCCGGATCGGGACATTACCGTGCTCATCGCGCGGGGCACTCACCGCCGGATGAACGAGGATGAGTGCCGGGCGCACTACGGTGAGGAGGTGCTGGCGCGCGTCCGCGTGGAAAACCTGTCGCAGGATCCGGCGGACTTCTTGGACCTGGGCGTCACGCCGATGGGCGTGCCCATCTTTGTCAACCGGCGCTACCTGGAGAGCGACCTGAGCATCGCCGTGGGCAATATCATCCCCCACATGTATGCCGGATGGGCGGGTGGTGCCAAGATGGTCCAGCCCGGCGTGACCAGCCCACTGACAACGGCTCAAACCCATTTGATGGCCGGCCCACGCGTCTACGAGATCCTGGGGCAAGTAGACAACCCCGTGCGCCGCGAGATGGAACAGATTGCCGTTCAATCCGGGCTAAAGTTCATCGTCAACGTCGTGCTGAACCGTGAAGGCGGCGTCGTGTCTGTCGTGGCTGGCGACGTGGTGGCTGCCCACCGTGCTGGCGTAGAGATCGCGCGCCCGATCTACACCGTCCAACTGGACGAACAGCCTGACATCGTCGTCGCCAGCTCCCACCCGGCCGATCGCGATCTCTGGCAAGGGGTCAAGCCGCTGAACAACTGCGGCATGCTGGTGAAGGACGGCGGGACGCTGATCCTGCTCATCCCCGCGCCGGAGGGCATCGCCCCCGATCACCCCCAACTGGTCGAACTCGGCCAGATGCCCGGCGACGAGGTGCTGGCGCTGGTCGAACGGGGAGAGATTGCCGATGGCGTCGCGGCAGCCGCCCACCTGGCCCTGGACCGGACCCGCAAGCGGGTGAAGATCACTCTGGTGACAGATGGCATTGCTACAGACAAAGCGGCCCGAATTGGCCTGGCGGTCACACCAGACTTTGACGCCGCCCTGGCGGCGGCGTTGGCACGCCACGGAGAGGAGGCGCGCATCGGTGTGGTGACCCACGGGGCGGACATCGTGGGGAGTTACAGACGTAAAACGTGAAACGTGGGGCACGCGTGGTGGACATCATCAAGAACGTCTAGCTGGCATGAGGGGGAGGATCGATGAACGTCATTGGGATCATGCTCGACAGCTTTCGCCAAGATCACATCAGTTTCTACAATGGGGGTCAGCCCGTCTTCGAGGGCATCCCTGCCTGTCAGACGCCCAACCTGGATGCATTTGCACAGGAATGTATCGTCTTCGACAACGCCTACCCGGAGGCGCTGCCTACCATCCCGGTGCGCACGCAGCTCTTCACCGGGCAGCGTACCCTGCCCCACCGGCCATGGCAGCCGCTGACCAAGGAGGACATCTCTATCGCCGAGATTCTACGCGCCGAGAGGTACGTGTGCGGCCTCATCTCCGACTGCTATCACTATCGCGCGCCAGGCATGAACTTCCACCGCGGGTTTCACGCCTATCGCTGGGTGCGCGGCCAGGAGTACGACCCGTGGACGTCGCATCCGCCCCGCCGCAACCTGGACGACTATGTGAACGAAGGCTACGACACAACCTGGCGCGACCGGGTGGCTCAGTTCCTGGCCAACACCGACGAATTCGTCCGTGAGGAAGACTGGTTCCCCGCCAAAGTGGTGGACGAAGCCGTCGGCTGGCTGACACACAACCGCAGCCAGTCACGCGTTTTCGCCTGGATAGACTCCTTCGACCCTCACGAGCCGTGGGACCCGCCGGCCCGTTTTGACACCTATACCGACCCTGCCTATCGCGGCAAGCGACTGATCATGCCACTGGGCGGCCTGGCGGAGCGCTGGGCCGCGCCGGAAGAGATGCGTCACATTCAAGGGTTGTACGCTGGCGAGGCTGCGTTCGTGGACCAGTGCCTGGGCCGATTGTTCCAGGCGCTGGGCGACCTGGGCTACTATGACGACTCTGTCATCGTCCTGTTGGCCGACCACGGCCATCCCCTGGCCGATCACGGCAAGTTCCTCAAAGGCGGCGACCGTATGTACAATGAGTTGCTCAAGGTGCCGTTCATGATCCGCCTGCCCGGCGGCCAGGGCGCGCGCCGCACCCAGGCTATCGTCCAGTTCCACGACGTGCTTCCCACGCTGCTCGATCTGCTGGGAATGGCCAACAACACAGCGGCGATGCAGGGCCGCAGCTTCCGGCCAGTCCTGACCGGCGACGCCGAAGAGCACCACGAGGTCATCATCACCGGCTACCACGAAGCGCCCGACCGCTGCGTGCGAGATCGGACGTGGAGCTACGTGCAGCGGCCGGAAGGAGAGCCGGACGAGTTATACAACCTGAGCGAGGACCCACAGGAGCGCACCAATCTCATTGACCAGCATCCCGAGGAGGCAGGCCGTCTGGCGCGTGCCTTTGGCAGCACCTTCCGGCGCGGGGCCGCTCAGGTGGAGGTGAAGGGCATCCAGGGCAAGTACGAACTGGCATCTGGCGGCATCGCATAGCTGCAAATTGCAAATTGCAAATTGCAGATTGCAGATCACGCATCACCCTATTAGACCCTTCGGGTTAACTGCGAAACCCGAAGGGTCTGCATTTAATAGCATATTTTTCCCATTGACCTGCGCCTGAGGATGTGATATGCTATTCGGGAGAGATTCTACGATACACAAAGATATTCTTTCGTACAGGGGGTGGCCTATTTGAGGCATTGATGAGTCTAAACGGCGCCATCGTAGGACAATATCATATCATCAAGCAGATCGGCAAGGGCGGCATGGCCACCGTTTACAAGGCCTATCAGCCCAACCTCGACCGCTACGTGGCGATCAAGGTGCTGACGACCGACCTGTCCGATACCACAGATTTCGTCGCCCGCTTCGAACGCGAAGCCAGAGCCGTGGCCAAGCTGCGCCACCGCAACATCCTGACCATCTTTGACTATGGGCGCCAGGCGGAGGTGTTCTATCTGGTCATGGAATATGTCGGCGGTGGCACGCTCATGGAGCGTTTGGGTTGGCCTCAGGACCTGGCCTATGCGGTCAGCATCGTCTCTCAGGTAGGCGACGCGCTGGCGCACGCCCACAGGCAGGGCTTGATCCATCGCGACGTCAAGCCAGGCAACATTTTGATGGCCGGGGAGGATTGGCCCCTGCTGTCCGATTTTGGTCTGGCCAAAATGCTGGAGGACAGCCTCCACTTGACAGCCAGCGGGGCCAGCGTAGGCACGCCTCAATACATGTCGCCCGAGCAGGCAGAGGGTCTGAAAGTGGATCAGCGCAGCGACATCTATTCCCTGGGGATAGTTTTGTATGAAGCGCTCACAGGCCGGCCGCCTTTTGGCACCGACAGTCCTGCGGCCATGGTCCTCAGGCGCATGAATGAGCCGCCGGTTCCTCCCCGCGCTCTGCGCTCCGATCTGCCACAGGAGATGGAGCGGATCATCCTCAAGGCTCTGGCCAAGTCCCCAGCCGACCGCTACCCACGCATGGAGGAGTTTCTGGCAGACTTGCAGACGGCGTTTCCACTGCCAGCCAACGGTGCCATCAATGGACTGCCTGGGCCCACAGGACAGCCGGCAGCCTTTGTGGCTACGCCGGTGCCGGTCGAAACGCCACGTCTACCTCGGCGGCGATCGTTCTCCCGGGCCAGGTTTGCCATCGGAACCGTCCTGCTGCTCATCCTGGCACTGGCTCTCCTCTCTTTCAAGGACTCGCTCGCCCCGCTGGTCTCCGCCTTGGCCGGTGTGACGGCCACCGTGCCCAATCCGTCGCCCATGCCTAGCCCATCGGCGACGCTCCGTCCCTCGCCGACGCTCAGCCCGTCCACGGCGACGCCGCCACCCACGGCCAAGCCGACGCTGTCTCCACGTCAGACGATCACCGTCCAGGTGTGGCAAGCAGACGGCGTGGAGATGGTTTTCGTTCCGGCTGGAGAGTTCCTCATGGGCAGCGCAGAGCTGGGCGACGACGAACGACCCGCCCGCCGCGTTTACCTGGACGACTTTTGGATAGACCGCTACGAAGTGACCAACGACCGCTTTGACCGTTTCGTGGCCGCCACCGGCTATCAGACGGAAGCCGAAAGGCGCGGATGGGGCTGGGTGTGGAAGGTCGCCGGATGGGATAAGGTCGAGGGGGCCGATTGGCGGCACCCTCGCGGCCCGGATAGCGGCATCGAGGGCAAGCTAGATCATCCCGTCGTCCTGGTTAGCTGGAACGACGCCGCGGCCTATTGTCTTTGGGCGGAGAAGCGTCTGCCCAGCGAGGCCCAGTGGGAAAAAGCAGCCCGGGGCACGCTGACAGACTCGGGATATGGGCTGCGCTATGCCTGGGGGGACGAGTTTGACCGTGCCCAAGCGAACACCAACGAGTCGGGGCTGGGCGACACCACACCCGTGGGAAGTTTTTCGCCAGGGGGAGACAGCCCTTACGGCGCTTGTGATATGACGGGCAACGTGTGGGAATGGGTGGCCGACTGGTACAGCAGCGACTACTACAGCCAGGCGCCACCTGCTAACCCGCCCGGCCCGGCCAGCGGCGTTGACAAAGTGCTGCGTGGCGGCTCCTGGCCCTTCGATGAAGTCTATGCCCGTACCGCTTTTCGTTACAACGTCAAGCCAGATTACACCTACGATTTCGCAGGATTTCGTTGCAGCAACCCATGAGAGTAACCAACATGCCCACACCATCCTTCGACAACGCTTCGACGAAGCATCGGACAGCCCTCAGGATACGGCACTGGTGGAAGAAAGCCCTCCTGGTTATCGCCCTATCTCTTGCAAGCGCCCCGTTTCCTCTGCCGGCCAACGGCCAGGGCGCGAACGACGAGCAACACAGGCAGGTGCCCAACCTGGACATCATCATGGTGGTGGATGAATCGGAGACGATGTGGAACAAAACCGATATACAGGGCGTAAGAGTCAACACCGTCAATTTCCTGATTGACATGCTGAGCTTAGAACGCTCCGGGTCCGTCCACCGCCTGGGCATCGTCGCCTTTGGCACCGAGCCCCACATCATCCCCTACACCCTGCTGGAGGGGCAGGCAGCCGCCGAGGCACTGAAAGCAGAGTATGCGGCGGTGCACCAAGAGATCGAATCTCACAAAAACGAGCAATATACTGACGTCAACCAGGCCCTGGGGGCCGCACTGGAGATGATAGAGCAGCAGGGCAATCCAGCGCGCAAGGCGGCTATCATCCTCCTGTCCGATGGCCAGCCAACCACCCCTCAGGTGAGCGAGAAGGCAGGCCGGGATGCGGTCGTGGCCTACCTGAACGAAACGCGGCGCCTTCTGCAGCCGTTGGGCGATTACACGTACGCGGACAGCACCTGTCCCAGCGCCCAGGGGGTGCCCCTGTACATGGTGGGCATAGGCGTCGATAGACTGGCCGAGTCTTCCAGCCCCGATTTTATCGCCCTGTACCGGGAATTCTGGCAAGAGACCTCGGCCAACAGGGGGAGCTACTACAAGGAGGCCAGCCGGCTACAGGAGATGCAGAGCATCAGCACCTATATCTTTTCCGAGTTACTCTGCACCCCGGCCACGCCCCCTTTGGTCGTGCATGCTCCCCAGGTTCTGGAATACCAGGTCCACAGCAGCTACTTTCAGATCTTTTTCAACGTATCGGGCAAGGACAGCCCACAGGTGGAAGCCAAGGTCTACAGACCACAGGAAGACGGCACGGCAGGGGGAACGGCGCTGAGCAAGGATGAAGACGGCGTCAGCTGGCAGAGCAACGACATAGACTACGAGGTGTGGGGGGTCAAGTACACCGAGCCCTGGACCGGCACCTGGCAGGTGGTCCTGGAAGGGGAGGGGCGGGCCGAATTCAGCTACGTTTTCTTCCCCGACATGACGATAAACCTCTATGAGCCTGATGGTGGTTTCCTGCCCGTAGATAGGCCTCTCAACATCCGGGCCAGTATCGTGGACGAACATGGGGAGCCGATCGCCGTGCCGGTGAAGGACTTTCAGGTGGCCATCGAGGGAGGGGATGGATTCAGAGAACAACAGTCCCTGGAAAAGGAGGGCGACACCTTTGTCGCCCAACTCGAGGCGCCGGGACAGACGGGCGAGTACTCGTTGATCCTCAACGCCCTGCTGCCCGATGGCACGCCACTCTACGAACACAAATGGGTCACCCTCATCTCCGCCCCGTGGGTCGAGATGACGGAACCCACCTGGGGTTCATCGTACCGGTCAGCAGAACCGATCCCCTTGCAGGCCAGGGTACACCTGGTGGGTGCGGCCTCTTTTGAGAACATCAAGTTGATAGCCACCCTGTTAAAGGGCGGCCAGCCTATCCAGACCATCGAGATGAGCCGTGGTGAGACGCTGCCCGTGGCAGACGACCAGGCTGAGGAAAATGCAGTCGCCTACTCTGGCAGCTTCCGTTCTGTCGAAGAGACGGGAGAGTACGCCGTTCGAGCCGAGATGATAGCCGTTCTGCCTGGCGGGCGGGTCTTTAACCACGAGACGGCTCCCCTGCCTGTGGCCATCGTCGCGCCGCCGACGCCCACGCCGAGCCCGGTCCCTACTGCCACTGCCACTGCCACTCCCAGTCCCACCCCCACGCACATCCCTTCGCCTGTGCCCACGGCGACCCCGACGCCTACGCCGACGCCTGTTTCGCTGCTCGCCTCTGTCACTGGCTCGCCCTTCTACCTGCCGGGCATCCTGGCCCTCCTCACCCTGGTCTTTCTTCTTGCCCTGCTGGCGCTGCGACGGCGCAAGCGGCGGCAACTCGTTCCAGCGAGAATAGAACTGCTGGCCGAGCTGATGCGTTCGCGGCGAGAGAGCGGCGAACTGCCCTACGTCCTCATCGTGGGCAGCGGCCCCTCTGTGACGCTGGGCAGCAACTCGATGAAGCACGTGGTCAAATCGGTAGCCGGCAACTACGACCTGCAGAGATTCTACGAGACGCTGGACGGTCTCAGCTTGTTGGAACGATATGCCATTTTGAAGAAGCACTTTGGTGCGGCCGGCATTTCGCCCGGCTACCGCCGCCTGGAAGAGATGGTCGAAAAAGGCTTCTTTGACCTCATCTTTACGACCAACTTTGATCCGTTCCTGGAGGACGCGCTGACCGAGGGCACATTGGGAGCCACAGATTTCAAGGTCTTTGTCTGTGGGGAGCAGAGCAGTGCAGAGATGATAGATTTCGTCGAGAGCGCGCAGCCACGGGTCAAGATCATCAAGCTGCACGGCGATGTCCTGTCTCGCTCGTTTGCCTTTACCCCCAGCGAGATCTCT
>Ga0180438_10005009_pt1 | contig 18701 bp, 14 predicted proteins | sample SS_ome_12_FD_132455 | JGI IMG/M metagenome (GOLD analysis project Ga0180438, IMG submission 132455) | Hypersaline lake sediment archaeal communities from the Salton Sea, California, USA - SS_3_D_2 metaG | ecosystem: Environmental > Aquatic > Non-marine Saline and Alkaline > Hypersaline >...
TATGCTTATCAAGATCATACCTAAATCTTTAAGAGCTTTTCCTGGGCAAGCTGAAGGATCTTTTGCTTTTTTCCTTAATAATTCAGTTATTATTGAAAATGGCTGAACTATAAGAAAATATGAAGCCATTAAAGGAATGATGAAAAGGAAAACTAAAAAACCAACTAAAGCTTTTCTTAACTTAGAACATTCGTGAAAGCATCTATCTGGCAAAAGACGGCGTATATGTGGTTGCATAGTAAGTTCTAAAAGCTTACCACCAATCTCTTTATGCCCCATGCTAATACCTGGTCTTCCTCGAAGACGCATAGACGTTTCAACCGCTTCATAAAGGTTAACAAGAAATAGCTCTTTAAAATATGGATTTTGAAAGATTTCTTGCATCCTATTCCATAGTGCATTTGCATCCTCAGTTGGATTTCCATTAAGAAGAGCAGGGAAAACTCTAGGATCAGATTGTCCTAGTATTTTTTCCCACTGATGTAGTGATTTCATAATAGCACCGCCAACGCCAGTTCTATCAATGCTATCTTTACAATGAATCACTATAGGAATATTTAAATATTTGCTTAAAAGATATTCTACTCCTATTTGTTCTTCAGGTTGTAGATCACTTCCTCTATTTCTTAAAAGCTCTTGTAAAGCTGCCAAAGAATCTTCTATTGGTTGTCTATCTAAACCTTGTTCTTCTAATCTTTGAGTAATTAACTCATCAATTTGTCTTAAACCTTGATCTGTATAAAAATCAGAAGCTGCCTTTCCGCTAAATGTTGGCGAGAATGCTTTTTCCATAATGGAACAAATATTAACTTGGCGAGATAAAAAGATAGGATTAGGTCTAAGTGTATATTCTTCTTCTCCGATCATTACAGTAATATCTTCTAAACCTCTTAAAGAATTAAACACATCAGCTACCATTTGTCTTTCAGGTGCAGGGTACATGGAAAGAAGAGATTGCACGACAAAAGTTAATTCATAAACTCCCCCATCAATTTCCCTTATCCCTTTAGGATAACGTTCTCCTAGTTGTCTTCCGCTTCTTTCATGTTTCAACATTTCTCTTAAAAAGATTTGTCTAACAATTTCCTCAGCATCTTCCAGATTTTTTGGCCTTCCAGTGTAACAAATAGAACTTCCGCCATTATGCTCACATATTTCTCCAAAATAATCTCTCCAAGGAGCGCGAAAATCATGATTTGTCTCTCTAGTAGGTGAAAAATGATGCTCTGAAGATAACATTAATTGAACTGCTCTTAGTCCTGGATCTTCTAGTTGCCCTAATCGCTCTCGAGATCCTATTTGGTCTTTTGATTTAATCAATGCACGAAGTGTTCTTGCTAATCTTTCATCACCAGGAACTGTAAAATCAAGTACATTTCTATATTTTCTAGTATTTGAATATGGTTTGATGGTCCTAACATGTTCTTCATCATGATTTAAATAGATAGGATGTTGAGCTTGAAAACCATATCGTCTAAATGCCTCAGCTAAATGACCGGGAACTTCATAATCTGGAAAACGTTGATCCCCTGGAGGAGTCCTATCTGCAAGAATAGGATATACTTTTCTTTTTTTTACACTAGTAGGAACAGGCTGATATTTTACACGACTCTTTTCAGAATGCGCGGATTCTTGCCAATCTACTCCGGTTAATAATGAAAACATAGGTTTTATCTTTTATTTTATTTGATTACTTGATAATTATAACAGAAATCATAATAAAAATAAATTAATAACAATTTTTTAATATTTTAATTACATAATAATTAAAAGTTTAATTTACATTTTCGTTTTGGAGTAAAAAGTCCTGCAGCTCATTTGCTGTTTTAAGCTCCAAGGCTTGATGTAAAAGTTTTTTTGAATCTCTTAAAGAGATGCTTCTAATGGTATGTTTTAGAGTAGGTAGCTGACAGCTACCTACAGAAAAGTGTCTAAATCCCATGCCTATAAGAAGAGGCATAAATTTAGGATCAGCAGCCATCTCGCCACATATATATATAGGCTTCTGACTCGAGCTTGCCATGGACTGGACCATGAGCAATATCCTAAGAAGGCTGGGATGGGCACAATGATACAAATGACACATCAGAGGGTTATTTCTATCTGCTGCTAAGACATACTGCGTAAGGTCATTAGTACCAATGCTTAAGAAATCCGCCTCTTCTAAGAAGAAATCGGCAATTATAGCGCTGGCCGGCACTTCTATCATTACTCCTATAGGAATATTAGATGAGAAGGGAACCTTTTCATTTTTAAGCTCTTTTTGGCAGATTTTAACTAGGCTCTTAACCCTCTGCAGCTCAGTCACATCTGACACCATAGGAAGAAGAATCTGCACATCACCAAAATGGCTCGCTCTGATAATCGCTCTTAGCTGGGTTTTTAAGATTTCTTCATTTCTAAGTAAAAAACGAATAGATCTGCAGCCCAAGACAGGGTTTATTTCATGGGGCATAAAAGAGGTGTTTTCTTCGAACCTTGAAAAAAGAAAGTCTTTTTCCCCTCCGACATCAAAAATACGTATGACAAAAGGCTTATCCTTTAGCTTTTCAGCAATTTGTTTATAAACTCTAAATTGCATCTCTTCTGTCGGCATAACTTTTTCTGTCAAAAACAAAAACTCTGAGCGGAAAAGACCGATACCTTTAGCGCCATGTTCTAAAGAAATATCAACATCAGAAAAAACCTCTACAGTGCTGTAAGTTTGTATTTCTACTTCATCTTTTGTCAAGGGAGGCAAAGAAGCTTCTTCTTCTAAAGTAGAGAAATAGTTTTGAAGTTTTTCTAAAAGATGATGATATTTTTTTAGAGTCGCTCTAGAAGGGTTAATAATGACATTACCATTTACCCCATCGACAATGATCTGATCAATTTTCACATTTTTTATAGCTGAAAGATCAACATTGGCAATAAAAGGTATAGCTTTAGCTCTAGCAATAATAGCTGCATGAGAAGCTATCGAACCATCTTGCGTAACAAAAGCTTGTATTTGATCAGAAGCTGCTTCAGCAGCTTCCGTTGGCGTAATTTCTTTAGCTAAAATAACGCAAGAAGACGGTAGCTTTTCAACGTTTATCGTTCTCGTTTGCTTTAGATGTTTTAAAACTCTATGAGAGACGTCGATAATATCTTTAATTCTATCTTCGAAAAAATCATCCTTAATCTTGCTAAAGCGTTTTTTATATTCTCCAATAACACTTTGAAAAGCAAACTGAGAAGATTTTTTAAGAGTTTTTATTTTTTCTTCTACAGATTCTGTTAAATAAGGATCTTTTAATATCTCTATCTGAGCATCTAAGATTTCTGTGATTGGTTTGGAAGACTCTTTTGCAAACATCTTTTGAAGAAGCAGAAGATCTTTTTTGCTTTTCTGAAGAGCTTTTCTGTATTTTTTTATTTCTAAATCTATCTCTTTTTGTGTAATAGATTTTTCTTTTGTCTTCTCTTCAAGAGGTGATAGAAAAAAAGCTCTTCCTATTGCTATTCCTTTGCTGATAGGACGCCCTTGTAGGATAAATTCTTCTGTTTGAACTGTCATAGAGATTCTCCGAAATGTTTTTCAAAAGCAATAATAAGTCCTTGCATTGTCTTCTCAGCGTCTTCACCTTCAACGGTAATAACTATTTTCTCATTTTTTTTTGCTGTCAGCATAAGAAGACTCATTACGCTTCTTGCGTTGACAGTTTCTTTTTTATGAGTAAAAAACACTTTCGACTTATAGGATTGAAGTAGTTTTACAATCGCAGCTGCAGGCCGAATATGAAGGCCCAAATTATTTTTCACAAATACAGTCTTTTGTATTTTCAACTTTTTTTCTCTTGTTATTATTATTATCTTTTACGAGAAGTTCCCCATCCTTTAAAAGGGCAAGTTTTTCCACATAGCTTACTTTTTCCTTTTCACAAGAAAAGTCCATGTAATAGGGAGTAAATGAAACCCCTAAAATAGTCGCTTTCTTTTTTTCATTTTTTGAAAGGTCAATAATCATATCAATTTTATGACTTTCTAAAATGGCATCTTTTCCAAAAAGATTACTCAGATCAAATATACCATAGGGACGTATCTCAATAAGTTTTTCGCTGTTTACAGAAGAGCCAATAAGTTCGCCTTCTTTTTTTATAATTTTCACAAGATCATCCGCAATAAAAAGATGTCCTCTTTTTACAAGAGCAAAAGCTAAAGAGCTTTTGCCAGAAGAAGACTCCCCTCTTAAAAAAACACCTTTTTTGAACACCTGTAAAAATGTTCCATGAAGAAAAATCGATGTCTTGTATTGTTTTTGCTGAACCATAATTACATTTCTATCTCTTCTAAATAAAACATGAGCCAATCTAAAAATGAGAAAAAAGCTAAATCCTTACTACCTTCGCGGATATCTGAAATACGATTATCAGATCCCGAGTAGTAAACATTTCCCATTTCTTCTTTAGGGAACCATTCTGTATAAAAACACTGAAAATAATTTCTGCCAAAGCTTTGATAAAAAGGGATGAGATTTTCTGGCTCTATAGGATAACTTCCCGAAAAAGTCTGCTGAGGCATATGTTTCATCATTTGTCTAACTTGTCCCGTGACAAGGTTTACTCTCTCCGCTTCAATAAGACCTGTATCTGCCGATTTTGAAAATCCGCTATGTATTTTCAAAAAAGCTAGATAATCTTTAGGCAAGATAAAATGAAAATACTGATTCAAGTGATCTATTTCGTCTGTAGAAGCAGCTATTTTACCTCTGAAAAAAGTCTTAATGTTTTTTAAGCTGTAAACAAGTTCAATTACATATGGACTTTTGTCCATACTTTTTGTCATGACAACAGCTATATCGTCCAGATTGGAAAAGAATTCCTCTAAAAAGTTGTGAAGTTTTGGGCTATATGGAAGAGTTCTTTCCCAAAAAGCTCTGATAAATTCTTTACGGTCATTAATAGGAAGAGAACATAGCTCAAACCAAGGTCTGGGAAAAGAAGGAGCCATTTCCTCGATATCTTTCCATGAAAGCTTTGATTTCTCATCAAAAAAAAGCACTTCATAAAAAGGATCTTTGATTCCCTCTATGTCAGCTCTTGTTTGATAAAACTCAAGAACAAAAGGATTCATTTTTTCCTTTTATCTTTTCGTTTTTAATATACATCTATGCTACTTGAAAAAATCTCTTTTTTGAAAGCAAAAAACAGACAACCTATTAGATTATCTGTTTTTTACTAAACGGATAACCTAAGCTTTTTCTTCTGCTTTAGCAGGTTCCTGCGTTTTTTTACCCCAACTGATCCAACCAAAGATGGCTAGACCAAAGTAAACGGTAAAAAGCAGCGCTTGTGGATAAACACCAAGATAAAGATTATAGACTACAAAGATTCCATTGGTAATCGCCCAAATAACAAATCCTGTTCTATTTTGTCTTGCATTTAAATATGTTCCAAAAATAGCTACAAAGGTATTACACCATATGAACAACTCTATCACGCTCATAAATACTCCTATAAATTTCATCTAGTAAAACTTGACAACTTTCTTTCTCAAAAACTTGATTTGACATTGCTTTAAGAAAGTGTATTTTATCTTTATATTTGCTTTCCATCTCTTTAAGCAAGAGACGAAAATCATCACGTATAATTTTTTGAAATTCCAGATCTACTGCCCTTGTCCCGTCTTCTGTAGGAGCGAATCCTTCTGATGGCTCTAAATAAATCAAGACATCATATTCTTGTAACCATTCCATACAAAAGCCTTCTAAAACACGTGTGTAACTATTACCTCTTTTCAAATGATTGATATAGATAAAAGCATCGGAAGGGGTCCTATCTGAAATCGAAATTTCAAAACCTTCTGCTTCTGCTTCCAACTCTTTTTTAATTTGAGAAGTTATCACATAAAGAGTTGTTTGATACACAGCATCAGTGTTAATGGGAAAAGGACTTTGTCTTGCTGTTTCATGAATTACAACAGCATTTTTGTCTTTCATTTTGAAATAGGCCGCCAACTTATATACCAAAGTTGTTTTAGCTGAGCCATGAGTTCCAAAAACTGCAATTCTTTTCATGCATCCCCCAATATTTTAGGCAAAATAAAATGCGTTTTTAAAACTTATAGAAAAAAAATAAATATTTCTATCAATATTTTTTTTAATTTTGTGAAAATATCTCAACACATGAAAAGATATGCCATTTTAACACACTCTTTTCTTGGTTTTTCAAAATGCTATCCTGCATTTTGTATGGGGCTCTTTTTAGCTTTAGGAATGTCTGTTTATTTATCATCTTCTTTTTTGCCAATGCTATTTGCTTTTCCTTTTTGGCTTGCAGTTTATAAAGACAAAAAATTTATTCTTTTTTCTACTTTGATGCTCCTTTTGGGATACAGTCTAAGCTATTTCAATCATGTATCTTTAAAAGAAGAAAATATCGAAGGGCAAGGCTACTTTACAGTTGATCGTTATATTCCAAGCTCATTTAATAAGAAAATCCTATGCTTTGGGAAAATACACTCCTTTACAACTCTGAATGGACTGAAGTATAAAAACCTTCCTGTTTGTATTAGCTGTTCTTATTCTAAAAGATTGAAAGGAAATCTAAAATATCTTGTAGAAGGAAAACTACTTAGAAAAGAATTTTCTTACTTTTTAAAAAAATATCAAATCAAAGATAAAAAGAAGCGTTTTTCTCTTGTTGAAATGCGATATTTGGCCAAATGGAAAACTAAAGATTTTTTCAGTCGTTATCTTACCAATTCAAATAGCAAAAAATTAGTAGCAGGACTTGTTACAGGTGATTTTAATGATCAATTTATAAGATATAGTTTTTCTAAACTGGGGATTTCTCATGTAATGGCTATATCGGGCCTTCATTTTTCCCTTTTGATAGCTTTAGTTTTTTTTCTGCTAAGGCTCTTTTTGCCTCTTCAATATGTGAACTATCTACTTGGCATTTTAGCTACCCTTTATTTTTTATTTATTGGTCCTTCAGCATCCATTCAAAGAGCTTGGATAATGATCATGTGTTTTATTCTATCGCAGATAATAAACAAAAACTACCAACCGATAAATGCTTTAGGATTTGCTTTTCTTGTATTATTGCTAATAGATCCTAACATCATAAAAAATTTAGGCTTCCAGCTTAGCTTTTTAAGTGTGATGGCAATACTAATTTATTTTCCTAGCTTTCGCTCTTTTGTGAATAAGCTTTTTCCTATCAGACCAAAAGAAACAGTCGCCTCATTTTCTCACTTTTCAAGAATCTCATATTTTCTTTTGCGATTCATTATAAACGGTTTTTCTCTAAGTTTTTGTGTAAGCGTCATTATATTTCCCGTTTTAATGTATCATTTCCACACCTTCCCGATTCTTTCTTTGTTTTATAATCTTTTCATGCCTCTATTTATTGGCATCATTTTACTTTTTTCTTTTATCATTCTTCTTGTTCATATGGTTTTACCTTTTCTTACTATCTTTTTGGCCAAGATTTTAGATGTCTTTTCCTCATTTGTTTTACATTATGCTTTTTTTACTCCCCCTTTTCTGGATGTGCAGATTCGTATGAAAAACTTTTCATTTTCTCTGACAATTTTTCTTTTATTTTTTCAAATGATTATTTTACTTCCATGGGTATTTAGGAAAAAAAGAGGCTCTCAGCCTTTTGAATTTATTTAGGAAAATTGACGAAAAACCATATCATCGATTAGCCTAGTAGTCATTATTAAGTGAATATGGCGGTCGTAGCTCAGGGGTTAGAGCGCTGGATTGTGGTTCCAGATGTCGTGGGTTCAATTCCCATCGATCGCCCTTTTTTTTTAGCCTCAAATAAAATAATTTTTTGTGTCTTTACTAAAAGCAATATTTCTCGGCATCATTCAAGGTTTAACTGAATTTTTTCCTGTAAGCTCGTCTGCTCATTTAAAGCTCATTCGCTACCTTTTTCATATCCAAAAAAATGACCTTTTTTTTGATCTTATTTGTCATGGAGGCACACTTCTTGCTTTGATTTTTTTTCTTCGAAAAGAAGTTTTTTCTTCTTTTTTGCAAAAAGAAAAGATAAAGCCCATCTTTTTCGCTCTTATACCTCTTCCTATTATCTATCTTCTTTTGCATCCTATTGTTTATCAGATGTCTAATATGCGCTCCGTAGGGATGATGATGATCTTATCAGGCTCTTTTTTAGGTATCGCTTCTTTTTATGAGAGAAAAATTCCCTCTCGTAAAATCAAAGATATGCTATGTATAGGAGTAATGCAGGGGATGGCTCTTTTGCCTGGGCTTTCTAGAAGCGGTATGACAATTGCTATGGGAAGTGTAAGAGGATGGCCAATAAAAGAAGCTGTTTTATTTTCTTTTCTTTTGGCAATCCCAACTGTAATGGGAGGAATAGGTCTCGAAGCTATAAAACAAAAAGAGGTCTTTTCGCTGCCGATTTCTCATTACATTGCGGGTTTTATTTCCTCTTTTATCGTAGGCCTTTTGGCAATAAGAGTTATATTTTCACTGTGGAAGAAAAAACAGCTATTGTATTTTGCTATCTACTGTATCATTATAGGGACGGTAGCTGCACTTTTTTTTAAAGGCTGATCAATGAAAAGAAAAACAAGAAGAAAAAAAACAAAAAAATCAAAAAAACAACAGATTCCTCATCGCGAGATAAAGGGCTTCTTTTTATTAGCTTTGAGTGCTTTGGTTTTTTTATCTTTGATAACTTTTATGCAAACGAAGCCTTCTCATTCTTGGCTTGGTTTTGTGGGATATGCTGTAGCATATAGCTTATCTTTTTTATTTGGACTTGGAGCTTATCTTCTACCTATTTACACAACATGGGTAGGATGGAAACTTCTAACTCAAGATAAAATTCGTCATTTTTCTTTCCGCTCTTCTTGCTTTTTCGCTCTTGTAGTAGCCACTTGTTTTATTTTAACAGTAATCGCAGAAACGAAAAGAGCTGATATTTCATTTTTAGAAAATAGAGTCTATACAGAAACTATCGTTATCTCCTCGCCTCACCCACATGCATTGATAAGGTATAATTTAGGAGGAGTTCCGTTTTATTATCTTTTTCGAGATCTTCCTTTTTTAAATTTACAGCAGTTGCTTAGCAACATTGGCGTTGCTTTGATATTTTCATTCACTGGATTTGTTTTCTTTTTACTTTTCAGCGGCATACGCATGTATCATTTGAAAAAAGCAGCTATGGCACTTAAGAAAGTATTTTTCCTTTTCCTTCAAGGAATAAAAGCTATTTTTTCCGGTATTTATTGGGTTTATTTAACAGCTAAAAGAATCATCGATCGCAAGCAAAGGAAAAAAACAAAGGAGCTAAAAATAAGACCTCCTGTGAGATTACCCACTGCTAGATCGAGAAGAGTCAATCCTCCTACAAAATATGCAGCTACTATTGCAAAAACACCCACAGCTAAAGAACTAAGAGCTCCTTCTCTGTCGCAGGAGAAAAAACAAAAAAGCTTCTATGAGCTTCCTTCTTCTACTCTTCTTTCTAATCCTCCACCTATTGATATGCCTATGCTAAAGAAAGAACTGGAAAGACAAGCGGAGATTTTAGAAGCGACGCTTAAGAGTTTTGGTATTCATGCCAGCGTTGGAGAAATTAATTGTGGTCCTACGATCACTTCTTTTGAAGTACATCCACCAGTAGGTGTAAAGGTGCAAAAAATAAAAGCTTTAGAAAAAGATATTGCTCTGAATCTACAAGCTAAATCTATTCGTATAATAGCTCCCATACCTGGTAAAGCTGCGGTAGGAGTAGAAGTACCCTCACTTTATCCGCAACAAGTTAGTTTAAAAGAGATGCTCATTCACTATCAGCAAACGAGAAAGCGTTTCAATATCCCGCTTCTTTTAGGCAAAACTGTAACGGGTGATTATCTCATGACAGATTTAACTCGTATGCCTCACCTTCTTATCGCTGGGGCGACAGGCTCTGGTAAATCTGTTTGTATCAATACAATTGTCATGTCCATTTTAATGAACGCCTCTCCTGAAGAGATACGCCTATTAATGATCGATCCTAAAAAAGTAGAGCTTACGCAGTATTCAACCCTTCCTCATATGATAGCTCCTGTGATTACAGAAGCTCATGGAGCCTATGCAGCTCTTCAATGGCTCGTTAAAGAGATGCAAACAAGATATGAGATACTCAAACAGTTAGGTCTTCGAAACATTACCTCTTTCAATAATCGAAAGATAAAAAAGGACATAGAAGATTCTTTGGATTTAGAAATACCTGAAAAAATGCCACTTATTGTGGCCATTATTGATGAGTTTGCAGATTTGATGATGGTATCATCATCGGATCTAGAAACGCCAATCGCTCGAATAGCTCAAATGGCAAGAGCTGTTGGTATACATCTTATACTGGCAACACAAAGGCCCTCTCGTGAGGTAATCACAGGTATAATCAAAGCAAATTTCCCTTGCCGTATTGCTTTTAAAGTATCTTCAAGAATTAACTCTCAAATCATTATCGATGAAAGTGGCGCAGACAGCCTCCTTGGTAATGGGGATCTATTATTCTTACCTCCTGGCACTTCTCATATGCTTAGAGCTCAAGGAGCATACATTAGCGATGATGATATTAATAGATCGGTAAGAGCTATTTGTCAAAAAGCGCAACCTTCTTATTTAATCCCATCATTTGATGCGATGAAACTACAAGAAGCTCATAGCGAATCCTCAATTGGCAGAGATCCATTATATGAGCAAGCCTATGATATAGTCGTCACAACAAGAACAGCTTCGACTACATTTCTGCAAAGAAAGCTGAAGATTGGCTATGCTAGGGCTGCTTCTTTGATGGATGAGCTCGAAGAAAATGGAGTGATCGGACCACCTGAAGGAAGCAGGCCTCGTCGCATATTGCAGTCACTACAAGAACCTTAAAAATATTTCTTTGCTTTTGTTAATAAGAATAACTTTAAAATTACGTTTAAAGCGCTATTAAGATCGACTTTTATTTCAAAAAGCAATATAATATTCTGATTATCTTTTTATAATATATAACATAAAAAAGAAGGTTAATTATGGCGTCTGTACGACCAACAATAGATGTAGCTGAAGCGTTTTCTCCGCTCAAGCTAGATGATCTGTTTACTTCACCAGAAGAATTCGATAGACTTACTATTGAAGAAGATGATTTGACTCCTCCTTTAACAAATAGTGATTGGACTCCCACTGAACGGGATGTTATGAGCCCTTTTAATAGAGATCAAGACACTCCAACACCCCAAAATACTATAGCAACACAACTTTTTCCCCGTTTACTGCAAATGTCCAAAGAAGGTTCTTTAATTATGAATCTTCATCAGATTGGACTCAATAAAAAAGTGGGCGATCTTTTTACACAAGAAGAAATAGCATTATCCATCAGAATCACTCATACTTTTCAAAGAGTCCTTTCTATGAATTATCAAGTTATTACGGGACATCCTCATATACCTTTAACTTTAGGATGCATTCAAGAAGCGAATTATCTAGTTAGACAAACGTTTATAGCTCTTAAAGAACTCTTACTTCAATATGTAACAGATGAAGACAAAATCCAAGCTATTAACGATGCTAAATATTTAATAGATCTACTAGAAATTATTCTTCAATTAGATCCTGAAACAATAAAAGATCTCTTCCAACAAGCTGTTGATATAGAAGATGCAAACATCGTTCATTTTTTGCTTCGCTCAAATGTAATACCGAACAGCTTGTTATTCAAAACATTTAATTATGTAGCAGCAGTAGGAAGTCTTATAAATATGCGTTTTTTATCCTCAATAGACGGAAAAAATATTCCTTGTGCTCTAGGAGTTGCTTATGTAGCTGCAGCAAAATATGACCAAACAGGAATATTAAATTTTTTACAAAAAAACCCAAATACTGCCTCTAAAATTTCCCATGATTATAAAGTGCAAGCTTTTCTCACTTCTGTTGAAAAGAGACACGAAGAAACAATCAGATATTTGCTTCACTCAGCCTTTCATCAACTTGATATAGAAGTGGTAGCAAAACAAGGTCTAGAAATAGCTAAAACAAAAGGCTATCCAGAGATAGTCAAAACATTACAAGACTTCTTAAAGGAAAAAGGATTTACAGCTTAACTATATCAGATACCTTTCCTTGGTGAGCAACAAAGAGCTTTATATTCAATTTATCTTTTTGAAGAATGTCTTGAATTGTTTTTAAAGCTCTTTGAGGTGAATTACACTCGGAAGAGAGATGCGCTAAATAAACAGTCTTTAAATCCTCATGGTGCACTTCTTTTATCAGCAAAGCACATTCTTCATTAGAAAGGTGTCCTTGCCTTCCTAGCACTCTTTCTTTATAGATTTCAGGCCTAGCGGAGCTGTATACATGATCTACTTCATGATTGGCTTCTATATATAAGAGATCGCATTTTTGCAGTTTCTTTTTCACTAAACTTGTCACGATACCAAGATCTGCGCAAATCCCAATTTTATGTTTCTTGGTTTTAATGACAAAGCCAACAGGATCTAGTGTATCATGCTGTATGGTAAATGGATCTATTTTGACATCTTGAAAAGCGAACTCTTCATTCGTTGTAAAAATCTTAAAATTTAAAAGCTTATGAAGAGAATGATATATCCCCTTTGCTGTATCTGCGTTTACAAGGATAGGAACATTTGTTTTTTCAGAAAAAACTTTAAGCCCTGAAATATGATCCATATGTTCATGTGTGATCATAACAGCATCTATGTTTTCTACATCCTCCCCTATTTCAGAAAGTCTTTTTTGCAGTTGTCTAAAAGAAAGACCTAAATCGATTAAGAGTTTAGATTTATCTGTTTGTAAAAAAAGACAGTTTCCTTTTGATCCCGAAGCCAAAGGACAAAAAACGAGCGGCATAATTTTCTCTTTTCAAAATGAAATATGAAAAAAGAATATAGATGAGCAAAATAAATATTTCTAGTAGGAAATAAGTTTTCGAATCTCTTTTTCTAACTTCTCTTTTTGTGGAAGAATGGCATTTTCTAGATCTTTACAATAAGCAATCGGTGCATCCTTAGCACAAACTCTAACGATAGGAGCATCAAGATCTGTAAAAACCTCTTCAGAGATACGCGCGGAAAGCTCCGCACCAAAACCGCATGTTTTTGCAGCTTCATGAACAATCAAAACTTTGCCTGTCTTTTTTACAGACTCTTTTATGAGATCCATATCTAAAGGATTGAGTGTCCTGAGATCAATTACTTCAATAGATAAGTTTTCTTTTTTCAAGTTAGATACTACTTCTTTTGCAAAAATAGACATCATACCCCAGCTAATTACAGTAACGTCTTCACCTTCTTCGATAACTTTAGCTTTTCCAAATTCAAGGTATTGATCTTTGTCTGGTTCAAATTTTGCAGCATAAGCTCTTTGACGATAGAGCGCTTTATGCTCCATGAAAATAACAGGATTAGGATCTATAATGGCTGTTTTTAAAAGACATTTCGCATCATGGCTATTACTTGGAATGGCAATTTTAAGACCTGGAATATGCGCAAAGATAGATTCAATACTTTGAGAATGATAAGGTCCACCTTGGATATATCCGCCATAAGGCATTCTAATCACAACAGAACAGTTCCATTGACCGTTAGATCGGTAATACATACTAGAAAGTTCATTAATAATTTGATTCATAGCAGGCCAAGCATAATCAGCGAACTGTATCTCTACTACCGGTTTATATTTACTATCAAAAGCAAGCCCTATAGCTATACCTACAATGGTTGATTCAGCAAGAGGAGTGTTAAAACATCTTGATCTTCCAAATTCTTTAGTCAGGCCTCTTGTAATTCCAAAAACGCCACCTTTATTGTCTGCGACATCTTCTCCAAAAACAACAACGCATGGATCTTTTTCCATTTCTTCTTTTAGAGCATGATTTAATCCATCCATCATAACGATTTCTGTTTCAGATATAATTTTACTCTTTGAAACAGGAGGTATAAATGGTTTAAAAATCTTATCTGTCGCTGTTTCTTTTTTAGGGAAAGGCCTGCTGTCAGCTTTTTCTGCAGCTATTTCAACTTCGTTTTTAATTTCATCTTTTATCTTTTCCAGCTCTTCTTTAGAGATAAGATTCTTTTCAAGTAGGTAATTTTCCAATTTAACAATAGGATCGCGTTTTTCATCTTCTTCGATCTCTTCTTTTTTGCGATATTTACATTGATCATCGCTGCAAGTATGCGAATTAATTCTAGGAACACTTGCAACAATCAAAGAAGGTCCTAATTTATTTCTCGCTTTGAAAATAGCGTTTTCCATTGCAGAAGTTGTCTGTTCAATATCTGTTCCGTCAATATCATAAATGGAAAGATCATTATAGCCTTGAGCCATCTTAGCAATGCTGCCACCTGACGTTTGCTCTTTTGAGCTTACAGATATGGCTAAGTGATTATCTTGAATAACAAAAATTACAGGAAGCTTGTGAATAGATGCAAAATTTAAAGCTTCATGAAAATCCCCTTGAGAAGTTGCTCCATCACCTGCTGAAACATAAACGACTTCATCAAAGCCGTCGAATTTAACACCCAAAGCTCTTCCTGTTGCATGTAGAAATTGCGATCCTACAACGCTAGATTGGCAAGGTATTTTTAGATCTCTGTGAGAAAAATGATCTAGCATCATCCTACCGGATGAATGGTTTTTAACATCTCTTGCTAAAAAAGCTGCAATGATCTCTTCAATATCACAACCAATACCTGTAGCAAAAGCTCTATCACGATAATACGGAAAACCCCAATCTTTTTTGGCAGTTAAAGACAAAGCAGCAACAGAGCCGATCATTTCATGGCCTGCTGTTGAAAGGAAAAAAGTTGTTCCTTTGTTTTGTTTTACTAATATGGACATTTTATTGTCTAAAAACCTAGTCATATATAGGTTTTTCAAAACGCTCAGCAAATAATCATAAGCAAGGCTTTTTTCTTTAGCCTTTTTCTGCAGCTCTTTGAAAAGCTCGTTTTTTTCTGCTAATTTTTGCATGGTAAATAAAATTTTTATTTATAATGAAGTTTTCGCCATCTAAGGGACTAAATATAACACAAATGAAGTTTTACTTCTTCTTCTTCTTTTTAGGCCTTTTAATTGGCGCAACCTTCTTAATACCAAAGCGTTTCTTATCTTCTTTCTTCGGCATGCCTTCTTCGTGACGAGGAAGAATTTCTTGAATTGCAGATTCAATTTTTTCTTCTTTATCCTTACGAATAGCAATAGCTTCTGGTTTTTTGAAAGTTGGTTTGGCAAAAGGAAAAGGTGATTTTTTCCTTTTCACACCAAATGCTTCTTCAGTTCCTGCCAACTTATCTGAAAGATCTTGCAGAGATTCCAATCTTTGAGAAAGTGCTTCCAATTTCTCATCGATTTTAATACGTGTAGAACCACGCAGTGATGCAAGCAGATCTTCTTCTGTTTCGAATTTAGCAGAAAAGGTAACGGATTCAGCACCTGTAATATGTGGTGTGTATAAAAAGAGCCTGACGGCTTTAGGAACGGTCGTATAAATATCCATTGTAAACTGTGGTTCAATGGTTATCTTCGCCGTTTGTTTGGGAGGTCTTCCTCTTTTTGGACGAGGATTTAATGCCTCATTGGAATAGTAGGTTTTTGCTTTTACAAATAATACCTTTCTACCTTGAGAGATATCTTTCGATACCGTTGTGTCAAAGTATGTTCTTTTTAATTTCTCTACGAGATTTGTATTAAGATCTAAGTCCTCTTCAAACACAAATTGTATTTCATGCTGGCGAAGCCATTCAATAATACGTATCCTTGATCTTTCTTGGTAATACAGCTGCCATTTTTCAAGTTCTGTTAGATTGTCATAGATAAACTCTAAGAAATTTTCTCTTGGTTCTTTAGAAGTGATAATATCAAGTAGTTTTTCTTTTGTATCGATATCGTACACTTTTTCTTGTACGAATCCCTCCATGAATTTTTTCACTTCGAAAAAAGTCATTTTAGGGATAAGTCGATACCTTTTTGCGTTTTCCTCTAGCTCTTTCTCTAGAGGAATGAGCATTCCTTGTTCTTTGTCGAGGTCTGCGTAAACGATAAATCCTTCGATAAGATCAAGATAAAAATCTCTTTCATCATCGGATTTGGCAAATGCATCCATTAATCTATGGAAACGCAATATTAATGGAATTTGAGGCTGAGGATAACTGTTTTTTTTACTCATAGGAAAAATAAATGTTTAGATTGTGTGCTCATGGTAACAAATGAAAAACCCATTGGCAAGAATAAAACCTTAGATATTAAAGCTTTTCGTAAAATATTCTAAAATATTATTTATCATCCTATTTAAGTGACTTATTAAAATTTTCCTATGGCAAATTCTTCTTAACTATTATATGATAAGAACTCAAAAGCTTAAGATTTTACAGAGGCCGTAGGATATGTTGGACATAAAATTGATCAGACAAAATCCAGAAGAGATTGAGAAGAAACTTAAAACAAAAGACCCAGAAATATCTTTAAAAGAAGTTCTCAAACAAGACGAAGAGCTTCGCTCCATAATAGGACAAGAACAGAATCTTCAAACGGAGAGAAACCAAGTATCCAAAGAAATTGGAATGAGAAAGCAAAAAAAAGAAGATGCAGAAGATTTACTTAAGCAAATGCAAGGGGTAAAAAATAAAATTGAAGAGCTTTCTCAAAAAAGAAAAGAGGCTGAGATCTCTCTTTTAAACGCCCTAGCAGTCCTCCCCAATATCCCTCAAGATGATATACCTGTATCTTTAAATAAAGAAGATAATGTCTGTGTAAAGGAAGTAGGTAAAAAACCTACCTTTTCTTTTAAGCCTAAAAACCACTTAGAGCTAAATGAGAACCTTCATCTTTTTGATTTTCAAAGAGCAGCTAAGATTACTGGTAGTGGATGGCCTTGTTATACAGGCTTAGGAGCAAGATTAGAATGGGCTCTTTTGAACTATATGTTAGACGTGCATAAACAAAATGGTTTTCAGTTTATCTTGCCTCCCCTACTTGTAAGAGACAATATTATGTTTTCTTCAGGACAACTTCCCAAATTTGAAGATCAGCTTTACTCTCTTCAAGATGATGAATTTAGACTTTTCTTGATCCCTACAGCTGAGGTGCCTCTTTGCGGCCTTCATACTGATGAGATTTTTGATGCGGAAAACCTCCCTATTAAATACGTCTCTTATACGCCATGTTTTAGAAGGGAAGCTGGAGCTGCAGGAAAACAAGAAAGAGGTCTGATTCGTACTCATCAGTTCAACAAAGTAGAAATGTTTGTCTATGCAACCCAAAAACAAAGCGCTGACATCTTTCAAGAGATGCTCTCTTCAGCAGAAGAAGTACTTAAAGGATTAGAACTCCATTATAAAAACATGCTTCTTGTTACAGGCGATATGTCTTTTGCCTCCACAAAAACGATTGATATTGAAGTTTTTCTTCCAGGACAAGAAAGATACTACGAAGTGTCTTCTGTTTCTAATTGTACAGATTACCAGGCAAGACGTGGAAAGATCCGCTGCAAGATGAAAAACAATAAACCAGAACTTGTACATACATTGAATGGTTCAGGTCTGGCTACTTCAAGACTTATGATTGCTCTTTTAGAAAATAATCAACAAGAAGATGGATCGGTGAAAATACCATCTGTTCTTCATAAATATTTGGAAGAAGAGATCACTCATATTAAGCCAAAAAATAGCTGAAAAAATTCAAATAGTTTTTGAAAAGAATTAATAATTTTTTTTTGAAATCAATTTTTTGTTTTCAAAAAAGCAATTCTAAAATTCTTGATTTTCAATAATTTAAAACACAAATCCAGCACCCGACGCGGTTGTTTGCTAAAAAATCCTTGCCCTTCCAAAAGTTGTCTGTTATAATGAAAGGTAAATTTGAGCAAAAAATGTAGGGAATTGCTATCTTGAAAACACTTTTCAAAAAAAGATTTACTAAAAAAGATCGTCAACAAGCAGTACTTTCTGGTCTTGTTAGTTTATTTATTAAAACTAATAAACCTATTGGATCCAATTCACTTAAAGAAAGTGGGCTGGATTTTTTAAGTTCTGCAACGATCCGCAATTATTTTAGCAAGCTTGAAGAAGAAGGATTTCTTCTTCAGTCTCATGCGTCAGGTGGACGTATACCAACGGATTTAGCTTATCGCTACTATGCAAATGAAGCTTTAGAAGACTATTCTCTTTCTGAAAAAGAGAAAAGTAAGATCAAAGAAGCTTTAAAATTAGAAGATAAAGAAGTTTCTAGCTATTTAAATAAAGTCACTGAAGTTCTCTCCGAGATGACAGGTCTTAGCGTTTTTGTCACTTCTCCAAGGTTTGATCAAGACTTTATTAAAGATGTTAAACTTTTTCGCATTGATGAAAAAAAACTGCTTTGCGTATTGATAACAGATTTTGGGATGATTAGAACAGAGACTCTATTTATTCCTAAAAAAATAGAAAAAGAACAAATTGAAAAAATTCAAGACTATTTTTTATGGAGACTTGGAAAAACCACTACGAAGCCTGATCTAGACGAAGCTTTAATCAAGCTAGCACAGCATTTTTACAATGAAACGCTTATGCGCCACATTGTTGGTTATGCAAACTTTTTTACTGATGAAATTTATCAAACGGGTCTTTCAAAACTGCTCAGATACCCTGAGTTTGCAGATCCTGTAATCTTGGCAAAGAATTTATCACTTTTTGAAGAGAAAAGTACGATGCTATCACTGCTTTCA
>Ga0180438_10005011_pt1 | contig 18699 bp, 47 predicted proteins | sample SS_ome_12_FD_132455 | JGI IMG/M metagenome (GOLD analysis project Ga0180438, IMG submission 132455) | Hypersaline lake sediment archaeal communities from the Salton Sea, California, USA - SS_3_D_2 metaG | ecosystem: Environmental > Aquatic > Non-marine Saline and Alkaline > Hypersaline >...
CATCTATCGAAAATGTTAGTCTTAAAAGAGAAAACAAGCGACTTAAAAGTACGGTTTCTAAGCAAGAGAAGGATATAATAAGATATCAGCATATATTGACAGACATTACACCCACAGAGGGCATCTTTTCGCCCCTGGAAAAATGAGAGTAATCCAAATGATTAGTTCTATGGTTGTAATATTAGTACTTATAATTCTTGTACTTCTACTAGGCCTTATTAGAAGGCTGTAAAAATGGGGAACTCATGGAATACATCAAAAAGATTTTAAAGCAGTACAAAGATTACCGAGCGGATTCTATACGCGATTTCCAAAATCATTCAGATAAATGTCCGCATAAACGTGGTACTATATGTGACCACCCAGAAGCAATAAAACGGAGATGGGGAACTTATAGTGTAGATAACAAATGTACTTTTGACAATTGTCCATTATAAGAGATATAACGATATGGAGAAATCACAATGAGAAATTTACTAAGCAAAGAAATATGGAAATATCAGATCTGCGGATTCGCTGTTATAGATGAAGAATGCTACTTCTGCAAGCATCCGGTCACTGTATTATTCAATGAACATTACAATTTCTGCCCCAACTGCTCGGCTATTTGCACATTCCCAATGGTGCAAGAGATCAATTGCACTCATATAAATAAGAGGACTCCAGTCGCAGAGCGCCCACCGTGGTATAGGGAATATAGAGAATCTAAACCGTACATATATGAAGAGTCAGCTGAATTTAAAAGACACTCTCTATATGAAGAAGATGGGGTAATACAAAAATGCTCTGTCTGTCATGCTGAATGCGTAGCAGATGGGTGGTAATATGAAGCATAAGATTGATTATTTACCCCCGAAAAATTTATATAACTCTAAAAAGGACAAATGCGAATTTGGCATATCCGAGGAAGACTGTTACTTCTGTGGTCAACCCCGAACTATTTTGACAAATGAGCATTACACATTCTGCCCTAACTGTATGGCTTTGTATACATTTATGCTAATACATGGATCTGAATGTAACCACGTAGTTGGTGGTACTCCAGTCCTACTAAGCAGTATATATAAGATAACCAATGCCAACAAACCCCATATTTTTGAAGACCACGAAGATCTATACAGCGAAGGTGATCCTGGAGTTATTTACAGATGCTCCAAATGCTTAGCTCAATGCCATGCTGATGGTTGGTAAGAATATAGCACAAATCCACACTAACTAATTAAAGGAGATTTTAAAAATAGCTGCCGATGACAAACTGATATTTATATGCGAGTCTTGCAAGAAAGTACATGATGGTACATTCGCTTCAGGGCGTTTCTGCTCTAGATCCTGCTCTAATAGGAGATCCTTCTCAAAAAATGTTAGGGATAAGATAAGGGCTTCTATAATAAGGTATGTGGACAGGTCTGATAACTTACAAGTTCAGAAATCGTCAGATTATATATGCAAATATTGCGATAAAAAATTTTCTTCTACTAAAAAGGGTAGAAAGTTCTGCTCCATGTCTTGCGCTGCATCATATCATAACAAAGAGAGAGCCATCAACGACAGCTGCTTTCACAAATATAAACTCAACTGTAAATTCAAATTCGATGTCTATGACTACCCAGCTGAATTTGACATAGGACTACTAGAAGAGCATGGTTGGTATAGACCTTCTAATAGAGGCAATAATCTAAACGGGGTTTCCAGAGATCATCTATTCTCCATTAAAGAGGGCTTTAAGCTCGGGGTTGATACAACTATAATATCACACCCTGCGAACTGTCAATTGGTATTACATTCATATAACAATAAAAAAGATATTAAATGTGATATATCTTTAAAAGAATTAGAACATAAAATAGCAAAGTGGGAAGGTAAATACGGCGCAGTTCCTAATGGATAGGTACCTGTCTGCAAAACAGGATATAAAGGGTTCGATTCCCTTCTGTGCCTACAGGAGGTAATTATGTACGGCATAAGCGATGCAATACGTGAAGACCAGGAAAATTTGCACAAACTGGACAACATGGTCACAACATCAAAAAAAGCTTTAGAAAAGATAATAGAACTTTCTGGTGATAGTGAGAATTTAGGAATGATAAAAGCAACCGCTGCAATAGCGCTGTTAGAAATAGAAAGGAAAGGACTCGGTGTTCGATAAAAATATTCATAAGGACGAATTTAGGTTGAGAGTACTGTTAACCAATCAGTGCAATAAAAACTGTAGCTTTTGCCTGAATGACTTTCAAGACAAAGAACCAGCCCAATATGCAATACCTTTCGATGTTGTGGACTGTATAAGAGCCTATGGGGCTTTCATGAAATATATCAAAGAAACGTCAATCGTTACTTTTTCTGGTGGAGAACCTGGTATATACGCCTTCCTAAACTTTGTACTACGACATGCAAGGCACTATTGTGACGTGGTAAAAGTCGTAACGAATGGAGAAGCTTTAAGAGCAGATCTTAATGACTATGTGGACTGCTGGCATGTAGGGGTCACATATAAGGATTACCATGTTAGAGATTTTGCTCAGCGCGCAAAAAATATGATAGTTCAAATGGTAATAACTGAAGAAGATCCAAAGCATCACCAGATTGATATTATAGGTTTTTACAGGGAAGCCGGTATAGATGTCAAGTTATTCACAGACTTCAATTCCGACAAACAGGAGCACCTACAAGACAGGGTGCTTTTTTTAATAGACCTTTTTGGTAAAGGAGTTTATACAAGATTTACCGGAGCACAGACAAATAGAGGAAAAGCGTGTGACGGATGTGATAGAAAATGTGTGACACTTAAAGCGTTGTGGTATTTCCCCGATGGATCATCCTCTACTTGCCCTCAAGGAGTCTGCGAGAAATATGACGATGATAGCTGGGACGAAACGGTAGAAAAAGCTTATAAGGCGCATATGTCATAATAACCAAAGAATGGCTTCAACAAACACATGGATATAGTTGGTTCGACTCCAATCCACCTCATAATCGGGGCGGTAATATGCCATTCTGTAACCCTTAAAAAAATAATAGTTAAGGTTGGTTACTGCAATAGATAACTAAAGGACCTAAGTTTGGGTATGGCACCCCATCGTTCACTGCCTCAAGCTATATAATATAGCCAGGTAAGAGGGACCACCAACTCCTCTGCCAAAGAGGAATCCAACCTGAAAATCTTCACAGGAAAGGAATAATTATGAAACTTGTAGAATTGTACCAAAATTTAACAAGCCCCACAGGATTCAACAGCGGTGAAGATATTCCTCACGGATTGTATGAAGCCAAAAATGTCATGCTAAAGATATTGAATGACGGGCTGAAAGACACTGGATGGGAAGCCTATACGGTGGATGAAGTTAGCAAGGACTCAAATAGGACTAAATACAGAGTATGCTTCCGTCCAGAAGGTGGGAACTGGATTGAATCCAGAAAGGTCCGCATCGACCCTATGGAAATACTGGCAGCGGCGGAGAAGGACTGGAAGATAAACACGATCGTATCAATATCAAGGAGGGTATAGATGGGTAGATCTTACACACAGTTGGAGTGCGGTTGCCTTATATCGTGTGATGGTGGTGGAGGTCGTATGTCATGCGATAGCGAGAACTGCAAGGCCAAGGAATATATGAATGATCATAAACGTTGTAGGGTATGTGGAGAATGCATGACTTGTTATGAGGATCACTGCATGGCCGGGGCTATAGATCATACGTGTGAAGATTGGGATTTATTCATAAAGGAGTTGGAAAAGATACACATTCCATGGTTTAGATACTGCCCATGGTGTGGTGAAAAACTGGAAAAGGGGGAGAAACGAAATGGCCAAGATAGTCAGAAGGAAGAAGAAGGAATTTAGGTGCGGAGTATGCGGACGAAATGAGGACGAAATAAACCCGTCCAAATATGCACTTAAAGATGGCGCAAACCATAAACCGCTATGTACCACATGCGCAGCTGCTATGAGATTAAGTGTGTTGGAGAACTATAAAGTGGTGGGATATGAGATCAAACCCAATATATAGGAAGGTTGCCCGAGAGGCTTAAGGGAGCGGTTTGCTAAACCGTCGGTGTAACAGCCACACAGGTTCGAATCCTGTACCTTCCGAATGTAACAAAAAAATTTATTTCAAGGAGGATTTATGGCAAAATATTATGGCGCATCAAAAGCAACAAAGGTTTATCCGAAAAGAACTAAAAAGACAACTTTCGGCATAGAGCTTGATAAAGATCAGGCCTATGATGCCATGCTTGCTATAGCCGGATATCTTAAAAGCGATGAATCAGACGATAAACGTCTTATAATCACAGCTTTCAAGTCCAAGGCTAACAAAGCTGGTATGATACCGATGACTTTTATCGCCGGCAAAAACAAGAACTAATAGCGATGGGCGGGGTCTAATCCCCGCCTGCTATAATTCGCATCGTTAAATATCCATAAAGCCTCAACCGAAGTAAAAGAGAGATGGCGGTATAATTTATGATAAAAGCATTCTTCGGGACAAAAAAATGGGCACTATGGGCATGGGGTGGATTGGCACTTCTACTAGTGTCCCTATATACCCAAGTGTATATGTCAGTATTATTCAACAGATGGTACGGTAGGTTCTATAATATGCTTGAAGCTGTTGAAAAATATACACTACAGGATTTCAACGACAGTCTTTGGTACTTTGCATATATAGCAATAATATCTATTATAGTAGGCACCTTCACCAACTGGTTCACCAGAAAATACTCACTGGCTTGGCGTGAAGCCATGACGTTTGATTATATACCACAGTGGAGAAATGTCAAGGACGAAATAGAAGGTGCAAGCCAACGAATCCAAGAGGATGCTTATAGGTTTGCTAGACTGGTAGAAAGTCTGGGTTTACAAATAGCAAGGGCAATCATGACTTTAGTCGCTTTCTTACCTATATTGTGGCAACTAGGCAAACATATTAACGCACCAATAATGGGAACATGCGGTGGCAATCTAGTATGGATAGCTTTGATAGTTTCCATAGGTGGTATGACTATTTCATGGTTTGTGGGATGGTATTTGCCAGGGCTTGAGTACAATAATCAGAAAGTAGAAGCCGCTTTCAGGAAAGAGCTAGTTCTAGGAGAGGATGACAAAGTAAATTATTGTTCTATCCCGGTCTTAGCTGAGTTGTTCACCGGGATAAAGTTCAATTACAATCGACTATTTATGCACTATGGATATTTTGATTTGTGGGTATTACTATATGATCAATTCATGATTATAGTACCATATCTGATAGCTGGACCAGCGTTATTCGCAGCCGTAATAGATCTTGGGTCATTAGTCCAAATCTCTAACGCTTTTCAGAAAGTACATTCAAGTTTCTCACTATTTGTACACAACTGGACAACAGTAACAGAACTAAGAAGCATTCATAAAAGACTGCACGAATTCCAGAATAATCTAACAAAACACCAAAACAAGGTGAACGATTCATGATATCAAATCTTTGGAAGAATGTAAAGGACAAAATAAGAAAGATTCTAGAGTTCGTGGACGAAGCTTTCAACACAGTGATGGGATAAAAGGGGATCATAATGCACGGCAAAAGAATGATAAATCAAATTCTTCCTACATTCACTAAAGCTTATACAGTAAAAGGCACTCGTCTTACAGGAAAAATAACTGGTACGGTTATTATCGCTTGCGCGTTCGATGAAGATGGTGATATAATTGTTTACCCGCCGAAATATCCTTATGGACTAAGACCGGGTGTATTTGGTGGTGATGGAGAAAAAGATCACTTAATACCAATAATAAGGGAAAGAGATATGATCCCAGATCCAGATATAGATAGGCATATCGAATGGAGTGATTATATATTAAGAAAGGGATAAAATGACGATAAGCAAAGAAGTATTCTTAAAAGCGTTAGAAAGAACAATACATAAAAAAGAAGAGCCATGCCGCACATGTGTAGCATCTGTAGTAAGAGAAACTACAGCGCACGTAGATGTAGAGACAGATGACGTATGCTACTGGTGCTATAAGCTTATCAACAAAGTATGGTTTCCTCGTATTAAATGGGGTAGGAACTGCCCATGTGCTTATTTAGGCAGAGATGAAGCAATAGAAAGAGCACTAAAGGTATTATATTGGGAGACCTACCTCTGCCAAGATTCAATTAAGAAGAAGGAGAAAATAGATAAGAAAAAATGAAATCCGAAAAGATTAAATATAAAGATCAAGAGCTAGAGATTTTCTTCTTTAGCAACCCGATGTTTCATAAAGACTGGCATGAAGCGGAGGATGCTGGACTTGTGTATGTCTGGTACAGCCATCATGGACCAGATTATTGGGACGATGAACTAGTATTTGCTAAGAAAGAACAGAAAGAGCTCGTAGAACAATATTATAAAGATAGTATGTGGTGGTGATATAAGAGGAGGCCAAATGAATTATGAAAGTAGGCTAAACATTCCCATAATCGGGAACAACAGCACGGTTTTTTCTACGAAGTCCTTTTTACCTATAGCTATAGGATATACACGAATAGTTATAGGAGGACGTGGGCCTTATATTGAATTCGTTAAAGATCATCTCATAGCTGAAAATCTCCATATGCCAGAAGACCAGAAATATAGAGCTACTGATCCATGGAAACAGAAGGTATTCTATTTGGAATACCGAACCAACGATGTATCTAATGTTAAAATATATTATCAGTTAAAGCTAGTAAATTATGCGGACTATAAATTGAGCATGTTCTATATATCTCCGTTTGATTTAATAGCTTTTGGTAGACCGGTTATAACTTAACTGGTCTTTTTTATTGCCCGCGAAAATTTTTAGGAGGACGACAATGTCGGAAGATAACTCAATCAAATGGTGGGGATATATACACACAAACAAGTCATTACATGTAAAGCGTTATTTCAGTGCGGAAGATATAGATGAAGCATGGGATTCGCCCTTTGTTGAAAGAGTGTATGGGCCGTGGCCTGCTGATAGTAGAGAGGATGCCCTTGAAAGACTAAGAACAGAGGCAAAGAAGTAGACATAAGATACCTGTTTATCAGCAAAAATTTTCATGGGGGTCATTGTGTACGAAATAGAACAAAACGAATTTGAGCTTAGAAAGTTCAATGAGTGGCGAAAAGAAATAAATAAAAAGCTCCCAGATCTGGCTAACAGAGTTTTTGCTTTAAGGACTAAGCATTACATGGGGTGTGGATTTCATTGGTCACTAGAAAAAGATCTAGGATATGTCATACACATGGCAAATAATTTTGATCGTGACTATCGCGATTTCGCACTTAGATCTAGTGCCAAAGCTATATACGCAGTCTTTATTGAAAGAATAGAGGAAATAGAAAGGTTAGTAAAATGCGTGTAAATAAACAAACATATCTGAGAGCACTGAAAAGAACACTAGATCATCCTAGCCCATGCACTAAGTGTGTGGCGACTGTGCTTGTACTAAGGGAAACTACAGTAAATTTTAACGTAGATACACGAGATGTGTGCTACTGGTGTTACAAACTGATTAATAAAATGTGGTTTCCTAAGATTAGGGCCTTTGTGCAGGAAAGTGGTTATAACTGTCCATGCGACTATCTAGGAAAAGAAGAAGCAATAGAGAGAGGGATAGAGGTGTTGGAGGAGGAGAAGAAATAAAATGCCGATCTATGAGTATATCTGCGAAAAATGCGGTAAAACAATAGAAGCTATTCAGAAAGTTAATGATCCTCCCCCAGAATGTCACGGGAAGATGAAAAAACTTATCTCGAATAGCTCTTTTATTTTAAAAGGTAAGGGCTGGTATGCAACGGACTATAAAGACAAAAAGAAACCAAATAAGTCCTGAGGGATCTGTACCAAAAATTCCTGTAAGGAGTGTTAATATGGACATAACTACCAAAAAAGCTGGACATCGAACTATGATAGATGGCACATATTTCATATTGCACAGATATCCTAGTACCGCCTTCTTCAAAAAGGACAGAAAAGGTATAAATAGAAAAAGCCCAGAAACCTGTGGGTGGAGTTTTGTATCAGAAGATGGTCGATATCATATAGTGAGAAAGTCAGACGCAGATTTTGTTATGACTAAGTCCAACCTGATGACATCAATAAATACAGATGATTATTTGATCGCCAAGATTAAAAGAGTGGACTTAAAAATGCAATCCTCAAAAGAACATCCGTATATGGCTAATGCTTTGTGCCCCCGCTGTTCTAATATATTGCGCAAAATAAATAAGCGGTGGACATATGAATATGTGTGTGAGCACTGTCACTATAGACATTATTAAGGAGTATTAAATGGAAAAGACAATAATAGATATAGGATGGAAAGGATTAGACATCTATGTAGAAGGTCAGAAAGTTCTTCACATAGGTCAAGTGTCCGATGATAACGTCATAAATCTGTTTTTTAAGCCGGAAGGCGATGCAGGCATTCTTAACGTACCTGGTAGTAGCAGTCAATATCAATTAATATCTACAAGAAAGAAAGGTGCCGCTGATGATAAAATTTTGGCACCGCGGCAAACTTTACATATAAAAAAGGAGTGCTAATATGAAACGCCACGAGTACGCCAAATCCCATAGAATAAAAACTGAAGAAGACTGGGCAAACCACTTCAAATATAATCTACACACAGGCCACGGACCGGTGTCTATGGTAAGTTGTCCAAAGTGTGATGAGATACTCACACACCTATTTCAAGATTGCCCTGATTGTGGGTATGATGGAAACACCACAAATTCTTACCACAGTAGAAACGAACTATACGATGCCCTATGTAGAGTACTAACAAACCACGAAGATCCTGCTAGTCCAGAGGAAAGAACTAGTGAGGGTGATTTATATAACATGCTGATAGATATCCAGAACAACTGGGATCTGATAAGAGGAGATATATAAAGGAGTATTAAATGAAGCTGGGTAGAGTAGGCGTTAAACTTTTCTATGTGGTCGACCTAGAGAATGGAGACATGGTCAGCGAAGCGATAGAATGCGTATATGAGGATATGATGAATGCCGTCAAATATGACGAGTTAGGTAGCTACATAGGAATAATAGAAGAAAACACACCAATATCAGAAGAGGACATACCAGAATTTCTTAAAGGCGAAGAAGAGGAGTATTAAATGAAAAAGAGATTTAAGATAGCCTGTTCCTGGGAAGTTTGTGGTGAGTTAAAAATAGAAGCAGATTCTTTCGAAGAAGCATGGAAAAAGGCAAAAGAAAAAGAAGATGAACTTCCTTTACCCGAAGGTGAATATATTGATGGGTCATTTAAACTCGACAAATATATGAGTCAGCATCTCAATAGTTAGAGGAGTCTTAAAATGGGTGGCATGCTTGACAAAAAATACGACTGGCTAGATGCCAAGACCAAAGCTGTGGGCATAATGAACAGACTCAAAGGGGTGGGATACTATAAAATCTGCGGGTCCATAAGACGGAAAAAGAAGAAAGTAGGCGATATTGATGTGGTCGCCATACTTAATGATCGAAATGCCTTCGAAAACAGTGTATGGGAGACAGCAGATGAGATGCTAGCTATAGGACCACAGAATGTAAGGTTTATAAGCAAAGACATCCAGACAGATATAATGGTCGTTGAGCCCGATCAGTTTGAATCCGCTTGCCTTCATTTTACCGGCTCTAAATTTTTCAATATTCGATGCCGTTCGGCGGCTAAAAAAATGGGTTGTACTCTAAACGAATATGGCTTATGGGATAAAGAAGGAAATAGAGTAGAGGGAACAGAATTAGGGATCATATCCAGAATAGGTATGAAAGATAAATACTGTGATCCCACCAATAGATAGGAGGTCTAATAATGAGTGGAAGTAATTATGATATAACCTGTCCAAACTGCAACGGTGAACTACAAGTTTATTCTGACCATAAACCGTTTGATCACTCTCATGGCGCATGTGTAGATTGTGGATTTTGCTATTATACCAAAACAGGGCAGCTAAGCCTAAAAAAATTAAATGAATTCAGAGAAGATATTCTAGAAATGGAGCCACTTAAAAGACGAAGAGTACCTAATCTGGATTCAGATTTGAAATGGTAGAGAGCACCATGGAGAGAAAAAAATTAATAGAGAAATTGAAAAAAACAATAGAAGAATCAGAGCTCGATGAGATCGTACACGATCTCAAAGCCGAGGAAGCATCCACTATAAACAACGCTGGAATTGATGCTCAGATAGAATATCTAGAAAGTGTTGGGTATGACTTGGAATCTTTAATAGGGGACTGATTATGCACAGTCGTTGCGAAAAATGTGAGAAGAGAAAAACAAAATATGATCCGCGGTCATTTAGAAAACCGTGCGATGTAAAATTCGGAGAATGTAATTATTCGATCCAATATCCTGTAACACAATATCATACTAGAGGCGCTGATAAATGAACGACATAAACCTAAATCAGTTAGAAAATACATCCGCAAAATGTGAACTCTGTGATTTACACAAAAATAGACTCAATCCAGTTTTTTCTCGGGGTACAGACAATGCTGACATAATGGTATGTGGTATGTGTCCTGGCCCCGACGAAAATAAAGAAGGATACCCGTTTGTCGAATATGCACCAGCTGGTAGTATATTAAATGAAATATTGGATAGATCTGTGGGAAGAGATGTATATATCACAAATCTAGTTAAGTGCTTCGTAAAACCAGGCATAACCTTGGAGCCTGTGTGGATGAGTAGGTGCTTGCCATATCTTATTGTACAAATACAGTTAATAAAGCCTAAAGTTATAATTACGCTGGGTAAAGACGTGGCCAACTTTCTATTAAACAATAAGGAAAAGATGGGTGCTATGCGTGGTTGTATTTATAACTATTTGGGAGCTAAACTTATATCTACCTATCATCCTAGCTATCTGGCGAGAGGTGGTGGAATAAAACACCAACATTTTGACAGAGTAGTTAAAGATTTTAACAAAGCAAAGGAATTCATATGAAAAGAGTTGTAGTTCAGATAAGAGGCGGAATATTAGAGCCCATCTACATAGATAAAGACATAGAGCTAGAAATAATAGACCACGATGATGAATTAATCTATGTGCACAAATCTGATCCAGAGACTGGTAAAATAGTAATATCGGAAGAAAAGGGCTATAATCTTTATTATTAGGCAAATATTATGGGGAAAATAAAAATAAACATAGAAGAAATATTCGAAATAGAAGAACGTAGAAGAACCATCAACAGATTAGACTTGATGGATATCACGTTCACTCTAAATGGAGAGCCTGTTAACATCGACCCCAGGATCAAAGAAGAATTTGCCGCCACAGGGCTCAATAACATTGACTTTATAACTTCCAACTATTATTTGAAGGGGATTAAAAAATGAGACTTAAAACTATATGTCTAATAGCATTTGTATACATACTCTTCGCTTTTACATCAATCATAGTAATACAAGCAGAAGAACCCCGTGATTGGGTCGACGTAGTCGGCGAACATATAGGTGGCTGGAAACAAATGCCTGCTATTGACTTACGTGTAGATGAAAACAAAAAAGCACATATAAAAGTATGGATAGACGATGTATTCTGTAATGAATACTTTATGCCGGATATCGAAAAACCATTCATTTTATACAGAAAATGCGGTCAAAAAGAGTGGAAGAAATTAGATTGATATAGACCATTCGTAAATAGGAGAAATCCGACGTGGATGAAATAATAGCAAATGAGTTACACAAAACATATATCTGCACCAAATGCCATAATAAGCTGCTTGTAAGTGAACTGAACCGCGAGTTTCCCATAGTAGACCTATACAAACATACGGGTAGAACTTTATGTACTAGTTGTCGCAGTGTAGGAACTATGGATTTGACCTATATAAAATGCAGAATACGCGGGACAAACACAGAAAATCTGATATTGTTTAAGTATACTTTACGATGTAATCTTTGTAATGCTATGTGGGAAGAAAGAGCGAAATTTGCTAATAGAGCCCATATAGTACGTAGTAGAAGACACATTGAAGCATCAGCAAACTGCATAAACTCGTCGTGCGCTAGTCACAGCTTCACTATGGTTGGCTGTAGTGTAGCTTATTGATAAAGTATTCTCTTACTACCTCCTACCAAAGCTGGGGAGTTGATTATATATCGACTCCCTAGCGAACTTAATGTATAATATATAGAGAAAGGGTCATGATGATGTTGACACAATTAGCGGTTATTGCATTGAAATTCATAGTGGTTATTGCTTGGTTTGGGGCTAGTTCATATATAACCTATATACTATTTTTCAAAGGGTGATTACATTATGACTAGATGGATTAAAATACTACTGGCTATAACAATAATAGATATAATAATAACCTGTATAGGCGCTAATCAATGCGGGCTAAAGTTCGAGTTCAATCCTTTAATGCGGTGGTTTATGGAGTACAACTTACTGCTATTCGTTTCAGTTAAATTACTTATAGCTTGTGGCTGCATTAAGTTGATCTTAATAGCGGACTACGACAAAACAATATTCAAACATCTGTCTATAGCTTATGCTATAGTATTATTATCAGCTCCAATAATAGATCTTATATTTTTCACTTTACCCAAATAAAAAGGGCTAGCATATGGCTAGCCCTCTAATCTAATAAGCGTATACCTCGACTTACGGGCTTTTTAGCCCGCACTTCCCAATTACTTGCCTTTTAACTCTTCCAACAATTCTTCTCTTGTTTTCTTCTTTTCCCTATGTCGCATTGATTCTGATATATTAAGCTGATCTTCCAGATTCTTTTCTTTTGATCTTCCACTCATACGGCCTAACAAGTAGGCTCCTACCAATGATCCTCCTATTATTAATAATGGTATTGGCATTTTAAAAACCCTCCTATTGATTCATTTCTATTATACCCAATCGACATAGTATTTCTACTATAATAGCTGTAATCCAGAATAGTGTTACGAGGATTATTCCTATTGCTTCCATTATCTCTTTTTTAAAGATTCTTTTCTTAAAAAAATTTCTCATGCCCGGATTTTCACTTCCAGATCAGACACCCTCATTCGTTAAATTGAATTTTTGAAAACTATATTATTCACAAACGGGGCCCTCTACATTAATCCCCCACCACCCCTCGTGGTCTGACTGCGTAGCATAATCACAATCAGGACTTTTATAACCCCACCAACTATATTTCGCATGATCAAAGTTTTTATAATGGGATGAATGATTATAAAACTCCGACTCTTTCAAACTAGCACATCCACCTAACATAATACCCGCTAACAATAAAACCATAATGAATCTTTTCATAATACGAATTCTCCTTGTTATTTTTTAAAAAAATTTATCATACCCGAATTTTTTACTTCGAGATCAGACACTGTCATTCACTAATTTGATTTTTTTATCATGCCCGGATTTTTTGCGCCCAGATCGGGCGCTCCCATTCATTATTTTGAAAATTAAATCACAATAACATGCACTGCTGCTGGACCTTTAGTACCCTGCTCTATATCGAAATCAACTGCGTCGCCTTCGTTAAGAGATTTAAAGCCAGATCCATCTATGCCAGTATGATGAACAAATACATCAGGCCCGTTTTGCTGCTCAATAAAACCATAGCCCTTTTTATCATCAAACCACTTTACTGTTCCTGTAGCCACTCTTGCGTCCTCCTTTCCTTATTTTCTTCAACTCAAAAAAATTTTTCATACTCGAATTTTTGCTCATAGATCGGGCTCTCATATTCGTTAATTTGGATTTTCTGAGTCGTTTGAGTCTTTCTTAGACTCCATACATCCATACATTTATCGATTATTATTTTTCTAATTTAAGCTTCCACCCGTAGTTAAGAATAAATTCACTAGCCGCCATCCTCAACCTGCCTTTATGCTTATGACAAGTAGTTAACGCGCGTCTAGCCTTTACGTTATTGTACCAATAATTTACCAACCAATCTTCGAAATCTCTTTCTTCTCCCCTCGTCCATTCATGAGACCTATACCACTCATCATCATCCCAATCTATTTTATCCACAGTTGTTCCGACTCTATTACACATTTCAATCAGAATTTCTGTCATATATTCACTGAATTTTTCCATTTTTTCTTCCTTATATATAACTAAACATTCCTTTTTCATATATAATTTTAGAATCGCCATTTTTAAAATGAGCAGTAACAACTTTGTCTTCAGTATTAATCAAGTCCCAATGAAGGGCAGAGCTATTAAATCCCAGTTCTTTTTTCAATTCTTTTGTTAAAGAGGACTGATTCCCATCATATGTCTGTGAATACGAATTTCCTAATGCGAGATGACAATTACCGTAGTCACCGCCAAAATTCTCATCATATAAAATATCAGCCATAAATGTATCTATAGGAGAAAATCTTTTATCGGTTAATGAAAATTCACCAACTTTGCAAGCGCCATCATCCATGGCAGCCATTTTCCTCGTAAATTCCTCGCCAGATTCAGCTGAAATATCCGTCGCTTTTCCATTTTTGAATACAATCCTTATCTTTTCTACAAAGTTACCAGATCTATATGATGGTAAATTAGCATAATAAACACCCTCAGTATATCTACAATCGGGGGATAAGAAAATCTCAAACCCAGGAATGTTATGCCCAGACGGACCCACCCATTGCCTTTTTTCACCAGGCACTATTTTAATATCCATATTATCTGACTCAACGTGTAGATATTTAGTATCCTTTAATATACTATCTAACCATTTACGAGCCTTCTGTGCGTTAGCCATTACTTCTGACCATTTAGCCACTGCATCATCCTCATTAAGATAACAAGCTTTTTCAATTTGACGTGCATACTCATATATATCAATGCCAGCTTTTTCAGCCAATGCTTCTGTAGGATACATGCATAACGTCCACCCAAATAATTTCTTTTGTTCTCTTTCTTCTAATATATTTTTTAAATGCTTTCTTGCTACTGCGGCTTTACCCATTTTCTTAGGATCAATATCTTTCAAATGAATTAAAGAAGCCGGAGCAGACAAATATATACTGCCATTAAGAGAATTAAAAAATTTATCCTCCCACGGGCCTACGTATTTTAACTGCTTATTGTTCGCAAACTTATATAAATCATATTCCATGGTTTCATTCATAATTGGTTTAACTATTACATGGCGTCCTTCTTTTACAAGATGTTTATGTATAGCTTCCGATAGTTCCATGGCAGACAAATCAAATGCAAGTCTAATAACCTCTCCCTTTTTATATCTCTTGCCACGAGCCTTCTCAAGCGCCCAAATCATTACTCTAGTGTAATTTTCTAATTGTTTATCAGTAAACATAATCATTCTCCTTAGTCGGCCAAAAATAAGGTAAATCATCTGGCTCTGACCAGCCAAATCTACCATAATATTCTGGATATTTTCTCAATAAATTAGATCTATGAGAAGCGTGAAGACGATTATCGCCTAACCATGAGGGCTTAGGATGTTCTATCTGTGATAACCATCTATGATATTCCAAAACTTCACGATCATGCTTTGGATAATGCCTACCACGTCTCTTCAGCTCGTTACTACAAGCCAAAAGATACTCACATAACCACCACATATAACCTTGCCACATTTTACTAGCTGGATGGTTAGGCCAACCGCCCCTAAGCAAAGTTAATCCTTCTCTATAAAACTGGTTTCCCAGTCTACTTGGATCCAATACTCTAGCACATTTATTAAAATCTGGATATGGTAGAAATGTTTGCATATTATTTTCTAAGCTTGATTCCATAAAACTTTTGAATTTAAACAATCTGGGCAAAAATAAATGGCTACAGAGCAAGCGTCATGCAGCCATAGTTTATCATCGTGTTTTCGCATATTACAAAGATAAAATTTTTCATCTTGTTCATGATATACAAATGCTATTCTAGCCCTACCATCACGGGTTTTCTGACCGTCACAAGTATTTGACAAAATATTTCCACAGTAAATTGTCTCCGGAAAATCATCCTGCCATGAATACGTACAACCTTTAGTTCCATAAATCAAATGCATAATCTATATTTAATTCTCCGTTTTTTTAATTTTTCCTAAAATCTTACTCCACAAAGACTTCAACCAACCTCTTATAATTTTATCAAAAGGCCCTGGTATGAATAATCCTATAACTACTCCTACGCATAGCCATAGTATACTCATCTTTTCTTTCTCCTTATTTTTTTATTCTTTGGCGCTGGACTTTCCAATTCTTTTTCTTTACCATGGTGTTTTAAATACCATTCAGCATAGTCAGGGCATTTTCTAATATCTTTGTATTTCTTACAATTAGCTTCGCAAATCAAATGATTTAATTGTGGCCTATTAACTCTACCTTTACAATAAATTGTTTCTAATACTGGTTTATAATCGTGTTTCCACACTTTTAGCATAGTTTTACTTCTCCAAAAACTTTTTTATTGGCTTCTTCTTCGTAGCCACAATTGGGACACACAAATTTTTTAATTGCCAACTTTGCAGTTTCTATTTTTTCTTCCTTAAGCCTCCCGTTAGCCTGATAACCGAGAGACTTTTCCACATCAACCCCCATTTTTTTAGTCATTTATTACTCATCTCCTTTAATAAGTTCTGTTGGCCATTTTTCTACGTCAGCAAGATACTTTTTATGACCTTCGCATAAATACCAACCACCACATCTATATACTGCATCTAACCCACATTTAGTATAATAAGGAGTACCATCTGTTTTTGTTTCTATTCCCGTAGGAACCGTGCATTTATGACCCATTTCATTCTCCTATAAGTTTAGTTACTTATATTATAGAATAAAATGAAGATTTTGCTAGCTAAAATATTTTTTAATTGCCCAAAACCTAAATTTTTTCAAAAATATTTTAACTTTTATCTTTTTTCAATATAGTAGCTGGATTAATTACCTTAATTTTAGACGTATCCTCAAAACCAATACCTGTGCCATTCTTTGAATCCCCGTCTTTACCTTTACCGCCCTTACCTTTACCACCCTTACCCTTACTACTGCCTGGTTTACCTTTATGTCTACTATATGTCATAAATCCACCACGTTTTTTAATCGCTTTCTGAGCTTCCAACAGATCTTTATGCATGTTCCTATCATAAGGTAATCTATATAATCTAGGTGTATTATCAGCACGATATGAAAAAACATTTTTAGCATCAAGTTGATCTATTAATGATTGTTTAGATTCGTTTCTAACAATAACGAGCATATCTATAAATCCTTTAGAACCACCAGATGGTTCTTTAATAATGGGTAATATTATTACACTACCGTCGGGGGGCTCCGCTGGCGTAGGCCAGCCCATTAACTTTTGCGGTGTAAAGTATAACACCAAAGTAAACCAAATAACTATCGGTATAATAACAGCTTTTACAACGACTTTCATATTAGATCCGATAATAAAATATAAAAATAATGCTGAGATAATTGCAAAAGCTAACGATAATCCTGAATACGAAGCTAAAATATCCATTATGGACCTCCTCCTGTTGACATGGGGATATCGTCCCTAACAAGTTTTTTAGGCATGTCATCCATGGAAAGAATTTCCCCGTCAGCGGCCATTGTAAATCTAGTAACAGTTTCTTCTTGCCAATTTCGAATAAGCTGTACATTTTTATATATTATAGTTTTTACAGATGGATTTAATTTATCAAGCCTTACCTCTACATTAGTAACAGTACCTGCATCTCTTTTGTTGTACATATGTATATTAAGAACCCATTCGCCAGGAATAAATCCACGTATAGTTACCACTTCTTGGTTGATTTTTATCGTAACAACTTCACCATTGGGCATTGTTACAGTATCATTCTGATGACCGAGATCATCTTTATCTAAATGCATCAATCCTATTTCTTTTTGCTTAAAAAACAGAATATTACCCAAAGGATCTTCTAGCCAAACATCTACATCGTCGCTACTATCACTTTGCCATGTCATCGTAATTATAAACTCAGCTTTAACTTTTATGTCCTTCTTACTAATTGGGGCAATAAGTAAAAATGAGAATGTAAATAATAATACAAATCCTACCAATGTATTAAACAATAAATCTAGAAAACTTTTGTTGCTACTATATCTTCTTTTTCTTACTCGCATTTATCTGAACCACACGTACAAGTTGTTTTTATTTTATCCAACCACTGCTGAAAATCAAATAACTGAATCTCAAGAGCAATACCACAAATTAATCCAGCAGCAGTGGTAAACAAAGCGGCGCCCATCCCCATACTCATTTTAGATAAGGCAGCCTTAAGCGTAACTACATTGGCAGTACTAATGTCAGCAAAACTTGTGCTTAACATAAAAATAAATCCCACAACAGTACCTATCATACCAAAAGTCAAAAGTTTTTCAGCTATAAACCAACCAGCTTCATTTCTTTGGCAGCATTCATCGACATCTTCTTCCGTAGTTGGCGGACTCTTACAAGATTTATATACTAAAATACCGTTACGAATTGTAAAAATATAGCACAAAATAAAAATAACAAAACTCAATTTAGTAAAATCAACCTCATTGATTTTATCAACCATACCAGTTAAGAACAGGATGACAGTGCCTAAATTCATTAACATAAAAAATAACCACCATCGCAATGCTAAACTCCATTTCTTTATAAATGATATCATCTGTTCCTTCCTTTCTAAAGCGTTTTATAATATCGCTATCAGCAACATAACTAACGAGCCGATGCTAATAGCTCCAAGCGCTCCACGATTAATCGCATTATCTA
>Ga0180438_10005014_pt1 | contig 18697 bp, 17 predicted proteins | sample SS_ome_12_FD_132455 | JGI IMG/M metagenome (GOLD analysis project Ga0180438, IMG submission 132455) | Hypersaline lake sediment archaeal communities from the Salton Sea, California, USA - SS_3_D_2 metaG | ecosystem: Environmental > Aquatic > Non-marine Saline and Alkaline > Hypersaline >...
CTCTTCCCGACGTACGTTGGAACATTACCTGGTTTCTCTACCACTGATTGGGGTACTATGCGCCTTGTCTGGAATGGAGTTCGTACCCTGGCTTTCGTCATAACAGCACGACTACCAGAAACTTCAATGAGTACTGTGATACTCATGGGCGCAGTACTCTCTGCGGTCTCATCAGGTTTCATGTTCGTATTCATTGATTTCTGGATGCTCATAGTCGCGATGATTATCTCTGGTGTTGCAGTTGGATTCAGTTACCTTGGTGCATTGTATCTCATTGTATCAGCAACAAAAATCGAGAAGGGAGCGTATGCAGGTCTCGTAGAGAGCATGGGAGGTGTGGGTCTCTTTCTCGGACCAATAGTCGGAGGTTGGCTGGATGACTTTGGAGGCGCACTTCCATACCTGATGTGCATGGTACTCTCTATAATTGTCCTATTGGGAATCATACCATTGCTCTTGAAGGAACGCAAATTAGTGAATAAGTAACTCTCACTCTTTCAGGATATCATCAAAAGAACCCTCCAGAGAGGGAATTTCATTTAGCTTCTTCTTTGGCGGATTAGGATAGGCTAATTTGCTATGGGAAAGTCCCGACTCAACAAGCATGAATGCTGTCTTTATCGCTACGACCCAGGGATCGATTATCGGGACTTGGAGTTCCTCCATTATTGGTTTGAGATCGACCTCATGAGATAGTGCAGTGCAACCAAGTACTATAACATCTGCACCATGATTCTCAATGAGATCTTTACTCTCTCGGAGAATCTCTTTCTGTGCTATTTCGGGTTTCTTGGCAATATCTAACACAGGCATCTCCAAGTATCTGACACCAGCACAAAAAGACTCTAAGCCCTCTTTCCGAACTCCATGTTCTATACACTTCTTCAATGCCTCGCCCTGAACAGTGACCACACCAAAGCGTGTCCCAAGTATGAGTGCTAAATGAAGAGCTGTGTTTCGAGGGCCCACGACAGGAATGTTGGAGACCTCTCTACCGGCTTCAAGGATTGGGTCACAGGCGCAGTCTATCACTATGACATCATATCCCTCTTTGTTTGCACGGACAATCTGTTCCAGAATGAATGGGGCATTATACGCCTCGTCTGTGAGCGATTCCACACTATGTGTGCCATGCTTCGGAGTGAAGTTTCCAATCTCACATCCATCAGGAGTGTGTGACTCAACAAAGGCTTTCTTCTTGGGGTCTTTCCACCAGTCTATACCTGTTGCACCGATAAGAGCCAATCTTGTCATATGATATCTACTCCTTGGCAAGCGTGAACAGTCGCTGGATTAACTGACTTCAGAGATTAATGCAGTCTGCCTATTATCTCTTCCATTGGTATGTAATCTAGCTCGGGGTGACCATATCTTTCTGGATGGAAGGCTTTCTTCCCAATCTCAGTACTTCCAGCAAATCTCAATCGCTCGTGGGCTGGAATTGCAGTGACCACTACTTCCATACCTTTCTTAAGATAGGCACTCATCACTCCATGACCAGTGTCTGGATAGTGCATACAGATTAGATCTGGAAACATCACAACAGGTTGTCCATCACACATCGCCATCATGTACTCGTTCTTCACTACGACCTCAAACCTTCCTTTGAGATCATGAGGCTTGATTCGTACCAACACATGCCAGTGTCCAGCGCGATCTTCACCCTTGACTTCCTCGACCTTCCCATGGGTCAGAACTTGTCCACCCATCACATCAAGGAAGGCATCAATCGGATTATTCCCACTTTCATTGGCATCACGAACAGCAGCTCCAAGCTCGATTGACTTGGAAATGCTGTCTGGAATCACAGCTTTTTTGAGTTGAGCTCCAGATTGATAGTAGTGGTTGTTAGCACCAGCACCACCATCATTAACCACCGCAAACCGTCCTATCTCATCCGCTAGTGCGGGGGAAGTCGTCTTGTCTACAATGATGATACTTCCATTTTTTGACACCACGGGCATGGGACAGAGTTCGATGCCATAACCGACAAAGGTAATCATTTGAGTTTCAGGAGCGGACCTACCAAGACCATCGCCATCCACAGTTGTAATCCCAGCTCGAGCCGCCAGAGAGAGCATAACTGTAGTGTTTGTACCACCTAGTTCGAAGGGCACCAGATGGTCAACTTTCTTACCCGCTATCCGTTCGGAAATCTTCATAGCCTCATGAAGTTCGTATCGGGTCTCCCAGGCTTCCAACAAGTCACCTATTGATGTGAATGCCTTGACAGAGCCCATATATCCTCCACAGACAATGAAGGCATCATCTTTGATGTCCACAGGGGGAGTGATTTCATAGGCTCTTCCTCTGTCATAGTCCCAATCAACCATAGGTTTACCAAAAGACACGGGGTCTCCTCCCCCACCAGTGCCCAATATTCCAACGCCTGTAAGCATATCATACGCGTTCTCTTTTGAAAGCTTCATCGCCTCAAAACCTCACTAACGTACTCATTTTACCTTGCGTCACGAGTTCCTTCCATTGTGTGGACAAACTTATACCAACGCTGTTTGGTGCCAACCTTGGCTCTCCGTTTCCAACCTCCAGTCTTTGGAGTTTCCTCAATTAACCTATGTAACTTCTGCACTCTCGATATGACCAAATCCTTCTGAGTCTGATCAATCTCTTTCACAGTAGGTACGAAGTTAATGAATTTCTTGATATTTTCAGTGACCGTGTAATAAAAACCCCAGTCATCTGAGAGCATCTTTGCAATATACTTGCCATTTACTCCCACATCAGTGTTATCATCCGTCACATCATGAGCAAGAAAGGTGATGATTAAGTCTTTCAGGTCCTTTGCATTTATCTCGACAATCTGAGTTTTCTCCAAGAACAACTCAGCCAAGGGAATTGTTGGTTCATCGACCTCTAGACGCTTGTCCTTCTTGAAGTCGATCTTGTGACAGAACTCGAGGTGGTCATAGAAAACGTCAATCTTTCTGTCTCTCGCTTGATCTATGAAGAGGTCTCGGAGGGTCGATGCTCTAGCAAAGCTGGGAGGGACCCAATAGTATCCAAGATCATCTCTGAAGAGGTTGATTAGTTTCTGTCGGTGTTTGTAATATGACATGAAGTCAATGTCAGTCACTTGGCGGCCCATATTGATATGTAAATCTGTATACTCAGGACTCTTAATTCTGAAAGCAAGACAACCAATGATTCTCAGAGGTATTCCTAGCTCCTCTGCGGCTTTTTCGATTCGAAGAGCCTCATCCATGAAATCGTCAAGTATGGGACCATATTTCCCTGTCACTCTTTGTTGCACCTCAGTGGTTTGTATAGACTTGATGATGACGTGGTATGACATTAATATCTTGCGTCATGTCCACATTTCCTACAATTTCTAAAAGTCATATTAAAGTCATAGGATACCGCTATATCGTTAAGGATTTAAAGTGTAAGAAGGAGAAAGCGTGAAGAACAACCCGAGGTTGAGAAATGAGAATATTCCTAGCAGCAGATCCTCATGGAAGTCAGCAGACATGGGATAAGATGTGTAGAGCCCCCAAGGTGTTCAAGGCGGATGTAGCCATGATGTGTGGAGACCTCACTGGCAAGGCTATTACACCAATCATCCAAGAGAAGGAAGACAAATGGTATGCGCAACCACATGGAAAGAGGAAAGAATTCAAGAAACAGAGCGATCTTGATAAATTCATCAAGTTCACACAGGATGAGGGGTACTATCCAAAGATTCTGACACCTGAGGAACTTGCCCAACTCAGAGAGACTCCAGGATCCATTACAAAGCTGTTCCAAGAGCTTATGGTGGAGCGAATTAAGCTGTGGATGGACATGGCAAACGAGAGAATTCCTGAGGAGATAATGGTGGTTGTGAATCCAGGAAATGACGATGATTATTCGATTGATGAAGTCATCAAGAACGACCCCAGAGTCATCTACCCACTTGGAAGGGTGGTTGATGTACGTGGTTATCCAATGATTAGTTGTGAATGGGTGAATTCAACTCCATGGGACACTCATAGAGAATGCCCAGAGGATGAATTACTTGAAAAACTCGAAACTGAATTTGCGCGATTAGAAACGGATGATTATTCCAATGTAATTTGCAATTTCCACGATCCGCCATTCAACTCAGGATTGGACACAGCACCACAACTTGATGAAGAACACAAAGTCAAGAAAGCTGGAGCTCATGAATTGCTAGGTCCAGTCGGTAGCAAGTCAGTCAGAGCTGTTATTGAGAAGTATCAACCGCTACTAGGAATGCATGGTCACATTCACGAGTCTGTGGGATATCGTGAGATTGGGCGAACACTCTGCGTGAATCCTGGTTCAGAATACAGGGAAGGAATTCTGAAGGGATTTCTCATCACAATCGAAGATGGCAAGGTTCAAGCTGGTCGAGTTGAACTCTGATTTATACTAAAGCGGAGAGTGCTTATGCACCTCCCCCCTCTCTTTTTTCTTATATCCATTGAAAATATATAGCAGCAAGCTTAAACCAGATTTAACAAATTTAATCTGGATTGGGTTCGAATGACACTTTTGTTAAAGACTAGAATAGATGTTGAAGACCTTACTACTGGGTGCACTTTTTTTGGAACGGGTGGCGGTGGAACCAAGCAGCTCGGTCTCGACATGCTTTATCCCCACGTAGATGCAGGAAAAACTATTGAGATTGTAGATGTCAATACAGTCAAAGATGATGACTGGGTTGCATGCGCGTATTATTCTGGTACCATAGCTCCTCCAACACCGGAGATAGAGGCTATACGAACCCGTTTTCCTTGGGACTACTTTGAGAAGGAACTGGAAGTAGGTCTAGCGACTCTCGAGGACCACATGGGTGTCAAGTTTTCAGTTGTTGCTCCCTTTGAACTCGGAGGCGTGAATACACCAGCACCCATTGATGCTGCAGTCAAACATGGCATCCCATGTGTCGATGGAGACTACTCAGGACGTGCGGTACCAGAAATTTGCCAAAACACTGTGTGTGTCAAGGGTTTCTCAATGACACCAATGGCTCTCATTGACTGGTTTGGCAACAAGAGCATTGTCACCCATGTGATAAATTATGAAATGGGTGAGAGGATCTCAAAAGCACTTAGTGAGGTTGCTTGGGGCAGACTGGGCAATATAGCATTCCCAATTAGAGGAAAGGATTTCCATGACGCAATCATTCCTAACACTCTGACAAAGAGCTACAGTGTTGGTAAAATGATTCGTGAGTGTAGAGAATCAGGAGATGATCCTGCCGATAGGATTGTTGAGAAAGTTGGTGGATGGGTCCTATTTAGAGGAGAGGTCGTTGGAAGAACTTGGGAAAACAGGGAAGGATATATGTGGGGAGAAACTGAGGTCAGAGGTTCAGGGATTAGACCTGGTAAGACATTCAAGGTTTGGTTCAAGAACGAGAATCATGTGACATGGCTTGATGGAAAGCCTTGGGTTACAAGCCCAGACATAATTGAAATCATAGATTCTAAGAGTGGAGAGCCTATCACAAACACTGACATCAAGAAAGGTAACAAGGTCAGTGTAATAGGAATGAAGGGCGAAGCAATCTTTAGAAGTCCCGAAGGTCTTAAGGTCTTAGGTCCACGTCATTTCGGATTTGATCTCGACTATAGGCCAATAGAAGAACTAATCTGAGATCATGAGGGTCTGTTACTCCATAAGCAGATCCTCGCAAGTTTCAAAGATGTAGATTACAATATTTTTACGCTGTAGTGTTTTCTGAAGGTTGAAGGTTCTTGTAAAACTTCTATAGAAGTATAGTCATCATTGAAGAATTTAGTAATATGCTTCTCAGGATCTTCTCCGCTTTTTCTCATTGTTCTACCGACATAATGAATTAGGGTTTGAGTCCAAGTCTTTAGTATTACATTCTCTCTGGCGGTCAAGTCTGGTCTAGCTTCTAAATAGTTGTATATTGCCCAAGCAACTCGTCGATTGTATATTGCTCCGACAAGAAAATTGACCATCACTAGACCTACAGCTAACAGTGCTAGAGGGAGAGCAAAAGGTGTGAGAAAAGCAACTTGAAACACCCAAGCTATCAAAAGGATAGGGACAGCGATTGTAATGAAAGCCAGTGAAATAAAAGACATGTACTGTTTCCTATTCATAGTCTCTTCAACACCAGGAACCTTCGGACCAATCGCTGCAAGCTTATGAAGAACTGCGCGTATGGTCCCCCATTGTTTGACGAAGCTCGAAGGCAATTCGCCTTTGTTTATAGCCTTATCAACAAAAGTCAAGTCATAGGTTCTGTTGATGCGGTAACCATCAAAAACTGTGATCAAATTTCGTGCAAATTTCAAATCCAAACCATTAGGATCAAATTTGAAATCTTCCAGAGATGCCGGTTTGCCTTTTGCACTTTTTGACCCATGACTCATTGTCGTTTTGCCTCAAGACTGAGCGACATGTGAACACCTAATTAACAGTATCGATGAGTTAGACGATCCAGACGCTTCTGTTTGAGAACCTTTAAGAAAGGGCAAGTATCAGGAGGTTCCGAAGCACACCCGATGCAAGGGGATAATAATAGGATGACAGATATCGAGAATTTACGCGATGTTGAATATGAGGGAATATGTCCTCACAGTGAGAAACTGCATGAATTACAGCTGAATAACGATTTTGCAAGATTCATCCTGCCCCGAGAGAAAAAGAAACAATGGTATCGAGCAGTCTATGATGCCAAATGGGATGAGGTCATCTCGTTCGAAGTTAGTGAGGTTCAGTTCGCAAAGGGTGGTGAAACATGGCCCCTAGAGGAAGAGATAGTTGATGAGAAATTCAGCCCAATAGACTCAGCAGGAATTGTATTTCTCTATTTGATGCCTGATGGGAGAGGTGTGTTTCCTATCTGGACTACAATACCTCTTGAAGACGTGCCTCGAGTAAGGGAGTTCATTGAAAGCCGACTAGATCGACCATCACTCCCAGGACTGGCACATCATGGCACATCTGCTGCAGTGAAGTACATCTTGGACCGTTGTGAGGTATATAGTCGCATTAGAGCGGAGTGGTATGATTGGGCAAAGAAGGGTAGAATGGCTAAACCCAATCCTAGATTCAGAGAAAGAGGACCGGATTATGTCTATTGCAAAGAAGGGATGGCAATAGACTTCTATGGCGCAGGTGAGCAACTCGAACAAATGTCAACATTCTGGCCTTGGAGAAGAGTTCACCGAGTCTTCGCAGATGACGAGGAGCTTGTTGTTCGATATCAATGGCATGAAGATGCCTACTTGTTTAATCAGCAAGTCTTAGATGATGAAAAACGTCATGAGTTCAGTGCTGCAGCTGTAAAAGCTCTGGATGTGTATAATAACTCAGATGATGTTGATGAGTTTCTTATGATAAGACCATGGTCATTCCCATCAAGATTTCACAGGACATGGGACAAAATCGAAGCTTTCTCAAGCAAAGCAAGTAGAAATCGATTCCCCCCAATCTACGATTTCCAAGAAAAATATTGAATTCATTCTCTTGATTCTGTTTTCAAAAAAAATAAGGGAAGAAGAGAGCTTGCTGCTCCCTTCATCTATTCTATGACTACTCAGGTGGTAATTGTCCAAAGATGGCGGACATTTCAATACCCTTGGCCTTGTTCTTGGCTCCGTAGTACATGTAGGCCAATTGACCAATCACGTATACAAGAACTGTGAACAGAACTTCATAGGGTAGTCCTGGTACATATGCTATGATAGCCCAGAAGAATACCGCACCAGACACGAGACCACCAATTGAAATCAATGGAATGCCTAGGAACTTCCAGGCCCCACTTCGCTCCCAAAGCGTGGGTCTATAGTATGGTAACGATACTGCTGCTAAAGCCATCTGCCATCGAATGAAGACGTAGGTGTATGCCACGCCAATCAATGATGCCAGTGCTGTACCAAAGAAGAATTCCAGTGCTGTAGCATATGCAACTGTACCAACCGAAATAATCAGCCAGAACCACAATGTAATGTGTGGAACGTGATACTTCGGATGAACTCTTGCAAATGCTTCAGGACAGAACCTGTCCATGGCCATCGAGTGCATTGGTCGGGTCACCCACAGGGCATTGCTTGGTGAGTCTAAGACACTCGCAAATACGGGACACAGGATCACGAACCATGCAAGTGGATTAGCGCCAAGAATGACTGCAGCATAATTTCCAAATCCTGGGAATACACCACCCACAGAATTGATACCGTAGAGATAGGGTCCCATGCAGCTCTCAACTGCAAAGCCTGACAATAGGAAGAAGCCAGCTATGCCTGCCCAACCACCAAGATTGCTCAGTGGAATGTTCCTACTGGGTTGCGAAACTTCACCAGCTACGGGCATAATCAAGTACGGCCACATACCACCTACTGTTAGTAGAAGGGCAGGCCCTACAGCAGCGGGGTTGAAGTTTACGAACGCAGAGTTGTCAAAGGCTGCTATTGGCGCCCATGTCCCAGCACCCATTGTAGCCTCCCAGACTGTCTGATTAATAGGAGTTGCGATCATTACTAAATCTGCAACTAGCAGTGCAACTATGTTGATAATTCCAAGGATTATTACAAACCAGCCCAGCCATTTTACGCTGAGATAGCTAAATACGAATCCTACGAGGATCATCGCAACAGCTGCGGTGAACAACAAGACCACATTACTGCCTAATTCAGTTGCAGCAGCAACCAAACCAGCATTGCCTGTAGCTGTTCCTATTACTATCAAACCGCCTGCGAATATTTGTACAGCGAAAAAGCTACCAGTACCTCTAAAGACTGGGTTAGTAATTACACTTCGCCAACCTTCCATTACACCAAAAATTGGGCTCAGACCACGTCCAGTGAAGTGGTATGATGCGCCAGACCTTGGCATTGCAAGCATCAAACACATGAGGGCAAGTGCTTCAAAGAAGACTGTCCCTGCACCAAGTGCATACATTGGAACAAGGTGAGCACCTGGATTCCATGTTGAAACCTGAGGGCCAAAGTAGTGGAACCAAGGTCCAAGAGTTAGTGCTATTGGAAGAAGAAGTGCAAAGCCGGTACCAACTTCCTTAACAAGACCGGAGCTCTCTCGCACGAAGAGGAGCTTTTCTTCCTCACTCAATTTGCGTTGTTCTCCTTTTTTTCTCTCTCACGGGAACAGTCTCTCTTTTGATAGGCTGTTCACATGATGACTATTAACAGAAAATCCCTGATATTTAAACTAAGGGGTGCCTTTTTTTGGGACTTTAACATCAACTTTAAGATTATTAGGTCCTATTCATTTCGACAGTTGCTAGAATCATGGAAAAATTACGATGTACGTCGAAGTTTTTGAAGGAGTTTCTGGAGAGTCTCTGAAGCATCTTTGAAGAAATCATGATCCAATAATAAGACCTCAACGTTCCTTGCGCGGACCCCAGTCTTACTCTCTAATAGCACATTCAAAACAATCTCGATATCCATAATGTGAACCGGGGGAACTGAGCCATACTTCACATCCTTGGATGCATAGCCTAGTGCCTCTTGTTTCCCTTCATTCGTGACAATACCGTTTGTTATCAGAACACCCTGATTTGCTTGATGTGTTGGAAGTGAACCACGAATTTCTCGAATGAGGTCTGCACCTATCTTTTCGTCATATCCACACTTCTTTGCATAGACAACAACGGGAGAACTTCCACCATCGTCCCTCCACGATGTTAGCAGAACAACGGTTTCATTGTAAGTGTCAACCTCTTCAGCGTCCTCAACACAAGCTCGGACGTTGAGAAGTACAATCTTCGCCAGTGCGTTGAAATTGTCTAGATCAAGTCGAGCTATTTCATGACGCATCTCTCGTCTCGTTGCTCGATAGAACTCATCAGCACGTGCCCTTACTTCTGTGATCAGCTCTTCATCAACTGCACCTTCACAGAGGTCATTGTACTGATAGAGACCTGGACCAACACGTTGGAAGTAGGCAGGTCTATTATCGACCAATGCCTGCTTACCCTCTATTGATAAGGAGGCAGAAACTGAGGCTGGGTCTCGTTCTAGGGCTTCTGCGATTTCCTTGTAGTGGACGGGCTCTGCGCGTGCGTGCTGAGCAAGCCATTCTTTTAGCGTGAGTCTTGATGCTTTGTCTGCCAATATCAATCGCGACCGTTATTGTATTATTTCTGAAATCAGGGTGACTTCCTAAGATATCCCCTATTTGTTGTTTGCCCTACTTCAATTTTATTAGTCTCTCTGAAGGATGTGGCTAATTACCACACATTTCTATCTCCCCAATTTAAACTTTAACCATGCATTAACAAATGAATTATTTTGCCCACCGATAGATACAGTGGTCATCGCCACGCATCATGCACTTTGGAACAGTCATAGAGAGTGCAGGATCCACCGCCTGAGCAATTCCTTCATCTATTTTTGTTACCCAGTGGCAGATGTCTTTGTTAGCACCCTTGGCACGAAAGGTGTCGATCCATGGGCATGCTGTCACCTTGACATCGATTTTAGCATCAGTGACATCGACTAGCTCTAGCTCAAACCCAAAAAAGGGATGCGCAGCGGCAAAGAACTCATGGATTGACTTTAGATCTCCTTTCCTTAATCCTCCATCTTTCAGGCCTTGCTTTCCTAACTCCAGGCCATGTAACCGATTAGCCTCTGCTAGTGCTTGGAGACCCTTCTCTCCAAACTTCGCCCTGACAGTTTCAACGTAGACAACATGCGCAGCAGCAACGGTTGACATTCCAACAGCCCTGACATCTTCCGGGGATGGTTTTTCCATTATTCAGACCTCCACTAGCTTGATTTTGCTCTCTTTGCTGCTTCTTTGATCAGTTTTCTCATAGCAGTTTCCTTTTCTTTTTCAAGTGGCTCGATGCTGTGGGTTGCAAGAATTTCTTTTATCTTCTCGTTAGCGACCTCTTCCACCGTCTTTGAACCTCTCTTCTCCCATTCTGGCCGGGAAGTTCTATTACTAATCAGGGGATACCATTGTTCTTCCTTGAGGTGTTTCTTCGTGAAGCGGAGAGCATCTGGAGTGTTCAAATGATTCTTCTCATGTCCAACAGCTTCTATAAGGTCTACTGCCAATGTTTCTGGAGTCACTCTGATTCCCTTCGCAACACGCTTTATTGCACCACAGATGTCATTACTAATGGCAAACATCTCGTAGCTGGCAGTGACACCAGCCTCGACAATTCCATATACTGCATCATGGACCACGTCAGCTCCAGAAACTGTAGCAAGCAGTGCATTCATCATGTTCTCGTATGCAGCTTGCTGATCTGGAACTTTGGAGTCAATCACGCCCGCAGCACCATAATATGGAAGTCCGTAGAAGTGAGCCATCTGACAGAAAGCAGCATGAATCAGTCCATTCTCTGGAGAACCATATGCAGCTGTACCATATCTCTGGTCCATTATTGTTGCGCAGGACCCCCACATTATTGGCGTACCAGGACCAATAAGTTGTGTCAAAACGACAATTGCATGGTTTTCAGCAATTCCCTGAACAATAGTGCCTGCAAGTGTAACGGGGCCACTGGCACTGGAGAGTAGACCTGTACTGATATCGAAAGGTATCCTATTCTTGGCACAATCGAGAATCATGTCAATGATTTCTCGAGTATATTTGAGCGGTGGTACATTGTTGAATCCAGTGTCAATAATTGATGGATTCTTTCTGAACTCTTCATCCCCTCCTGAATAGATCTTTGCCATTTCAATGACATCTCTCCACCCTTCAGGAGTCAACGCAACATTACTGAGGTGTTTCTCGGAACTCTTGAACATGGCAAGTGCCATTTCTTGTTCCCAGGTTGTTTTTGGTATGTCTTGAGGAAGAATGTTTGGTTTGATATAGTCAACAGTTGGGAAATAATCTGAAAGGAGTGTGAACTCCTCTAGGTCCTTGACTGTTGAGAGTCGTCGTTCTCCAGTATGCAAATCTATCGTGTAATGAGCACCGAATGCGTTTGTGAAATATGATTTGCCATCACCTATGACAATGTTGTATTTTGGATTTCGAGCAACGAGCTTATGCCTCCGAGGACTCTTCTGCAAGGCCTCATTTACAAGGGCTTCTGATATTTTAACAACCTTTGTCTTTTTATCGACAGTAGCACCTGCTTTTGCAAGTGTTTTCAGAGCCTTGTCGTGTTGAATGACAATGCCAACTCGCTCTAGAACCTCCATTGCTGCTGTGTGTATTGCAGCTATTTCACCTCTACTTAGTATTTGATACATAGAATTCCTCCATTTCATTCATCTATCAGCTTTTAATGAGCTGTTTTACAAGTTTAACCGCTGAAACTGCATCTCCAGCCCAACCATCAGCTTCTATCTCATCAGCCCACTCCTGGGTGGTAGGAGCTCCACCGATTATGACCTTCACATCACCTCTCAGACCAGCAGTTTTCAATTTCTTGATAACATCCTTTTGTGCGGGCATTGTGGCAGTGAGGAGTGAAGATAGACCCAAGATATTGGGTTTGTGTTCTTTCACCTTCTCAACGAAAACATCAGAAGCAACGTCCTCTCCTAAATTCACGACTTCGAATCCATCAGCTTCAAGCAGTGTTCCAACTATGTCTTTGCCAATGCTATGAATATCGCCTTGAACAGTTCCTATCATGACCTTGCCTGGAGAGGTCATCTCTGTCTTGGATTCTTTTATCGCTGGTAGGAGTACTGACATTCCCGCCTTCATGGCATCTCCAGCCATGACTAATTCAACAAGGAACACTTCTCCTTCACTGAAGAGATCTCCTACTTCCTTTACACCCTTGGCAAGACCCTTCGTAATTGCATCCAAGGGAGGGATATTTGATTCAAGAGCTTTTTTGGCAAAGGTCATGGACTTCTCGGTATCTCCTTCAATAACAGCGGCTCGTAGTTCTTCAAGTATTGAAGATGTCAAACAATCTCCTCCTTCAATTTTCTAGACATACAGGAACCCCGACTTATATCTCTACTCGTGGAAGTTAATAAAATCGGAATCCAGATGTTTAAGATACTTTATGCAAAAAAAATGAAGATTGAAAAATAAAGGGAGAGCCTGAGGACAACCTCAGGCTTATAATATACTACTCGGGTGAGAGTGAGGTATAGATCGCATCCATGTCTATGTTCTGCTTCTGCATTCTTCTGGCAAAGTAGAGGAACCATAAGGCTGAGAAGCCATATTGCACACACATCGATATGATGGATAGGAATGCAGCTCCTTGGAAGAATCCAATTAGCAGGAACAGCGCTGTCGGAAGCATTATGACTCCTATTAGTGATACTAGCGCGAAACCTCCTATCTCAGGTTGCGGCCGTATGCTTCCTTCATATAGCGGTCGTCTCAAGAACGGTAATTGCAGCGCCGCCATAGACTGAAATATCATTTCTATGCCCCACAAGCCAACCAATGATGTCACAACAGCTAAGAATCCACTAAGACCTGGAACAGCATAGGCAAAAGCAAATGGTGCTCCAAATAGGAAGTAATAGAGGATCGCATAGGTGGGTGTGTGATACTTTGAAAGCTTACCGAACAGAGATGGCATCATACGGTCAAGAGAAGCTTGGAAGAATCCTCTAGTGACCCACGCCATATTTATCGGTGTGGCTGTCAAACCAATCACAACAGGTGACAACAATATCCAACCTGATATCAAAGGATTGGCTGCAAGCACCGCAGTGAAGGTCCCAAGACCTCCTTGAAATACACCTGTCAGGGTTAGACTCCCAGTAGCGGATGCTACTGCGTACTCAGTTGAAAACGTTCCAAACACTCCTTGGAACAAAGCGGCCCCTCCTGCGAGGAAACCTGCTAGAATCAATCCGCCAAGTACTTGAGCTATAACGAGGTTCTTTGCAGGATCTGCAATTTCACCACCATAAAGCAGTATTAGGTATGGCCATGTCAGACCTATGGGCCATATGGTCGCCAGCATCGTCATTTCAAGACTAAATGCCGGTGCCACAAATCCTGCTCCAGCAGCAACGGTTTGCACCTCTGCATAAGCTCCAGCACCCCATACTGCATCCCAACGACCTGAAACGCTGGCAGCTGGAGTCGTAGCTAGGACTAACAATGCCATGACCCAACCAATCGTTGAGAACATTCCACCAACCATCTGTATCCTCGGTTCCAGTTTCAAAAGTGGTCCAAGATAGGCAATGATTGAAAAAATAGCCATTAATAGTATTGAAACAAAAACCAATACCATTGGATTAGCTGTTGAGAATGTTGCCCCTAGTGCGGACATCCCAGGATTAGCGGTAACAGCACCCCATTGAGCGAATGCAGCTCCTAGGAAAACCAGGAATAGGTAGAACTCGCTTGTTTTGATTATTGGGTTTGCTATAATACCACGCCAGACTGCTATTGTACCTGCAACAGGATTGAAACCCCTTGCTGAAATTTGATAGAGACCTGCGGAACGAGGCATGGCCATCGACAGTAAAGTCATCATTACTGTATAGATGAGCATGAATCCCATTCCTATTCCCCATGAAAGCCCAGCATTTATCCCGGGGTACATGTCCTGAAGGATACCTACGAACAGCCATTGGTATGTCCCTAGGCTCGCACCTAGAACGGCGAATAGGGTGGTCCATGTACCGAAATACTTGGTCAACCCCGATGTCGGTCTAAGAAATAGTACTTCTGACATCAATCTCTCCTTCCTGTTCTTTCTCCTCTCCAACGATGTTATCGGAGAAGATAGCTCAAATATGTTGCAGTCGCGTGATATAAGACTTTGTGTCGAATTTAAGTTCTTTTTGAGAAGTTAAAGAGAATTGATAATAGAACAACGACTTAGTATACGATTTGCACGAGATAATACTGACGCCAAGGTTTCGGAGTCTTCACAATTTCTATGTGGTCATAGTCCACAATACCAAGACCAACAAGATGATCTTTTGGATCCTCATCTTCAAGATAGAGAATTTGTCGAAGTAGATTAATTAGATTCTGAATGACGATCTTTAATTCATCTGAACGAAGTTGTTGAGCGTCAGGATTATCAATAAAGTACTTGTCAATGCTTTTTGCTATCTTTGCTCCCAATAGGTACCGACCAAGTAGACCGATTATCATGGCTGAAAAGGCTATAATCATTATGTAAGGAGCGATAAAACCGATGATAGGTGTTCGAGGAGCGAACAGACCAACTATAAGAACAATGAAAACAATAGGAACAGCTACTTGCCAAACGCCTTCCGTATACGATTGATATCTTGCTAGTCGAATACTATCAGGATGGCTGGTAGCAGCCCGAGCCATCTTTATCAGCTTATACTTGAGTTTCTTCCAATTCTCTCCAAAGGAATCACCAAGAGTCCCTTTTTTCACCATGTCATCAACAAAGCTTAGATTGTAATATATGTGAGACCTATATGCGTCAATGTGATAGATTGCCTTACGAATATCGTCAGGATCGGTTTCCTTTGTACTCTCTTCACCCGACTGTCTTCGTCTTGCAGCTCTCTCACGTTTACTCCTTCTTGACACACTATTTTTCTCCAGATTCTCTTTCACGCAGATGCAGCAATTGCAACAACTTCATCGTTTAGATTTTCCGGCAGGTCAATTACAAAAGCGTTTAGCATTCCCTGCATATATGAGGAACCCGGATTCACGCAGAGAGTTCTTCCAATGTGCTCAATGCCTGCAGACTCATGTATATGACCATGTAGACCCAGAAGGGGTTGAAAATCCTCTATGACTTTACGTACACTCTTACTACCAACAGGAACCATTTCAGGAGAACCATAGCGTATCTTTACCTGAGCTTTCTCATCCAACTTAGGTGCCAAATCAATCCTCGTACCATAAGGTGGCGCATGAAAATTGCACACGAGTCTATCATATGATTCTACTCTTCCAAACTCTTTTTGGAGCTTCTCTAGTAGTTCATCCTCTGGACATTCTCTTGGTGTGTCCCAAGGTGTCGAGTTGACCCACTCGCATGTTATCAGCTGATGTTTGTCGTCGATTTCAACTGCCTTCTCAAGTGGAAAAGTAATTCTATCGCTTGCTGATATTAGATTGTCTATTTCAAGAGAGTCATCATTTCCTGGACTCACAATGACCATGATGTCTGAGGGTACTTTCTCTTCAATGAGTGCAATCCAGTCTCTCATTCTTTTCAGCATCAGTTCATTAAATAGCTCTTTGACCTTCTCTGGTTTTGTTTGAAGTTCCTGAAGCTCTGGTTCCGTTGTTAGAAACCAGTAGAATCCCCTTTTTTCATAGATTTGCTTCGCTCGGTCTAAATCCTTCTCCGACTTGTACTTCTCCTTAGTGCCCCAGGGGGACGACCACCACAACCCAGGCTTTTCCTCAACTATTGGCACTACTGCCTTTCCAGTAAGATCTCCGCAGACCATAACAATATCGCATTTGTATGCCTCGTGAACTCTCACCATTTTACGCTGTACTGGAACACTCCCGTGAGCGTCACAAGCAAAGAAAATACGAGTCAAGATTAAACCTCTTAAAGCAGCGGCCTCAATAGATATTTAAAGGTTTCAGAAATGATAGATGGAATTGTCTACTTGTCGAAGTGTATTCCATGAGTTTCGATATTGAAGCACAACAAGAGTTTGTGAATGAAGCACTAAGAATCATTGAAGAGGCAAATAGACAAGGGATTATTCTTCGACTAATGGGAGCAATAGCTATTCAACTTCATAGTCCAGATTATGCATATCTGCATCAGAAACTTGGCAGGTTCATTACTGATATTGATTTTGTGGCTTATGAGAAACAAACCTCCAAGATTGAGAAGTTCTTCGAGAGCCAGAACTATACTCGAAGGATATTGTCCTATAGCTTTGTTCTTGGAGGAAGGATGATCTTCACGAATAATACAGATGGCAGACATATCGATGTTTTTCTTGACAAGCTAGACATGTGTCACAAGATCGAGTATAAGAAAAGACTCGAGATTGATAGTCCTACTGTCCCACTGGCTGAGCTACTTCTTCAGAAGATGCAAATTGTAAAGATTAGTGAGAAGGATATCATTGACACGACAATGCTTCTTCTTGCACACGATATTGGAGACAGTGATGACAATATAATAAATGCGAAACATATTTCCAAGATTCTTTCAAACGAGTGGGGATTCTACTATACAGTGACGACGAACCTCAAGAAGGTGGTATCTTTAGCACGAAAATTCGAAGTCCTGGAGGAGAAGGACAAAGAAACCATTGAAAGGAGAATCCAAGAACTCATCACGAGGATTGATGATGAGCCAAAGAGTAGATCTTGGAAGATGAGGGCGAGAGTTGGCACATCAAAGAAATGGTATCGAGATGTCGATACTCCAGTAAGCTAGAGAGTTCTAGTGCACTCATGATGGCGATCCAACTAAGGAACAACTTGAACTTTGATAGAATGTGATTTGTCCTTATTCAAGGCAACATCAAACGCTTCTGATGATTTCGATAGTGGAAATTTATGAGTAATTAATGATGCTGCATCAATCTTCCCACTTTCCAAGAGTTCCAATGACACCAGAAACTCTCTCATATGAGTCCAATATGCATATCCCCACGCTCCGGTCAATCGAACCTCCTTTGTGACGAAGGAGAACATGTTAATCGAAACTGGTTCCAGAAAGATGCCAGTCGCGACAAGCGTACCATGACGCCTGAGAATACTTACTCCCTGATCAATAACTGGAGCGGTTCCTCCAACAGCCTCAACAACCTTGTCGACACCCTTACCTGAGGTTAATTCCATTATTCTTTCGACGGGATCCTCTGTCCTGACATTAATTGTGGTTGTAGCACATAGCTTTTCTGCCATATCAAGCTGGTAATCGTGAGTACCAGTCACGAAGACCTCTCTAGCTCCAGATATTGATGCAATCTGAGCGGCAAAGAGTCCAATTGTACCAGCACCGAGAATAGCTACTGAATCCTCAGCAGAAACTTCCGCCCTTTTAACAGCACGAGCAGCAACTGCAATGCAATCTAGTGTAGCAGCTTCCTCAAATGTAGTCTTTTCAGAGATTTTAAAGCACCTATTCTCTGGTGCCACGCAAAACTCTGCAAGACCTCCAACATAGTAAAAGCCAATGAGTCCTGATTTCTCGCAGAGATTTGATAATCCAATCATACACCACTTGCATGTCCCACAGTTGATGGTAGGTTCAACCACTACTCTGTCCCCCTTCTTCAGTGATTCTACACCCTCACCAACCTCGTCGACCACTCCCGCTAATTCATGACCTGGAACATACTTACCCTCACCAAGCACGGAGGAGATTGGAATGAATGTCTTTTCTTTATACAGATGAAGGTCGCTTCCACAAATTCCAGTTGCTCTGACCTTTATCATTACCCAACCAGGTTCAGGTCTGGGGATTTCAATCTCTTCAACTCGCAGATCTTTTGGACCATAAAGGATTCCAGCTTTCATCATTCCCAAGTTGCACAACCTCTCAAAAAATGTCCTGACTTTAGGAACTACATAAAGATTTCCGCTTAAATTCAATTTCATCTTCGTGTTGTGACACAACATAACATCTACTTCGACATACTTAATTTGCATTAAATCCAATGAATTCCCTAACTACGTGGTGAAATCAAACGTTGACAGAAGTCTTTGTGAAGCTTATGAACAAGGGACTGAAGCATGCTGAGCATGATAAGTTTCCATTTCGGACCAGTGAGGATGCAACTGTACGAAACTTAATCGATGAGCTACATGAAGAATTTGGCGAGAGGTTCGAGGTCTATCTTGAGGACAA
>Ga0180438_10005015_pt1 | contig 18691 bp, 15 predicted proteins | sample SS_ome_12_FD_132455 | JGI IMG/M metagenome (GOLD analysis project Ga0180438, IMG submission 132455) | Hypersaline lake sediment archaeal communities from the Salton Sea, California, USA - SS_3_D_2 metaG | ecosystem: Environmental > Aquatic > Non-marine Saline and Alkaline > Hypersaline >...
TCTATGGCGTGCACCGTCTCTCTACCGGCCTTCGCCGAGCCGACGGCCAGCCAACATGTCGAAAGACCCATGAAACTCCCGATTTCCACAATTTCGCCGGTGCCGGAGCCCTCGGCGGCAAGCAGCATTAGGGCGTACGCCTCCGGATCGAGCAGGAAACCCTCGACAGGCCCAAGCTTATGCTGCAGGTTCGTAAACTCGACCACCGCCTGCAACCGTGAGAAAACCGATTTGAAGTTCACGGCTCTTCCCCTCCCCCAACATTATCGTCAAAAACCGGCCCCTTTTTAAACCCGCATAATCCTGTCGCCCTGAATGAAAAACGCTAACCTATTGTCCCCAAAGTAATTGCGAGAACCGCAGGCGTAGCGAAAGGTGCGCGCAGGGGCTTTGCACCTGTCTGTAACACAACACATGGGCGCTGCACGTCGCGACCATCTGCACTAGGTAGGTTGAATCAACCGAGGCGCCGCCCCATGGCTTGGCCAAAACAACGAACTTGACTTTACCCGCCGGTTCTGGTCATATGCCCCTGTGCTCGTTCTGAGCGAGGGTGGCATTTTCTGAGGGGATCACTTCCTCACATTGCCTATTGCGGGAGACGGCACAAGCTTGTCCCACGCACAGAACGCGCTTGGCTTTCGTGAACACGGGTTCCCGGCCGGGACGGGCCTGCTTCACGGGAACGCCTTCCGCGCGCGGCGCCGTCGAGAAACAAGAAGGAGACATACAATGAGACGTTTGGGCATCTTCGTGCACATCATTGCCATGGCGGGGGTATTTGTATGGTGTTTCGGCGGCGCAGCTTCCGCCGAAGATGCGACAACGGCGGCCCCGGTGGTGGAACAGAATACCCCGGTGACCGTCGCGCCCTCAGTCAATCTCGCGCGCGTCGTGCCCGCGCGCACGAAACGGTCATCGACCTGGCAGCGGGACGGCGGCAACAAGGATTTCTTCCACATCGGTCCGGGCGAAACCCACGTCATGTTGGACGTAGACGGCCCCGGCACCATAACACACATCTACATGACCTTGGTGCATCCCGACCCGCTCGATTACCGAGACACCGTCATTCGCATGTATTGGGACGGCGAGGAGACCCCCAGCGTCGAGGTGCCCGTGGGCGATTTCTTCTGCGTCCCCTTTTGCCGGGCGAAACGGTTCAGTTCGGCCATGATGGCCGTCAACTCGGGCGATTTCGAGAGCGACAGCGGCTACAACTGCTATTTCCCGATGCCCTTCGCGAGCCATGCCCGCGTCGAGCTCTATAACGAGAGCGATGAGCGCTATTTCGGCGGCGCCTATGCCGGCGTATGGTACCACGTCGAGTACGAGCTCTACGACGCGCCCCTGCCCGGCGACCTCGGACGCTTCCACGCCCAATGGCGACGCGAAAACCCCACGGCGAGCGTCGGCGAATACGCCGACGAACAAGGCCCCCGACTCAACACGACGGGCGCCGACAACTACGTCATGCTCGAGGCCAAAGGCGAAGGACACGTCGTGGGATTGTTCCTCCAAGTCGACAATCTCGAAGGGGGTTGGTACGGGGAAGGCGACGACATGATCTTCATCGACGGAGACACCTGGCCCCCGTCTATGCACGGCACAGGTTCCGAAGAGGTGTTCGGCGGCGGCGCCTGCCCCAAGTACGAGTATGCCGGCATCTACTCGGGCTTCCTCCTCATCGAGAACGCCCACGACCAGGACTGGGGCGGACGCAACGCCATGTACCGCTGGTACGTGCAAGACCCCATACGGTTCCGCGAAGACATCCGCATGACCATCGAACACAACCACGCAAACGTCGGCGAAAACGACTACTCGAGCGTCGCCTACTGGTATCAGAAAGAGCCACACGCCTCCTTCCCAAAACTGCTCCCCATCGAACAGCGCCGGCCCCGAATGTCCGAAAGTCAGAAACAGGCCTATGCGAAGGCGCTCGAGTTATACAAAGAGTTCGTGCACATCCGCCTGAAAGCCCTCTACGGCGGCGGTGAAGAACTGCCTCGCGAGATGCGTTACGCCGCGTGGCGCGTCGGCAACCACCTGAACGAGGGCGTCAAGCGGATGCACGTCGGCGATTTCGACGGCGCGATCATGTTCCTTGAAAAGGCCCTCGAGCGATGGAAAAACCGCGAACTACCCCGCTTCTGAGGGTTTAAGAATCACAACACGTCTCATGAGGTGCCATGGGCATCCTGCCCATGATCCTCCCCCGTGCCCTAGGCATCTTGCCCATGATTCACGCCCGGGACGCCCGTGCCACCCCCAATCCCCTCTTTCGCCCCCATCCATTTCCATCCCCTCAGTCCCCCCTTCTCTGGGTTGCTCAAGACATAGTCCACACAATGATGGTAATCCGCCTCATCTCGAATCAGATGATCATAAGATTCCTCTTGCCAGAATTGCCCTTTGCGCCCCAACGCTCTATTCGCCTGCTTCGCCGTAAACGACTTCCAGGAATGCAAAATGTCCGGCAGGTCGTGTCCCGGCCGCGGCTTGACCACCACGTGTACATGGTTCGGCATAACGCACCAGACTAAAAGATCGTAGCGTTCGCCGTCGAAATACTTCAGTGCGCCCAAAACCATTTCCGCGATACCCTCTTCCTTCAACCAGCAGGCGCCACAACCGGCATCCAGGTACCCTTCCACGTTTTCAGAGTGCAGCCGACGCAAACGCTCCTCCTCGTCCTTGCTCAGCGGCCGGCCCATTTGCCTGGCCGTCTTCACGATGTCCGCCCGTTCAAACAACCAGGTCTCCAGTACTGTTCGCGGAAGTGAATCACCCAAACGGAAAGTAACGGCGTACGTCGCGCCATCCTTCGTCCAATGAGGAAGGTAAGCACCTTGGCGGATTTTCAACGTGCCATGGGCATCTTGCCCATGATCCCCCGTGCCATGGGCATCTTGCCCATGATCCTCCCCAGTAGCATGGCCATCTTGTCCATGATCCTCCCCAGCGGCATAGCCATTCACGGGCGGGACGCCCGTGCCACGTCCCACGCCCCTGCCGCGCGCACCTTCCTTGCTCCTTCCCTTGGCCATTTCGCCTGCTTGCCTCCCCTAGATTCCCGACCCCTTGGCACACTCTAACAGTACGACGAGAATCTAGCAGGTCCGATCACTCTCCGCAACCCTTCCCGAATTCATCGCGCAACGCGACAGGCTTCTCACTGCCACTGCGCGTTGCTTTTCCACGGCCCCGAAGGTATACTTCCCATCCATAATTCCGGCTTCGGTTTCACGAAATATGGGGCGGTTCTCCTATGATCATCGTCATGGCCTCCCGCAAAAAGGAGGATGTCGACCACGTCGTCGCCAAGGTCGAAGAACTTGGCTACAAAGCCCACCTGATCGTCGGCGTCGAGCGCACCGTCATCGCGGCCGTCGGCGACGAACGCGGCAAGTTTCGGCTCCAGGCCCTCGAATCATTGCCGCACGTCGAAAAGGTCGTGCCCATTCTCAAATCCTTCAAACTTGCCGGGCGCGAGGTCAAGCAGGAAGACACCATTGTCAAGGTAGGTTCGGCTCGCATCGGCGGCAAAACGTTCAGCGTGATAGCCGGGCCGTGTTCAGTCGAATCGCGCGAACAAATCACCGAGATCGCGCGCACCGTAAAGGAAGCCGGCGCCAAAATCCTGCGCGGCGGCGCGTTCAAGCCGCGCACGTCGCCCTATAGCTTTCAAGGCCTCGAAGAAGAAGGCCTTATGCTCCTCGAGGAGGCCAGAGAAAAAACCGGACTCCCCTTCGTAACCGAGGTACTCACCCCGGAACAGGTCCCCCTCGTCGAGAAACATGCCGACATGCTACAGGTCGGCGCCCGGAACATGCAGAACTTCGGCCTGCTCAAGGCCGTAGGTCGAGCCAAGAAGCCCGTCTTCCTCAAACGCGGCATGATGTCCACCCTCAACGAACTGCTCATGTCAGCCGAGTACGTTCTATCCGAGGGCAATCCTAACGTCGTCCTATGCGAACGGGGTATCCGTACCTTCGAGACGGAAACGCGCAACACCTTGGACATCAGCGCCGTCCCCGTCTTGAAAAACCTGACCCATCTGCCCGTCATCGTCGATCCAAGCCACGCTACCGGCCACTGGGCGCTCGTCGGCCCCATGGCAAAGGCCGCCGTGGTCGCGGGTGCGGACGGGGTCATGATCGAAGTCCACAACAATCCAGCGGAGGCCTTTTCCGACGGCCCCCAATCGCTCAAACCGGAGCGGTTTCAGCAACTGATGAAGGAAATCGTTCCGCTGGTCAAACTTGCCGGAAAAACGATCTAAGAGAAACATGACCGAGGAAAACGTCGAACAAAACGAAGCATTCGAGCCCACCGAAATGCTCAGCCGCGAGGAGACCCGCCTGGCCCTCTACGCCCTCTTGTTTGCCAGCGACCGGCCCCTCGGCGCGGCCCGCCTTGCCGAGGCCCTTGGCGACATCGATCGCGACATCGTAGCGAACCTGTTGGCCGAACTCCGCGATGACTTGGCGCAGCGCGACGTGCCCTACGTCCTCCGTGAAATTGCCGGCGGCTACCAACTCATCACCAAACCCGAATATGCCGAGTATATCCGCAGGCTGTTTCAGATCAAGAAAGACAAACGGTTGTCGCGTCCAATTCTCGAGACCCTCGCCATCATTGCCTACAAACAGCCCGTCACCCGCGGGCAGGTCGAAGCCATTCGAGGGGTCAGCGTATCCCACGCCTTCGAACAGCTCCTCGAGCGCCGCCTCATCAAGGTGGCCGGCGTCGCCGAGCTGCCCGGACGACCCAGGTTGTACCGCACTACGGACGAGTTCCTGGTTCTCTTCGGACTCAGAAGCCTCAAAGAACTCCCGTCCATCGAAGAACTCCGAGAAATGGCGTAGTCCGGGACCCTTCGGAATACTGACAATGATCCGACTTCAGCGATTCATGGCCGAATGCGGCGTTGCCTCGCGCAGGGAATCGGAACGCATCATTGCCGCCGGCCGAGTCACTGTCAACGGCAAAACGGCCACCCTCGGCGATGCCGTCGACCCGGACACCGACGATGTCGCCCTCGACGGCCAACGCATCACACGCGACAGGCCCGTATACCTCGTCCTCAATAAACCGCGCGGCGTCGTATCCACAGCCAAGGACACCCACCAACGCAAAACCGTCCTCGACTGCGTCCGAGATGTCGGCGGCCGCCTGTTCCCCGTCGGCAGACTCGACATGGACGTCGCGGGCGCGCTGATTCTTACCAATGACGGCGATCTCGCGCATCGCTTGATGCACCCCAAATTCGAAGTCCAGAAAGTATACCATGCAACCGTCAAAGGCGCCGTGACGCACGCCGACTGCTCGAAGCTTATGCAGGGCGTGCAACTCGAAGACGGGCACGCTTCGGCCGACGAAGCTGTGATTCTCGAGGCCCGGCCCGCCGCAAGCACACTCCGCCTCGTCGTGCACGAGGGCCGAAAACGCGAAGTGAAACGCCTCTGCGAGGCCGTCGGGCACCCTATTCTCGAACTCACCCGCCTCGCCATTGCCAACATCACCGTCGAGGACCTCCAACCCGGCCAATGGCGCCAATTGACCCCGCAAGAAGTCGAAGCGTTGCGGGAAGCGGCCGGGCCTTAGTCAGTCCAAGGCTTCAGGCCGCCAGCGGAACGCAAGGTGGAGGTAACGTTCGAGTTCGAATTCCACGCTGGACCACGGGACAATCGCCGGCGTATGCCGCGCGTTCTCGTAGGCCGCCGCTAGACCCGACGGAACGGAGACGCGCGCGGCCACACTTTCACGCACCGGCACCGACCCGACCGCCACGGCCTCGACCCCCTGCATCTCCGGACCCGTAAGGAAATCCAGCACCTCGACTATGGCGTCCCGTTTGGTTTCCGCATACCGCGCAAAGACCACAAGGGCGTTCTCACTCACCGCGGATATTGGACCCGCCTTCCCCGGTACCGGCGCCACCCCTACCGGAAACGATCCCCGTTGTACGCGCGCGAGATGCCGACTCGACGCCACCGTCATCGCTACCCGCCCCCCCAAAAACAGCTCCTGCGCCTGATCCGGATCGCCCAGGGACCAAGGATGCGCCAACCCATCGTTGCGCAACGATAAGATGAACTCGAGCGCCTCAAGGGCCGCCGGGCCCGCCAGGCCGCTGCGTCCACCCCCGCACACGCTTCCGCCCGCAGACCACAACGTCTCGATAAACGGAATGTCGCCGATCGGATAGAAATCCTCCCTTCGCGGGATTCCCGCCGCGACCGTCCGCAGTTCATCCCAGGTCCCGGGCGCGCCGTCGGGAAGCAAGTCCTCGTTGTAGAACAACACCGTGCAGAAGCCATCGGCCGGCATCGCATAGAGCGCCCCCTCGATCGTCAAGGCCGCTCGCGACGGCCCACGGACGTCCTCGAGCAACGTCGACGGCAACAGCCCCTCCATAGGCATAATGCGTCCCGAGGACGCCAGCCGTGGCAACCACGCCCGCGCAACCAACGCCACGTCCGGCAGGTCGCCCGCATCGCCCGCCGCCAAGTTGACGGTCAGTTTCTGCACACCAACCATCCACGGCCCGATGCCCTGACAGTCCAGGGTTACGTCCGGATGCGCCCGGCGAAACGCGGCCATTGTCTCTGGATCGACAGCCAACCGCGACAGAATGGGATCGTTGTAAACCCAGACCCGAACCCGCCGGGGATCGTCCGGCACTCCGCCCGCATCGAGCCGAATCGCAGCGGGAACTGCCGTCGGTTCCTGCCGCAGAATCGTCTCGACCCGTTCACAGGCCTTTGCCAGCGCTTCGCGCGGCGGCAACGGCGCCTCGGAAGCAAGACACCCAGCAAGGACCATTAAGAAAAGACAGACAAGACTTCTGCGTGGCATAGTGCCCTTCCTCAATGAGATTCGGGTAACACTCAATTGCCCACGGAATCACAGGATTTGGCTGTTCGCCGCACGAACTCGCTGTTACGTTAACCGCACGGCTAGCGCCCAAGTGACGGTGCGTTCGGCGCGCTCTCACTTGTCGCGTGGAGCCGCTTGTTGGGGAAACTTGTTATGAGCCCGTTTGCCGAATCCAGTCACGGATGTTCATGCCGACTCTCTCGATATCGTCTATCGACAGTTGTCCCTTCATGACAAAACCAGCAACACGATTATCGCTGCGGTCGAGCATGCTCATAGGATGTGCTCCTTAAGGGACTTGAAGATCGCATCATAGACCGCTTGGTCTCGGGTGGACGGCAGCTCGACGTGGATATTGTAAGCAAGGTCGAAGGCCTTCTTTGGACTGGCCCGTCGGTCCTCGTCCTCGGACGGCATCGACGATTCCTTCGGTGGTTGATCCGCGCCTTTCCCAGGCTGTTTTTGGCGTGGTCTTGGGCTTTTGCGCAACGGATGCGGCCTTGAAATTCGCCAGCTTGCAGAGCGAGGCGAATGTCATTGCCATCTTAGTGAGAACTGCCTCACTCTTCGCTCCTCTTGTCAACGTTTTCAGCTTCTGCTTAACATCCGCTTTGTCCATTTCGTTTGCTTTGCTGTTGATTCTGAATAAATCTCCATACGCTTCTCGAATTGCATCAGCGAGCACGTGGTCTGACTGAGTACCGTCGAGAAACGAGAAGTAGCGTTCCGTTGGCGCACCGGAGTCGTCGAGAAAACCCAGTCCCCTGAGCACACCAACCATGAAACGGTCATTTGTGCTGTCAAAACCAAGTTCTACGAGGAAACGCGATGTGAACTTCTCGGGCGCTTGGGCATTTCGGATGGCCTCCAGGATGGGCTCCAAGTTCTTCGTCTGTGTGAGATAAGCGGTTGTTAAGGCCATGGTCTATCCTCCCTATGTCGGTCTCTTGTCCCTCAACGGGGCGCCGCTCGTAACGCCACGGCCATTGAACGTGCTCGGCACGGTGGTTTGGCAACTCCCGGGCTCCTATCCTTCTCTCCTGCACTCCCAAACGCTTTGAACCGTGTCTCTTATCATCATAATTCTCCCAGGCCATTGCACCTCAGGAAAGTGCCTTAATCCTTGCATGACTCTTTGATGGATTCTTAATCGGTTCGGCTGCCTCAACCGTACAATCAAGACGCCGGGATGTCGCTCGCCCCTATGAACGCTAAATCCCTTGTCTGTGGTTATGAGAAACCTATCTTCCCTCTTGACAATATCCCATATCCTCTCGTCATCAATCCCTTCCTCAGCCGTTCCACGAACATCCTTGACGTCGTGGCCTGATTGCCTGAGGGCCTCAACGGTCATTTGCGGGATATTCTCGTCGACAAGGATCCTCACACTCAATTTCCTGCTACTTCAACAGGCGTGACTTGCTCTTCTGCCAAGGTTGCTGCATAGTCCAAACACGCCAATATATCCTCTCTCGTTATCGAGGGATAGTCCTTCAGCAAATCGTCCATTGTATCGCCATTGGCAAGCATGTGGACTATCTGATGCACGGGAATTCGTGTTCCCTTAATGCACGCCTGGCCGTGGCATATTTTTGGATCAATCGATACTCTCTCGAACATATTCCGCTCCCTCATTGCCGATGGACCCACAACGGGTCGATCCCTCGACGCGAGTGGCCTGCCCTGGCACACACGCTCCTGACCCGCGGCTTCCTTGCCACAAGGGTAAACCGCTTAGCCATAGAGACATCCTAGCAGATGGCTGCCGCGCCTGTCACGTCTGGTCGCGTCAAGCCGTGGCTAAGCGGCTCGTGCTATGCCGCTGCGGCATCGGTGATGGCCCAAGTGAGTTCAAAGGTTTTCAAGGCGTCCCCGTACGGGCTTCGGATACGGGACCTGTCTCCGGTGCGCACGGCATCGAGAAAGGCCTCATCCTCAGTCAAGTACGGATCGTCGTCGGAAAATGCCATTTCCTCGGCGTCTTCCGAGTGCGGGCGCCGGACAAGCGCACGACAATCACCGTAGGGATCGAGCAGCGCGATGCGCAGGCCATCGCCCCACACCTCGAGTTCGGTTTCGTACTTCTTCCTGTGGAGCAGCGTACCATGCGTCAGCGAGCCGACCGCCCCGTTGGCGAACCGCCACACCGCCGCCGTAACCCGCGCAGCGGCGAATTCAGGCGGAACGTCGGCGCCGCACCTCGTGCCGTCGGCCAGAACCGGCACGTCAAGAAGCCGCCCTGCCGGATCGCCGCCGCCGATCGACAACGCCTTGATGCTCTCTATATCAACGTCCCCGATCAGGTACCGCGCGAGGTCAACAAAATGCGTCGCCTGCTCGACAATCGGGCCCCCGCTGGCCCGCACGTCCCACCATTCCCGTTTGCGTATCTCGCTGTACGCGCAGTCGTACCGCGCGAGAAAAGCCTTTGCGCCGCCATCCGTCTCGTCGATGATCGCCTTGATCGCGTCGATGGCGCGGGCATAGCGGAACATATAGCCCACCGACGTGACCACGTCGGCCTCGGACACCTTCTCGGCCACTTTCCGAACCCGCTCCGGGCGCGCCGAGGAAAGCGGCTTCTCGACGAATATGGGAACGCCCGCCCTGACGCACGCCAGTTCAATGTCCTTGCCCACCTCAGCCGTACCGTGCGCGTTCGGGGGCACGCCTATCCACACCGCATCCGGCTTCGCCTCCGCAAGCATCGTTCGGTGGTCCGCGTAGACCCGGGCATCCCGGTACATCGGGCCTTCTCGCTTCGCCAACTGCGCCTTCGCCCGCCCCGTGTCCGGATCCGCCACGCCGACCACGCGAACGCCCCCCAGCCGTTCCAGCCGAGACGCATGGTCCCACGGACCCTCGCCGCCCCCAAAATTCACGTCTCCGGCCCCGATAAACCCGATCTTCAGCTCGTCACGCATTAGTTCCGCCTGCCTCGTCCAGCCTTGCCATACCCGTCACCAATATTTGCGCGAAACGCTCTATCAACAAGGATGCTGGAAAGGCAAAATCTCCTAAGCCAACCGCTGTTGCATCAATGGTGTTGTTGCGCGGCACGAGTCGGCAACAGCCCCCCTGTCTTCATGAGTCTAAACGTCCAAGCGCAATATCAACGTGCGCGCCACAAATCCCAAGTTGCGGTAGAGAGAACTCGCAGCTTGATTCCCAAACGCGACGGCAACCGTGATTTGCGAGGCGCCCTTGGCGCGGGCCCACGACACGAACTCCCGACACAAACGCGAACCCGTACCACGGCGTCTCAATTGACGAGCCACAAAGACGCCTTCAAGACGTGCGACAAGCGCCCCCTCGCCGCTACGGGGCCTATCAAACCTCCCGGCGACGTAGCCGGCAAGTTCTCCTTCCGATTCGGCAACCGCCGACAAGGCGGACGCCGGCATCCAGACATTGGGCAATTCCCTTCCCAAACTCATCGGGACTCGTGTCAAATATGGTGCGATCACCAACGAGGCGCGGTTTGCCCGCATTGGGTTGCGCGATGACGGGCAGATCCACACATTTCCTCATGACGGCGACAACTGCGGCGGTTTCGCCGGGATCGAGTTCGCCGCAGTTGGCCCCGAGCGCGGCGACTCCTGCGTCTGCCAAGGCAACCGCGATCTCCTTGGCGGAGTTGCCCATCATCGTGCGGCCGCCGTTCTCGGCAGTCTGAAATGAAAGCGATGCTATCACAGGCAACGGCGCAACGGCCTTACAACCGCCCACGGCGCACAGCGCCTCGCGAAGGTCCAACATAGTCTCGACAATGAACCCGTCCACGCCCCCCTCGAACAGGTACGTCGCTTGCTCTCGGAAGACATCGTAGAGCCGGCTTTCTGAATAGTCGCCGTATGGTTCAAGCATCTGCCCGGTCGAGCTGAGGTCTCCCAATACGTATTGCCCTCCGGTTGCCGCTGACTTGGCTAATCGGGCGCCTGCCAGATTCACTTCTCGCACATCCACGCCTATGCCGTGGGTTTCAATGTTAATCCGGTTCATTGTGAGCGTATTCGTTGTCAAAATCTGGCAGCCGACTGCCGCGTATTCTTTGTGAATGGCAAGAACCGCATCTGGATGAGAAACGCAGTTCTGTCCCCCCATTTCGAGGCCCGCCGCGGCAAGCTGCGTGCCCATTGCGCCGTCAAGGAGAATCAGGGATTCCTGGCGTATGAACTCCGCGAGAGACATCGTTCCCTTCTTTCGCGAACCTACGTGCCTAAAGATAGTCTGCCACTGCCCCGCTGGGCAGCACGCCGCGCGCCAAGGGCCGGGTGCGGGGCGCCACTGGCGGCTTGCCCGCCAGTGCGGAAATCACAGGCTCTGCCGCTCGATCCCTTGACCGTCAGGCCGCCACTGGCGCACGGCCCTACCGTCTTGGCCGTCGGTCCGTTTAGAGCAGCGCGCTCGGGTCAGGAGAGCGGGTTGGCGCAGTCGATGGTTTGGGCGCGGCCGGGGCCGACGCTGATGAGGGCTATCGGAACGTTTAGTAGCTCCTCGATGCGTTCGAAATAGCGTTGCGCGTTTTCGGGCAGTTCGTCCCAGGTGGTGCACGACGTGATGTCCTCGGACCACCCCGCCAGGTCCTCGTAGACGGGCGTGACCTTCGCCAGCGCGGTCACCTGTGTCGGGAAATCCTCCGTCTTGACGCCGTCAATTTCGTAGGCCGTGCAAATTCTAATCGTATCGAATCCCGTCAGCACGTCGGGCTTGGTCAACACGATCCCGGTCGCGCCGTTTATCATGACCGAACGTTTCAGCAGCACGCAATCCAGCCAGCCGCACCGGCGCGGCCTGCCCGTCGTTGCCCCGAACTCCGCCCCGTTTTTCCGCAACCGTTCCCCTGTCTCATCTAAGAGTTCCGTCGGGAACGGCCCCTCGCCGACCCGCGTCGTGTACGCCTTAACAATCCCGATCACGCCGTCGAGGTCTCGGGGTCCGACGCCCGCGCCCGAGCACGCGCCGCCCGCCAGCGTGATCGAACTCGTCACATACGGGTACGTGCCGTGATCAAGGTCGAGCATCGAGCCTTGTGCACCCTCGAACACGACCTGCTTGTCGGCCGCAAGCGCCTCATGCACGATCTTCGCCGCGTCCGCCACGAACGACCGCAACCGATCGGCGTAACCAAGATAGGTCTCGTAAATATCGTCGAACGCCAGCGGCTCTTCATCAAAGATCTCGCGGAGAAGGGCGTTCTTATAGGCCAACACCGACTCGAGTTTGCCCCGAAACAACACCGCGTCCATCACGTCGGCCAGGCGAATGCCGAATCGGTCCGCTTTATCGGCATAGGCCGGGCCGATGCCCCGCCCCGTGGTCCCGATTCGATCCTTCCCGCGAAACCGCTCCTGCGCCTTATCGAGGATTTTGTGATACGGCATGATGAGGTGGGCGTTGTCGGAGATGAATAAGCGGCCCTCAACGGAGTAGCCGGCCTCCCGCAGAGAATCGAGCTCCTCGAGAAGCACGGCAGGGTCAAGTACCGTCCCATTGCCGATTACGCACTGTTTGTCCGCATGCAAGATGCCGCTCGGGATCAGATGCAGGATCGTTTGCCGGCCTTTGACGACCACGGTGTGGCCTGCATTGTTCCCGCCTTGATGGCGGACCACAAGGTCCGCGCCGCCCGTAAGGTAGTCTACGACTTTGCCTTTGCCTTCGTCGCCCCACTGCATGCCGACGATTACGTATGCGGACATCACGTCCTCCCTGCGGCGCTTCATCGCCGCGCACTGCCCCCGCCGCGTACGGATCGAGGTAAGTCGCCGGGCGCCGTGGCGCCGGCACCGTTACGGGCGGGAGCCTTCGCGCCGCTCCACACGCGCGCCGCGCTGGATGCTACTCGGTTTTCAGGTTTTGGGGATCTATGCCCGCGCCTTGGAGGGCCGCCTCCTGGGCTTGTTGAGCGCGCGCCACGTACCCACGCTGCAGCTCCGCAACCGCCTGGGTCAAACGGCTCTCCTCTTCGGCAGTCAGATTGCCCTTGGTTTTGTCGCGCAACACCATCAGCGTGTCAATGAGAAACTTCGCCTGGGCCACATCCACAACCACCCGTTCGGCATCCGCCGGGGCTATCAGCCCCAAACTGAACATGGCCTGCGTCACCAAACTCGACACCAGCGCCGAGAACGACGCTTCAGGAAGCTCATCGGCGGCATCCGCTTTTGGCCCACGCCGCTGTTCTTGCTTCCCGGCCGTCTTCCGCGCCTCGTCTTTCTCGCGCTGAACACGGGATTTCCAGTCCTCGTCGATGATAATCTTCTTGTCTTGGTCCGCCATGATGTTGTGCTCCCTGACCACGCGCGGCTCGAATCAACTCACCGTACAGACAACAAGGAACCAGCCCCCGCAGGCCGGACGCTCGCCGGGGCTGGGTATGCTTCACGGCACCAAAAGAGATGCGGCCTGACGCACGCTACTTGTTCTTGTGGCGGTTTGCGCGGCGCTTCTTTTTCCGTTTATGTTTTGCGATCTTCGCGCGCCGCACTTTTCTTCCACCAGCCATTCACGTCCTCCTCGTTCCAAATCCGTTCGCCGAATCCGCCAGTCCTACCAGCCCGTATCGGCCAGCCATTGCCCATCGGGCATGGCATACTCTACCAAGTCCTCCTTATCGAAATACAACGCGATCTCCCGGGCCGCCGTCGCCTTCGAGTCCGAGGCATGCACAAGGTTGTTCTGCGTATTTAACCCGAGATCGCCCCGAATCGTGCCCACGTCCGCCTCCCGGCAACTCGTAGCACCGTTGAGCTTGCGTACCACCTCGACGGCGTTTTCGCCTTCCCAAACCATCTGAAGGGTCGGCCCCGACGTAATGAACGCGACCAAGTCCTCGTAGAACGGCTTACCCGCGTGTTCCGCATACTGCCGCTCAGCCAGGTCGCGGCGCAGAATCTGCAACTTGAGTCCAACGAGTTTCAGCCCCTTGACCTCGTACCGTCGCACAATCTCACCGCACAGCCGCCGCCCGATCGCATCCGGCTTGATCATCACAAAAGTCCGCTCAATCACGCTCTATACTCGGGCCTCGAAGTTCCTCAACGCCCACACCCCGCCCTCGAACGTGCCATGGGATATGGACGACCCCGTCGAAAGGCATACCTTCCCGGCAAGCCAGCAATGCAGTATACCAAAGGGCCAACCCCCGTGCAACAAAACAGACGCGTTTGCCTTGCGATCCGGCCTGCGCCGCACTAGACTGTGGGACAACGATTTGGCGACACGCCAACAACGACCAGGAGGTATTGCGATGAACAAGATGCTCATCCCGTTCCTAATGGTGGTTCCGAGTGTCTGCCTGCCCGCCACGGGCGCGCAGGCAACCCCCGAAATCGAAGTGGTGGCCGAGGAGGACGTCTACACCTTTGTCAATCCAAACAACGGTTCCGGGCCGCTTTGGTGTTACGGCTCAACGGAGATCGCACGGCTCGGCGACACGGTAGTGGTCAGCCAGATGGAGACAGGCGAAGACGTCCCGCCGTACTCCAACACCCGGTGGCGACTGTTGCGCAGAACCCACGGCGACTGGCGCCTAGTCGCCGAGCCCGAACGGTATCGGCAGCGAGAGGACTGTCCCCTGGCCGTCACCTCCAACAAAGATCTGTTCTTGTACGTGAACGATGCCCAGTATCCCCCGGAACAACGCGGCGGACCGTGTGAACCGCACTTGCTCAAGTTCTCCTTCAACGGCGAGCGCGCGCGCCAGACCAAAATCACGCCGTCGTGGCCGACCGAGCCTGCATTCACCGAGCACTCGTACCGCGGACTCGCCGCCGACCGTGCCAGCAACCATGTCTTGATGCTCAACATTGACAACAAAGAGGGCCGAGGAGCTCCCTTGCGCGCCTGTCTCATGAAAGCATCCGGCAAAGTCGTCGCCAACGGGGCGATCGCCTATCCCATCCGAGCCTGCTATCCGCAGGTGGCCCTTCGCAACCGGGCGGTGCACGTGTTGGCCATATCCGACATTGTCGAACCCATCGAGGCGTGGCGAAAATTCAAGTTCGAGCAAACCGGCCGTTCCTGGGACTTTGTCTTTCGCGTTCTGTACTACACATACACCCCCGACCTCAAGAAGCACGACTTCTTCGAGCCGATCGAGATCGCCAACGTCGACAAAACGGCCGGCTACATCGCCAACTTGGACCTATGGCTCAGCCCCCGAGACGAGGCCTACATCCTCTATTCCGAGCGCGAAGTCGCATCGAAACTCATGCGGGACAAGTTCTTCCCCGACAAATCGGACCGGTCGCTCATCGCCGACCTGCACCTCGCCGTGCTCCAGAACGGCCAAATCGTCTCCCGCCGCGTCTTGATACCCGGCACGGACAAGCGACAATGCGGCTACGGCCGGTTTCACGAGGCCGCGGACGGCACACTCTACGCCCTGCTCCATGTCTCCGGGCAAGATGTGCCCCTCAATCTCATGCAAATCTATCCGCCCCTGGCCGATCCGCCCCTAATTCCGATCCCACTCAAGATGCCCATGGGTTCGTTCTGCTTGGCCAACGTGCGCGCCGGCAACAAACCGTCCGACATCATCGACATGCTCGGCCACACCAAGGGCAATACGCTCGGCTACGCCCAGCTCCGGCTCGAGAAAAAATAATGAAAACGCCGCCGACAACAATCGCCCAAAACTTCATTGCGAGTTTTGTGCCGTCTTCGGCGGCGATTCGCAGCGCGCGCAAGGCAACGTGTCTTCTTGCACCGTCATTGCGAGGAGCGAGTCCCCGAGCGACGCGGCAATCGCTTTTCGCAGTCGCCTCGCCCGTAACGAAAGGAACGGGCTGTCTGAACCTCTCTCGGTGGCGTCAATGAAGAGTGGGCGCCTTTCAACTTCTAGCGGATGCGGAGATAGCCTATGCTGCACCAAATCACAATATCGGGAAGTCAAAGCCTGGCCTTTTGGCCAATACTCATAGCCATGATAAACGCTCATCCCGAAGTCACAGGGCGCTCCGAGGGCGGCGAAAAAGCCGTTATCCGCGTCGGGATAACTGAGGGCGACATCTGCGCCACGGACAACCGTGCCCTTCAAGCCGCAATGGACTACGTCGCGGGCCTCGGCGGCGGCACCGTGCAGATCGCCCCAGGCACATACCCCATGCGAAACGCGCTCACGCTCCGCGACCATGTCCGCGTCGTCGGCGTACCGGGCGAGACGGTATTGGCCATTTGCGACACGGCCCAGTCGCCCCTCGCCAAAGACGGCGACTGCAATCAGCGCGAGATCTCGCTGGCCGATCCCGCCGGGTTCCGCGTAGGCGACGGCGTCGCCGTTTCCGACACCCGCTATGGCGGCGGGTTCTGCGTGACAACCGCTACGTTAACCGGCCTCCGGGACGCGAATGTGTTCGCCATTTCACGGCCGTTGTATCTCGATTATTGCGTTTCGAAATGCGCCACAGCCCGGCTTGTGTTCCCCGGCGTGCGCGGCGACCAGATTACGCACGCCGCCATCGAGGGCCTGACCATCGAAGGCAACCGCGAAAACTCGAGTTGGCTCGATGGATGCCGCGGCGGCGGCATCTATCTGTTCGAATGCAACGATGTCGTCATCCGCAACTGCGTCGTGCGCGGCTACAACGGCGACGGCGTCAGTTTCCAGGTCTCCAGCGACGTCATAGTCGAAGACTGCCGCGTCGAGGGCAACGCCGGATGCGGACTGCATCCCGGCAGCGGCTCGCAACGCCCAATCGTCCGCCACAACCACTCTGTCGGAAACGACGGCGAGGGCATGTTCGTCTGTTGGCGCGTCCAACACGGCCTGTTCGAAGCCAACGAACTCCGCGCCAACGAACGCGACGGTATCTCCATCGGGCACAAAGACAGTGACAACGTGTTCCGCAACAATGCCATCCTCGAAAACAAGGGCGCAGGTATAACGTTCCGACAAGAAGACGAGCCCATGGGCGCCCACCGAAACCTGTTCGAAGACAACCGAATCCTCGACAACGCGGGCGCAGGACCCCACAAGGCCGTTGTGCTCATTACCGGCAACCACAAGGACCTCGTCTTCCGTAACAACGCCATCGGCAACACGAAACCTGGCGGCCCCGCCCAAACCGGCATCTTCCTCGGCAAAGACGCCGCCGGGCTCCAATCCGACGGTAACCAGTTCATGCACATTCAGAAGCAGGTAAAGTCCGAGCGTTGAACAGACAACCGACCGCAGATGTACCTCGGTGGGAATTCCCGCGCTTCGGTGAACGCGCTTGGCGCCCTGAACGTTATATATGTGGATGGTCAGATTGGCGTGGCAAGCGCCCCAATCCTGACCGGGCTGATTCTTCGGCCTGCGACGAGGTGAAGCCAATGGAAAACACGCCTACTGTATTGCGGGGCAAGGCGACCAGGGCTTTTGTGATGACAGTGGTCTTGATCTGGGCGGTTCCGGCGCACGGGCGGGCTGCCGTGCCCGCCGAGAGCGTTGGCCCTGCCGGCCAAGCGCTCGATGCGTACATCCAACAGTTGGACTCCGTGATCAAGGAACTGAGGGAAGTAGGCACCCTTCTTCGGGAAGAGAAGTATGAGGAGGCGCGGGAACTGCTTCGAAAGATTCGCGAGCAGGCATCGGGCAAACTCGACCAATCGCGGGAAAATCAGCTCGTACGATCGATTCCCAACCCCCGATCCGGGGGGTGGGAACATTGGAAACACCACGAGTTGTTCAAATGGTTCACTCGCGCAGAAGCGCCAGACCTTGCCTTGGAAGAGTACCGCAAGGCCGAGGAGGCGGGCGTAACAGTCGACCTCGAACACAAACTGGCCAAAACGGAATGTCTTATTAGAACCGGACAGTATGCGCAGGCCGCGGCGGAACTCAAACAGTTGTTGGCGTCGGATGTTCCGTCCGATTGGGAACGCATTCACACCAGACGCATCGAGGCACTTGAGGAACTGACCGACGGCGTGCCGCTCGATACCGAGACAATACGCCGTCTGTACGTGGCGCCAGGGCGTAACTGGTACATGCGTGACATATTCCCTGTGTTGGTGGCGTGGAATGCGCCGGACAGAAACAAGAATGCGCAGGCCGCCGGCGAAGTCCTACTTGCCCTCATGGAGCGGTCTGGCGACCGCCAAGGCCAGAAACTCACGTGTTTGTGGGTAGCCGAGAACCAAGCCGTGAGCCAGGAATCCGCCGGCGAGGCCCTCGTAAAGGCGGGAAATCTAGAGTATGAGCTGAAGGACTACGAGACTGCCCGGCAGTTTTGGCGCCGCGCAGACAAAGAATATCGCGACACCGCAGCGTGGGCCAAGGCCGTATTCAACATTGGGCTGTCCTACAAGGATGAAGGGAAGTATTCGGAAGCCATTGCTGAGTTTGAACGCATTCTGACCGCCGACGTAGACGACATGGAACCGGGCGCCCACATCATGGAAACGTATCGAAACTACCGGCCCCGCGCTCAGTGGGAGATCGGGCTCTGTCATCTGGCCGCGAGCAAGCATGCCGAAGCGCTCGATGCGTTTGTGACGGGCCGTGAAAAGTACCCTTTCAAGTCCTGGTGTGGCAATTGTCAGGATGCATTCGAATACCGATACGCCTTCTACGAAGGGCTGTGCCATGAATACTTGGGTCAGTGGCACAAGGCTGTTTGCCGATACTTTGATGCGGCCACCGTCGAGTTATACTCGAATGCCACGGTGCACGTCCGGTTAGTCGATCTCTACGAGCGGGCTGGGCAGCTTGATGATCTCGTCTCAATACTCGATTCCTGGGACAAGCCGCAGATCGCAAAGTACGGTGAAAAGGCGCATCTCTCCTCCTCAATCATGAGAAAGATCCGTCAACTCA
>Ga0180438_10005016_pt1 | contig 18681 bp, 11 predicted proteins | sample SS_ome_12_FD_132455 | JGI IMG/M metagenome (GOLD analysis project Ga0180438, IMG submission 132455) | Hypersaline lake sediment archaeal communities from the Salton Sea, California, USA - SS_3_D_2 metaG | ecosystem: Environmental > Aquatic > Non-marine Saline and Alkaline > Hypersaline >...
ATCATGTCGAACTGGTACGCCGCTTCCAGGTGGGCGTAGTCCGATACGCGCTGCGAGGTGGCGATCAGGATGTCCTGAACCACCGTACACTTCTTGTAGAAAGACGCGTCCAGTCCGTACTCCTTGGCTTCCGCCTCAGTGAGCGGCTTAACCTCGTGAGCAGCGGCGGAGAGACTGTAGCCTGAGACGATGAAGGCCGCCAGGACGAACAGCCGGGCAACGGATTGGCGGGCAAGACCCGGGCGTCGCATTTGACTTTCTCCAACTTCTTCGTCGGGGATTTCGCGTTTCGATCGTGCGTGACGATCGAAGGCGCCTGTTCACGGCCGACGCGTCACCCGACACGGCACACTGTTCAGGGTTTGGTCCCCTACCGCTCGTTCAGACGTCACAGATTTCGATGGCCCGGGCAAGCGACGTCAGCGGGTCGCCCGTCGGCACGAACTCGTGGGCCACGTAGCCCGTGAAGCCCGTCTCCGCGATGGCCCGCATGATCGCGGGATAGTACAGCTCTTGGGTCTCGTCGATTTCATGCCGGCCCGGGTTGCCGCCGGTGTGGTAGTGGCCGATCAGGTCCTTGTGGGTCTGGATGGTTCGGATGATGTCGCCTTCCATGATCTGGGCATGGTAAATGTCGTAGAGGATCTTCACGTTGGGAGAGCCGACACGCTTGCAGACCTCGACGCCCCAGGCCATGTGGTCGAACATGTAGCCCGGGTGGTCGACCTTGCTGTTGAGGTACTCGATACAGACGTTGACCTTCTTCTGCTCGGCGAAGCCCGCGACCTGTTTCAGCGCCGCGACGGCGTTCTCGATTCCCACGTCGTCGGGGATCCCGTTTCGGTTGCCCGACATGGCGATGACGTTGGGAAAGCCGTATTCGGCGTTGGCCTCGATCGCGGCGCGGATGCGGGCAACGGCCTGCTCGTGCTTGGCCTTGTCGTTCACGGCGCCTCCGCCGGAGGTCATCGTGCAAACCAAGCCGTGCTTCTTGAGCGTGGGAAAGTCGTCGGGCTTGAGCAGATCGATACCCTTCAGGCCCATCTTGGCGCCGGCTTCACAGAGCTGGTCGAGCGAGAGCTTGCGATAGCACCACCGGCTGGCCGACTGGTTGATCCGGCCCTTCTTGACGACCCGCCCGATTTCCGCGGCCGTTTCTTGGGCCAGGGCGGGGGCTGCGACGGCTCCGGCGGCGAAAACCGAGGCCCCTTGGATGAGGGTCCGACGCGAAAGCTTGCCTGTATTCATCGGTGGTCTCCTGACGAGGGCGGGTTCGACTTGTGGGGCCGCTGCGGCCCTTCGGTTGTTACCACAATCGAGGCGCCTCCGCAAGCGCTCAAGCAGCGGCACGGCTTCCCGGCAACCGGCAAGAGGTGCCGGAAAACGGGTGCCCGATTGCCGCCCTGGAAGGCGACCGAAGACACGCACCCCACCCTGCGGAGGGGTGCATCTCGCGGGATGATTCCCGACACGTCTCGTCTCGCCCAGACGTTTGCCGAGATCAGGCCGTGATGTACGACGTCGATGCCCACGAAGCAGTTTGAGAACTCGCGCTTCGTCATGTTTCAATGCGTCAAATATCATTTCCGGCGAGCAGGTGCTGCAGGTGAATCTCTCCAGCAGCGACGTGGAGACCCGGGCGGCGCTGGGTCGATGAGTGGCGCGACTTGCACGGCCCGACGGCGGCGTTATGCTGAAAAGGTCCAGGAAAATCACCATCCTCCCGGAGCCCTCCCATGAAAAAGCCCACCTCGCGCGTTTCCCGCCGCCGTTTCGTCCGGACCGCGGCGGCGGCCGTTGCCGCTCCCGCGATCGTCCCCCGCTCGGTCTTCGGCCAGGGCGACAACTCGGCCCCCAACGACCGCATCGGCGTCGGCATCATCGGGCCCGGCAAGATGGGTTCCGGTTGGCACGTCTCGACGCTCCTGGGCTTCTCCGACGTGCAAATCCTCGCCATGTGCGACGTGGACACCACGCGCCGCGAGTTCAACAAGAAGCGGGTCGACGACAAATACGGCAACTCGGACTGCACCCCCTACAACCACTTCCGCGACGTGCTGGCCCGAAAGGACGTCCAGGCCGTGCTGATCGCCACGCCCGACCACTGGCACGCCATCCCCATCATCGAGGCCTGCCAGGCCGGCAAGGACGTCTACTGCGAGAAGCCGCTGACGCTCACCATCCTCGAGGCCAAGCGGTGCATCGACGCGGTGCGAAAGTACAAGCGCGTCTTCCAGACCGGCAGCCAGCAGCGGTCGAACAACTTCGGCAAGTTCCGCGAGGCGTGCGAGATCGTCCGCAGCGGGCGGCTGGGCAAGATCAAGTCGCTCACGGTGGGCGTGGGCGGGCCGAGCCGCCCCTGCGACCTGCCCGAAGAGCCCATGGAGCCCGGCCTCGACTGGGACCTGTGGCTCGGCCAGGCCCCCATGCGGCCGTACAACTCGGTACTCAGTCCCCGCGGCGTTCACAACCACTTCCCGGCGTGGCGGGCGTATCGCGAGTACTCCGGCGGCGGCATGACCGACATGGGGGCCCACCACTACGACATCGCCCAGTGGTGCCTGGGGATGGACGACTCGGGTCCGGTCGAGATCATCCCGCCGGAGGATCTCAACGCCCAGAGCGGCGTGAAATACATTTACGAGGGCGGCATCGAGATGACCCACGGCGGCCCGCAGGGTTGCGTCTTCACGGGCGAGAAGGGCACGCTGCACATCGGCCGGGGCGTTTTGACCAGCGACCCCGAGTCGATCGTCAAGGACCCGCTGGCCGACGACGAGGTCCACCTGCCCCACTCGCCGGGCCATCACCGCGACTGGCTCAACTGCATCCGCATCCGCGGTCGGTGCATTGCCGACGTCGAGATCGGGGCCCGCAGCGTCACGGTCTGCCACCTGGGTAACCTGGCCTACTGGTATGATCGCCCCCTGCGTTGGGACCCGAAGAGCTGGCAGTTCGTGGGCCCGGCCGAGGACAAGGCGCTCATCGACCGGGAAAGGCGCGACCCGTGGCAGTTGCCGGAGGCGTAGGACACGTTCCGGGCCGGCTTCCTCGGGGCGGCTCTCGGCGGTCAGAGCCCGACTCAGTTCGGCGTGTGGCGCCTCCGCCTCGGCTTGGGAAGGAGATAGCGGGTCTCGCGGCAGCCGTAGGTGGAACATGCCCCGTAGTATTGCCAGCAATCCAGGTGGTGGGGCGTCTTGCACCGCCGACAGAAGACGACCTGCGAGGTGATCGGTTCGCCGCAAATCTGGCAGATGACCTCACTCGCCTTGGGAGCCTCGGTACGCCGCACGAACTCGATCCCCTCATCGAGATCCTGCACCGCCTGATCGTAGAGCTCGACGGCCATTTGGACGAACTGCTGGAGCAGGGTGCGGTTACTGATCAGCGAGCGCTTCTTCACCAGGAGCGTACCCCGGCTGAAGGCGACGTAGATATCGCTGTTGCCGAGGAAGCCGTGGAGCCGCTCGATCTGCGACTGCACGACGGGGTTGAGCAGGCTCCGCAGGGTGGCCGGGTCACTGCCGCTGATGATGTATCTCCGATCGAAATCCGGCGATCCGATTTCGACGTCGACCATACCCATCAACTTGCCCACACGAGACCAAAGGCCCTCGGGATACACTTCGCAGCGAATACCGAGCCGTGGCGAGCAAAAACGAGCCTGGGTGTAGTACGTCTTGTGTTTCCCGCCGGTGACGGAGATGTCGATCGTCACCCATGCATCGTCGTGGCTGAACCGGACCGACGGTGTGGAGAACAGCCCCCCCGGCTCGCAGCGTCCCCCATACCGACTGGCAAGACGTTCGTAGGAGCTCCGAAGCTCCGCCCTTTGCTGCGCCGCGTAGACCAGCACGGCGACAACCACGCCGAGGATCAGAAGAAAGAAGATCGCCTCCACGCTCACACCCCTTGCGAATCGACGATGCCCGGATCAGTCGTCGCCGATGTAGAGGATGTCGTCGTCCTGGTCTCTTCGTGGGCGGACCGGTCTTCGCCGCGGCAACGGCGGGGTCGGCGTGTCCTCGCCGATGTAGAGGATTCCGTCGTCGGCCGACGCCGGCGAGGGCGCCGCACCGCGCTGGTAGTGGATCACGTTCGCCGGTGAGGGACCGCCCCGGTCGCGGAGCGGCCGGGCGTCGATCGGCAGGCTGACCTCCCGTTGCTCGCTGAACCACTTCTTGGCCGAGTGATCTCTCGCCGTGTCCAGATCGAACCACGCCAGCCGGGCCAGGTCCCAGATCCGCTCACACACCACGTCCAGCGTCAGATCCTGCTCCCACGTCAGCCCGCACTCCCCAAGCTTGACGAATCCGCTGTAGGAGATGTTGGGATGGAAGACCGGGGTCAGCCACCGGACTTCCGGCGGCTGTTGGGGATAGCGGTAGCCCAGCCGAATCTCGCACTTGTGCTGGTCCACGTATTCCACGTCCGCGCCATAGGAAGCTCCGCGTTTGATCCCCCGGCCGCGCAACGTAATGGTGTAGCGGTCGGGCGGGTCCCCGTCGGGCTCGAACTCCAGAATGCTGCTCTGCTTGGCCAGCGCACGCATCACGTCAAGCTCGGCCGCCAGGCGCTGCTCCCGTTCGGTGCTGGACACGGCGTTTCTCCTTTACTCCGAATCGCGGTTGGGTCCACCCTCGGTCTTCCGAAACGCTGCGAGGCGTTTTCGCCTGATCAGGATTGCGGCGGCGACCGCGGTCAGGACCAGCACCGCCGCCACGATGATCGCTATCGTCCACGTCGGCATCCGGCCTTCGGGCTCTCGCTCGGCCGGCGCCGGCGCTTCCGCCGCGGGCTGCGACTGCTCGCCTGTCCCGGCGGTCTGCTGGCCCTCGGCCTTGGAGTCGGGCGACTTCAGCCGATCGATCTCCGCCCGGGCGACCTCGAGCTGGGCCAGCGCCTCGTCGCGCGATTCGGTCACCTTGCTCAGCTCGCCGCGGAGCGCCCCGTTGACTTCCAGTAGTCGCTTTTTGGCTTCTTGGAGCTCGCCGATTTGCGCGGACGACTCATCGAGCTGCTTCTTGACCCTCTTGTGGCTTTCCGTCAGTTCCGACAGCAGAAAGTCGGCCTTGGTCAACCGGTCGATTTCCCTCTGCTGCGACTCATTCTCCTCGATCAGCTTCCCGATGTCGACTTTGCCGTCCGGGCCGACTCGGACGTGCCCCAGCAGCTTGTCCAGCAATTGGCGCTCGGCGTCGAGGCGTTCCCGCCTTAGCAGCAGCTCGAACTCTCGCCGCCCCGGTTGTTCCGACAGGGCGGCCTGCCGTTGCTGGCTCTGCGGAAGCTCGCCGCGGGCGACTTGTCCGGCATCGGCGCGGGAATCGCTCGCCCCACCCGTCTTGCCGAGCTGCAACGCCACCAGCAAAGTCAGGCACGCCTGCAGCACGAGGACTGCCAGGATGGCGCCGGCCATCCACCCCATTTGCGGCCGGATGACGTGGACCACCTGGGTCGAGACGTCGGGGGCCCCGGGTGCCCCGCCGAACGTAACGTCGGGTTTCGTGCTCATTCTGCCCTCCAGCCGAGTGACGTAGGCGGCCAGCTCGCGATGCCGGAATCGGGACGCCGTGACCCGGAAGCCGCCGGTTTGCGGCAATCGCCCCTCGGCGCCCTCTTGCCAATAGAACCAACCGCGATCGTTGCCGACCGGGTCGACCACCAGCGCCACGTCGAGCGGCCGGTTAAAGAAGTGGTCACAGATGAAGCGGTCCATGTTCGAGAGAAACACGCCCCAACCCGGGTGCGTATGGTACCAGCCCACCATTTGCAGCTCGTCGGAGAACTCCTCCCGCCGGCGGCCGATCTGCGTCCACGTGTCGTGCGTGAACTTGAAATGGCCCCGGCTGCTCTCGTAGTGCTCGGCGCGGAGGCTGTCGGCGACCACCACGAATGGATCGCCGTGCTCGTCGACGTACTGCCCGCCCAGCAGCACGCCGCCCAGCTCCACGCTGGTATCGGTTTGGGCGTGCGCTTCGACGTCCGCCAGCACGTCCATGTCGACGAAGATCGCCAGGTCGCCGCCGGACGCCGTGCCGTAGTCCACCACCGCGAAATGCCGGTCGCGATCGGGCCGGCGCCGCCGCAGCGGCGTCGCCTGTTCCACCTCGCCGAACTGGATATCCGGGTCGCTCATCGAATCCGCCGCGCAGCTCCCGAAAGTCCTCAATGGTCAGATCACCCTATCCCGATCGCCGGACAGCAGAAACACGCCTTCACCTTCCTCGGAGGTAATCCGCACGACGTCGTACGGCGGGATCCCCAGGTCGATCAGCTTCTCCTTGGCCAAGAGCGAATCCTGCCCGACGGCGTGCACCAGCGTGGGCCGGGCCAGCTCGCCGCACTCTTGGCAATTGACCTCACGAATGCTCACCAGTTGGCGGGGCCGCATCACGCGACGGCTCGCCCCGCACGCGGCGCAATCCACCGAGACCACCAGGTCGCGCTCCAGCGAGATCGCCAGCGGCCCGTCGGGCAAAGCGCGCTCTCGCGCGACCCCGAGCAACTCCTCCGCGGTGTTTTCGGCCGAGAGCGGCACCTCCACCGGCGGGGGCCAGGTGTCGTGACTCAGGCAGTCCTCCTTGCGCTGGAACCGGGTGGTGTAGAACGTGTTGGCCACCCCGTTGAAGATCATCGCACTGCCCGCGGCCACCTCCATGCCGTGGATCAGCTTGAGCGCTTCCTGCGTTTGCAGCCCGCCGATCATCGAGGCGATGGTCGGGGCCGTGGGCACCTTGCCGGCCAAAAGATCCTCCTGTTTCAGCAGCGGACAAGAATAGCGCAGGTTGATCAACCGGTAGTCGTTCTCGGTCATGGCACATTCGTAGCACGACCCGTCGGGCGGAACGAAAACCTTGGCCACTCCGCTGATCTCCTGGATGCCGCCGTCGATCCAGGGGGTCCCCACCTTCCAGCAGGAGCGGTTGACCCACAGGCGGGCCTCGCGATTGTCCAGGCACCCGATCACCACGTCCATCTCGGCGAACAGCCCCAGCCCGAGGTCCGTGACGACGTTGCCCCGAAACGCGCGAACGGTGATCTCCGGATTGATGTCGCGGAGCATGTCGGCGGCCACGTCGGCCTTGGGGCGCCCCCGGTCGCGCGAGCGGAACAGCACGCTGCGGGTGAGATTCGACTCCTCGATCTCGTCGAAATCGACGACGTAGACGTGTCCCACGCCCAGCATGGCCAGGTTCTTGAGCACCTCGTTTCCCAGGGCCCCGGCACCGACGACCAGCACCCGGGCGGCGGCGAGCTTGTCTTGATCCCACCAGGCAATCAGCCGGAAGCGCGAGTAGCGGTCCTGTTCGTCGATCCGCAAGACTTCGTCCGTCATGGCGGCCACCTATCTCGCAGTAGGTTGGGGATCTCGCTGCACGTGCATGAATCCACAGTCGACCACTTCACTGCCGCGCCATTGAAACAGCGCGAGCTGCCGGCTGCGGGGATCGACCACCATCGCGATCTGCCACGGCTGGGAAAAGAAATGGCGGTGGATGAACACGTCGTGGGCCGAGAGGAACACGCCCAGCCCCGGATGGGTGTGCTGCCAGCCGAGCACGAGCTCGCCCGGATAGCCCGCTTCGGCCCGGCGGGTCATCGCCGCCCAGGTATCGTGCGTGAACCTGAGCGACGTGGTGCCCGACGAGGTCGCGACGGCCGGCAGAAACGCCCGCACCTCCACGTATACCCGGCGATCGTGGTGCAGACCGCCGAGCAGGAACCCGCCCAGCTCGCGCCTCAGATCCGTCTCGGAATAGCGAATCACGGCGGCCAGCACGTGCTCGAAGACGTAGATGGCCGGCGCGTCGGGGTGGATGGTCCCTACCCGGGTGACGGCGGCGGCGTTGCCCGCCGGGACCGGCTTGTGCGTCGGCTGGATCATGCGCGCCGCCGTTTCACTCGATGATCAGGATGTCCGGATCCTCCGGCTGACCGACCTCCGCGGGAAGGGCCTCTTCCTCGTCGCCCAAGAACAGCACCTCTTCGGCCGCGGCCGGCCGCGCCGGGGGAAGCGGCGGGACCTTGGCCAGCTTGTCGCGTATCGGACGGGGATCGAGGGGAAACCGGTGCTGCCGCTGGCCGGCCGCCCAGTCGGCCGCGTCCCGGTTGTAAGGACTCGTCACGTCGTAGTTCGCATATCGAATCATGTCCCACAACATCTCACACAACTCGTCCAGGTTCAGGCTCGGCACCCAATAGTTTCCGTATCCACCCAGACACACCATGCCGGCCCCGGAGATGTTGGGATGGAAGATCGGCGAGCGCCAGTGCATTTCGGGCATCACGCGGGGATACGAGGCGCCCAGGCGAATGCTCACCTCGTGCAGATCCTGTATCTGCGGCGGCCCCGCCATTATCGACGGCGCCAGCCCCTTGCCGCGGAACCTGACCAGGTACGCATCCGGCGGGTTCCCCGTGGACTCGAAATCCAGAATGGTGCTCTCGGCCTTCAATGCCTCGAGCACCCTGAGATCGCTGCGCAGCCGGCGCACTCTCGGCGAATCGCGCATGCCTGGCTCCTCCGTCGGGCGGCAAACGGGACAAGTGACGGGTGTTTCCGCCGGCGGCCGCTCGGGTGCTCAACACCCCGGCGCTAAACACCCCGCGACGATTTCCGGATAGACGATCAGGTGGTCGCCCTCGGTCACCCCGGCGCTGATCAGCGTCTGATCCTCGGTCAACCGCTTGCCACCCTCCTTGTGATCGAGGCTGTAACTCATCGGCTGACCGTCCGGACCCATCACCGGCAGGTTCATCTTGGTGATGATGTTCGGCAAGATCCGTTTGACCGTGACCGTGTCGGCGATGACCGCTTCGACCGATTTGGCGCCGGTCTGATCCAGAAACGTAACCCGCGTGCCCTTCCTCTCCGCGTCGCCCATGTTTCTTCCCCCTGCAAAGAAGACCCGCTGCCAGTGACCCTCAACCACGCCCGGAAGCAGACACCTGGCGCGTCGCCCCCCGCGCGTGAGGACGGCTCGTCCGCCGGGTGGGCAGTCTAGCCCATTTCGCGCGGTATTCCAACGACCACCCCCCGGCTCAGCAATTCGACCACGCGGGTCTCTCGGGAGCACGAACCGTAAACTCTTGGGAAATCCGAGGTTAGCATCCCCCTCGGTGGGGCGTGCCGCGGTCAATTGTCCGGCCGACACGAGACACGCCGGGCTAAACCGCCCCCCGGATGATGGGTGCCGGCCGCCCGTGTGGAACGACCTCTTGCGCGCGGAGGTCCGGCACGCCTGAGAAGCTCAGCCGGAGGCAGGGAACCGCACCAGGTCGATGTGACCGGTGCAGTTCAGCGAATTGCGGCCGTTGGTCGAAGAGGCGGGGCTGTCCGCCCCGTGCTACCGCCCCGCCCAGCAGACGACGGTCCCGTTGCGCAGCGCGAGCAGCAGCTTGCCTTCGGCGGCCGACATGCCGTCGAAGACGGGCAGGGCCGGCAGCTCGTGCTCGGCGAGCGTCGAGCCGTCTTCGGTCGCCACGGCCCGCAGCAGCACGCCGCGACGCCCGCGCAAGGCGGCCAGGGCCTCGTCGGGGTTCTCGAAGGCGAGCAGCCCGGGAGTCTTCTTTCCCAGGTCGGGCGGGCCGGCGACGAACAACCGCTCGGGCGTGAGCGCCATGGCCCGGACCACGAGCGATTTGTCATCCGACCAGACGGGCGGGGCCATGCCTCTTCCGCGTTTGCGGGGCTTCTTCGCTTGGGGCTCGCCGGCCGAAGTGGGCTTGCGGTCCCGCCGCCAGAGGTGGTAGGCGTCGGCGCGGTGGCCGGTGGGTCCGCCGGAGATGCTCGTGCGGCCGTAGCCGAAGACCGCGTCGTCGCCCAGGGCGAGGATGCGGCCGGCCGGCGCACTGCTCGCCGCGTTGGCCCAGCCGCCCCAGCCGGCGCCCACGCTGGTGCCCAGAATCCAGTACGAGCGGACGAACCACTCCTCGCCGAGGAAGCCGTCGACCGAAAACAGGTGGGGCTCGGTCTTGTCCAGCTTCCGGCCTTCACGGTCGAACTGCACGTGCTTCAAGAAGACCGACTCGCCGTCGCCCGAGAGGAGGTCCGACCGGACGCCCTCCATGTCGAAGCCGCCCGAGGGCTCGCGGCCGATCTGCCGGTCCGTCTCCGGATCGACGTGACAGATGCCCGTCTTGGACAGTGCCTTCCCCGTGCGCGGGTCGAGCCGGAAGAGGACCAGGCCGCCGTCGAGATAGCTGTTGCGCCCGGCAACCACGTAGGCGGTGTCGTTCTGCACGAGCACCGAGCCGTGGACCGGCCAGATCGATTCGAGCCGATCGAACGCGCCGACGAGCCGCACCTTGGGCGCGGCCTGAAACCGCCAGGCGAGCGCCCCGTCGTCGGCCCTGAGGCAATAGACCCACCCGTCGGCCGAGCCGAACAGGAGGGTGCCGCGATAGAACGTCGGCGAGCTGTCGATGCGCCCGCCGGCCGTGAAGCTCCAGAGTTCCTTGCCGTCGGCGGCGGACAGCGCGTAGACGGTCTGCGCGTCGGTTGCGGCAACGTAGACGCGACCGCCGGCGGCGATCGGCTGGGTTAGGCGCCCGCCGATCTCGACGGACCACTTCTGCTCGAGCTTGGCCGGCACCGACGTGGCGGCGCATCCGCTCCGCGCGTTGTCGCAGCGGTACATGGGCCAGGCTCCGGCCGGCGCCTCGGGCGCCGAACCCGGCGCGTCGCTTGCCGACGGATAGCCGGGGCCTTTCTCCAGCCGTGCGGCGGGCTGCTCGTCTTCCGCGTCGTCTCTCTCGGTCGCCCCGGCGAAGAAGCCCAGGACCTTTACCTTGTTGTAGCACGCGCAGGCGTTGGGCGGGGCATAGACCAGGCCGTTGGCCGGCATCACGCCGTACTGGCAGGTGCCGCGGACCCAACTGTTGTTGCCGATCCAGCCGTTGTCGAAACTGACCAGCTCGATTCCCGACCGGCCGGTGAAGATGAACTTCTCGGTGGCCTTGTTGCGATAGCAGCGATGGTGCGGCATGGCCACGCGGGCGCCCTGCCACTTGAGCTGCCGGACGGGCTCGCCGGTCTGGAGGTCGTATCCACGGAAGCTCGTTCCCAGCCAGGCCACGCCGTCGACGACGAAGACGTCGGCCGGGGCGTTGTACTGTTCCGCGCAGTCGGCGCTCCACAGCTCCTTTCCGTCATTCGCGGAGTACGCCCGAAGCTTGCTCGGGCCGCGGCGGGAGAAGCCCGGCTCGTCCCAGCCGTGAACACCCCAGGCGACCCGGCCGTCGGTGCTGGGCGCGTCCTCGGGTTTTTGGGGCGAGGGCTCGCGGTCGGCGCAGAGCACGACAGTGTCGGTCGCCACCAGCGTGGGTGCCGAAAAGCCCATGCGGCGGGCCGGCGTGGCCCGGGGCGTCTGCCACACCACGCTTCCCGATTCGGCGTCGAGCCGCATCACGCCCGCGGTGGTTTGGCAGTACACGCTGCCGCCGCGGACCGCCAGTGTGAGCGGCAAGAGGAAATCGCCGTGGCCGAAGTCGTGCTTCCAGAGCCGGCGGCCGGTGTCGGCGTCCACCGCGGCAATATAGCGGAAGTCGGTCGGCTCGGGCTCGCCGCGCCGGTGCAGCCCGCCGCCGGTGCGCTGGTTTTCCGACGTGCCCACCACGAGGTACAGCACACCGCGGTGGACGAGGATCTCCTCGGTGTGCTCGGTGCCTTCGTAGACCCGTTCGGTCTGGCCGGTGGCGGCGTCCAGTCCGGTCACCGGCGCGGCCAGGCCGAGCGTGGCGTACACGCGATCGCCCGAAGCAACCAGCCGCCGCTGCAAATGCACCGGCCCGGAACGGAAATGCCGCAGGTGATCGTTCCACTGGGGGATCTCCCGTTTCCACAAGAGCGTGCCGTTGAAGGCGTCGCGGGCGACCAGCCGCCACTCGCCGGGGAAGCGGATCGAGGCATACGGCGCCTCGTCGGCGATGAAGAAGACCCGGCCGCCGGCCGTCACGGCCGTGCTGATGCTGGCCAGCTCCTCGTGACTGCGGCCGAACCGCGGCTCCGCGATCCACTGGATCGATCGCGGCTCGCCCGCCACGCGGTCGGCTCCTACGGCGTTGTTGTCGGGACCGTGCAGGAAGTGGGTCCACTCGTCGATGTCGTCGGGGCGCGGCTTGACGGACTTCGTCCACCGGCCGTCGTGTTTCACGTAGGACACGCCGCCCGGCGCGAGCACACGCATCACCTCGTCCGTGGTCACGGCACCCGGGTCTTCGGCCACGACGAGGTTCACCAGGTTGTCGACGTACGGCAGCCGGTCGCCCATCCACCGGTCGATCGAGACCGGGCCGTAGACGCCGAGCGACCGCAAGTATCGTCGGGCCGCTTGCACGTTCTCGGCGCTTCGGTCCAACCCGTGAACGAGGTAGCGGTCGTTCGGGCGCAGCGCGGCCGTGAGCCGGCCGTCGCCGCAGCCTAAGTGGACGACCAGTCCGCCTCGGACGCCGGTCGCCTCGAGGATCTGCTGCGCCGACTCCTGCTCGGACGCTTGCAGTGCGGCTGCGCGGCTCGTCATGCCGCCCAACAGAAGCACCACGGCGGCAAAGCCGACCGACACGTACATCCGCGTCTTGTGTTGCATGGTTTGATCTCCCGGGTTGGAGTGATTAGATCTTCCGTTTCTGGGTGTACGACGGCCTTCCAAGGCCGTCGCATCGAAGCGCTCGACGGCCTTGGAAGGCCGTCGTACGAAAGACACCAAGTTTCGTACTCAGAAACGGAAAAATCAAATGATCCGGCTTGTCGGGGCTTACTCCCAGCACGACACGCAGCCATCGGCCGTCGTGAGGAATAGGCGCTCGCCGGCCGCGATCAGCCCGTCGAAGGCCGGCGGCGTTTCGAGAGTATATTCGGCGAGCCGCGTGCCGTCGACCGTTGAGACGGCCCAGAGCAGGCCGCCCTTGCGACCCTCGAAGGCCCCGTACGGGTCACGCTCGTCGATCACGTCGGGCGGGCCGGCCAGAAACAGAGTCTTCCCGGCCAGGACCATGGCCCGCGCCCGCACGGGGATCTGCACCGACCATTTCGGCGGACGCTCGCGGAACATGGTGCCCCGTTCGCGCCTGGCCGACTCTTCGGGCAACACGGGTTCGTTATCGCTGAAGTCGGCGAACAGCTCGTGGCCTTCGGTCCCCGGGGCGAAGTAGGGGCTGCGGCTGAACTTCGTGGTGAAGGTGTGCAGTCCGTAGGTGGTCTCCTCGTCGAACACCAGGATCTGGCCCGCCTTTGGCGCCCCCACTGCCACGTACAAGCCGGGCCAGCGGCGGGCGTGCATCCAGTACAGCCGGTCGAAGCCCGAGTCGTCCAGAAAACCGCCCGTGGCCACCAGGTGCAGGTCGGTCCGCCGGGCGCCCCACTTGGCGATCTTGGGTGATTCGAGCGGACGGAGCTCGAGGTCGAATACGTTCTGCGTCAGAAACAGCTCCCCGCCGGCAGCGACGAGGATATCGTTCTTGCTCCCATCCATCTCGTGGGCCCGCCCGCAGGGAGCGCTCAGATCGGGCCAGGGGCCGTCGAGCCGGGCCCGGTGCCGGACCTGGCCGGTGGCGGCGTCCAGGGCGAAGAGGTAGATGCCGCCGTCGAGGAACGACGACCGGCCCGCCGCGAAGTAGACCTTGTCGTTTTCGACCAGGACGCTCCCATGCACCGGCCACGCCGACTCGAGGCGGCCGTAAGACACGATCCGTCTTTCCGAAGGGGCTGCGCGGAAGCGCCAGGCGAGCTCCCCGTCTTGTGCCCGCAGGCAATACACCGAGCCGTCAGTGCAGCCGAACAGCACGCGCCCCCGGTGGATCGTCGGCGGGGAGTCGACCGGTCCGCCCGCGGTGTAGCTCCACTGGCGCGAGCCGTCGCGGGCGTCGATACACGTGACGCGGTGGGCATCGACCTCGGCGACGAACGCCCGGCCGTCGGCCAACACGGGCGGCGACACCTTTCCGCCGAGCGGCGTGTTCCACTTGCGCTCGATGTCGGTGGAAACCTCGGTCCCCGCGCACCCGCTGCGGGCGTTGTCGTGGCGGTAGGTGGGCCAGTCGGCAGAAGGGATGAGGGGCGAGGGGCCAGGGGTGAGTGCCTGATAGGCGGGCCCCTTTTCGAGCCGGGGTGCTATCTCTTCTCTCCTCCCTTGTCCCTCATCCCTGGCCCCTAGCCCCTCATCCCTCGCCGGAGCCAAGGCGTTGAACCCGGTTAGCTTGACGCCCGGATAGCAGAAGCACGGATGCGGCGGCGCGTAGAGCAGGCCGTTGGCCGGGATGATGCCGTAGCGGCACGTGCCGCGGACCCAGTCGTGACGCATGTGACGGTCCGACTTCAGGTCCAGAAACTCGACGCCCCGCTTCGACCACAGCAGATAGTCCTCCGTGGCCTTGCCGCGGTAGCAGCGGGGGTGATGCCCGCCGGTGTAGAGGTGCCCGGGCTCGATCTGCCGGGCCACCTTGCCGGTCGCGAGGTCGAGGCCGGTGGTGGTGAGCGTCCCCACCCACGCGAGTCCGTCGATGACGAACACGTCGGGCATGCCCCGAAAGCTGGTGTTCGTCTTACCGCTCCACAGCAGCTCGCCGTCGTCGGTCGAGCGGGCCTCGACGCGCGGCCCCGCGGCGAACAGTACCACGTCGTCGGCCATGACCAGCGTGCCCTCGGTCGTCGGGCGCCGCGACGGCGGGGCGTCCGCGGCCTTCCAGAGCGGCTTTCCGGTGCGCAGGTCCACGGCCACCAGCTCCTGGGTGGTGTGGAAGCAGACGCGCCCGGCCGAGGCGGCCAGGGTCAGATCGCAAACGGCCTCGACCGGCAGTTGCCAGAGCAAGCTTCCCGACTCGAGGTCAAGGGCCGTGATGGACTCGCGGCGGGGGGAAGACGAGGACACGTCGCGGACGCGAACCACGAGGATGCCCTCGCTGGAAACGATCTCCTCGGCGGCGTCGGTCTCGGGAAACTCGCGGAGCGTCTTGCCGGTGGCGGCGTCCAGCTCGGAGACGGGCGCACGGAAGCCGAGCGTCACGTAAATCCGGTCGCCGGACGCGACCAGCCGGCGCGGCAGCGTAAGCGGCGACGACCAGAGCTGATCGCCCTTGCCCCAATGCCACCGGTCGGCGTCCCAGGCCGCGCTTCCCCACCCGACCATCGGCCGTTTCCACAGCACGATCCCGTTGAAGGCGTCGCGGGCCACCAGCGAGCACTTGTCGGGCAGGCGCCGCCGGGGTTGCGGGGTCTCGTGGATGCCGACGGGCCCTTCGTCAATGGTGTGAAACAGCCGGCCGCCGGACGTGACGGCCGCGGTGAGGCTCATGTCGGTTTCATGGCTCCGGCTCCATCGCGGCCCCCCGTCCCATTGCAGGCGCCGCGGCGGGCCGACCCGGCGGTCGCTCGACACGGCGTTGCCGCTGGCATCGTGGAGGAAGTGGGTCCACGCGTCGATCTCCGCGGGCCACGGCTTGCGCAAAGAGTCGACGGGCGCGTGCTTCGCGTCGAGCGTTACGGCCGCGCCGCCGGGCACCAGGACCCGCAGCATCTCCGACTGCGGCACGTCGGCGGGGTCTTCGACCACCAGGAGGTTCACCAGGTTGTCGGCATAGGGGAGGCGTTTGCCGTCGAACACGTCCACCGACACGTTCCCGTACAGACCGAGGTCCTGGATGTGCCGCCGGGCTTCCGCAACCCGGCCGGGGTCGGACTGCAGCCCCTGGACCACCGACCCGTCGCCGGTGTGCAATGCGGCGGTCAGGCGCCTGTCGCCGCAGCCCAGGTGGACGATCAGCCCGCCCGTGTAACCCGCGTCGGCCAGGATCTTCTTCACATTCCCCGCATCGGCCGGGCTTACCCGAGCTGTACCGGCAGCGGACGCCGCCGAGGCCGGAAGGGAAGCCAACAAACAGAGGGTGCCCAGTTGCAGTAGTCGGGCTGCCACGATTCTCGTTTGCACGGTGTCACCTCGCCGGGTGTTCGTGTTATCTTGCTTGCCAAGGAGATTATACCGAAAGCCGTCGACGAATGCCTCCAACCGCGGCAAGACGGCGCGGAGGGGCGCCCGGAGGGGACGAATCAAGTATACTGGGTGGGCAAGGGGTGGCCCAAGTATCGGACTTTGGCCGGCCGGAGGGAAAGATGAACCGAGCCGCTGTGCCCCTCGGGCCGCATCCTGGTCGAAGGCGACGGCGTGGTCTACGGTCGGGCAGAATCACCAAGGAAGCTCGGTGATCTTCCGCGGCACGTTCCAACAGCCCAAGGAGAATAGGGTGCGCGCAACACCATGGCGACTGGGGGCGGCGTGTCTGGCAGTCCTCTGGATGCGTCTCGGCGCCGGGGCCGACGACGCGATTCCGTTTCCCGAGGCGTTGGACGCGGCGGCGCTCACCGTCGGTCGGCTGGACAGCGTTCTGGACTACGCACTGTTGATCGGCAACGGGGACCTCAATGCGTTGATCTATTCGGACCGCGGCCAATTGAAGTTGAACCTTACCAAGAACGACGTGTGGGACGCACGGCTGGACGCCGAGCGCGATCCGCCGCTGCCGACGCTCGAGCTGGTCAAGAAGTGGGCATTCGATCACGGGGCGACGAAGGCCCAGAACGGCTCCGTCATCCTCGACGAGGGCGTCGAGTGGCAGGGGCCGGACAGCTACCATGCCCATCCCTACCCCTGCCCTCGTGTCTGTGCACGTCTCGTGCTCGGCGCGACGCCGGCACAGCCCAACTGGACCCGCATTCGCGCGCAGGGCACCACGAACACCTGGGAATACCGCGACGGCATCGGCGTGATGGGCATCGAGGGCAGAGCCGAAGCCTCGAACGGCTTCGCCTACGGTCCCGTTCGGATCGAGACGGGGGACTACCCTGAGTTGCACGTGAAACTCTCCGGCACGGAGAACGCCCGATTCTACGTCGACCTGATGGACACCGAAGGGAAAGGCTTCTTCGGTAGCGGCTGGCAGGAGACGCCGACCGAAGCGACCGTGCAGACCTTCACGATACCCAAGGACGTGATCGCCGGCCAGGTGATCCTCTATACATGGACTGAAGACGGTAAGCCGGCGGAGAACCGCTTCGAGGAAGTAGCGCTGGTGGGTCCCCAGGGCAAGGTGAACGTCGATCTTCAGATGAAGCCGGAACCCACGTCGCCCGCTCGGCTGGACATCCGCCGGGCCGTGGCCACCGTCGAGGGCAACAACCACGGCATCCCCAAGGCCACGATCCGCGCGCTGGCCGATCGCAACGTGATCCTCATCGACGGGGGTGGCGCCGGCGGGCTGAAGGCCGCCCACTCGCGCGACTTGCCCGAGCCGGAGGAAGGGCAGCCGCAACCGGAGGTGCAAACCATCGTGCAGCAAATCCCCGGCGACCCCGGCTGGGAGGGTTTGGGCTTTGCCGTGGCCCTGGCGACGCGCGGCGAGCGAAAGGCCGTGGCCGTAGTCACGGGCCGCGAAGCCCAGGACCCCAAAGCCGCGGCGATCAAGCTGGCCGGCGACGCCCTGGCGGCCGCGCCGGGCGCTATCGTGAAAACGCACGAGGCCGCTTGGGAGCGATTCTGGTCCCGGAGCGGACTTGAATTGGACGACCCCGTCTTGCGGGCCCTATGGTACCGCAATCTGTACTTCCTCCGCTGCGTGATCCGGCCGGGGGCCGTTTCGCCCGGCTTGTTCGCTTCCCTTATCAGCGACGGCCCGGCCTGGCACGGCGATTTTCACACGAACTACAACATCCAGTCGACCTACTGGTCGGTCTACAGCAGCAACCACCCCGAGCTGTCCGAGCCGTACGACCGCTTGATCGTCGATTACATGCCGCGGGCCCGATGGTTGTGCAAGGAGTTGTTCGGGTTCGAGGGCGCCTACATACCGCACGTCCTGTTCGCGTTCGAGCCGCCGCCGGAGGCGTGCCAGGGACCGACGCGGCGTCAATACATCCACCACGTTTGGGGTTGGACGCTCGGCGTTGCCGGATTTTCGGCGCAACCGGTCTGGTGGCATTACAAGTACGAGCCGTCGCGCGAGCTGCTGGAGCAGGTCGCCTATCCGGTGGTCCGCGACGTTGCCAACTTCCAGGCGCACTTCATCGCAGGGTGTGAGAAGACCGACGACGGAAAGATCGTGCTGGCGCCCACCGTCTCGCCGGAACACTGGGGCTGGACCAAGCGGTTCGAACGGAATCGCAACTGCGCGTTTTGCCTGGGCATGTTCCGATACACGTTCCAGGCGGCGATCGAGGGTGCGCGGACGCTGGGACGCGACGCCGAGATGGTGGCCCGGTGGCAGCGGGCCGCGTCCCTGCTGCCCGACTATCCGCTCTCGGGCGACGAGGAGCCCGTGGTGGTCGACGTCGAAGGCGCGCCGCCGATCGGCTACAACATTTCAGTGCCGGCGACGCCCGTCTTCCCCGGCGACGTGGTGACCTTCTGGTCGCCTGAAGCCCGGAAGGAGCTGCTTTCACGGACGATCGACCGGCTGCAGTGGAACGGGAACAACGCGGCCATCATGCTCTCCGTCTCCCGGGCCCGGTTGAGTATGCCCGAAACGCTCCCCTGGGTTCGCGAGGAGTTGACCGCACGGCTGCGCCCCAACGGCACGTTGACGCTCAACCGCAACGAGCCGCGGTACCGCTTCAACGACTTCGGCCATTATACCGAGCAGTTCGCGGCGTCGATGGCCGTAAATGAGCTGTTGCTGCAAAGCGTCGCCGACGTG
>Ga0180438_10005018_pt1 | contig 18678 bp, 14 predicted proteins | sample SS_ome_12_FD_132455 | JGI IMG/M metagenome (GOLD analysis project Ga0180438, IMG submission 132455) | Hypersaline lake sediment archaeal communities from the Salton Sea, California, USA - SS_3_D_2 metaG | ecosystem: Environmental > Aquatic > Non-marine Saline and Alkaline > Hypersaline >...
CCCACGCCGATCAGGGCGACGTCGAGCTTCTCGTTGGCCGCGTAGCTCCGCGCCGATCGGCTGTTGGCCAGGATAACGGCGGCGCCGCCACCAGACGCCAGGCGCCCCAGAAACTCGCGGCGGTTCAGTGATCTGCTCATCGCTGGCTCCTTTCGTCGGACGGTGTCGCCCGCCCCGTCCGGCTGAATGGTCGGGCGGCACGGCGTGTCTGTCAAGCCGTGGCGAACCGTGAGGGCGTTCGCGGGTTAGACCGGTTGGGAAGGAGAACGGCATGGCACGGGCGCGGTGGTTTGCGGCGGTGGCGATGGTGTGGGCCGCCTGGGCGGGTCCGGCGGCGGGCGAGCCGGTCATCCCGCGGGCGGCGGATGCGCCGAAGCTGGACGGTCGGCTGGACGAGGCGGCCTGGGGGTCTGCGCTGCGGCTGACCGGTTTCACGCTGCCCGGCCGGGCGGATCGGCCGGCGAAGGGCGTCGAGGCCCGCACGTGCTTCGACAAGGAGGCGCTGTACCTGGCCTTCGTTTGCCTTGAGCCGAACCCGAAGGCCCTGCGGGCCCGCGCGACCGTCGAGGACGACGACGTATGGAAGGACGACTGCGTCGAGGTCTGGATCCGCTGCGGCTACTCGACGCACGAGTTCGATCAGTTCATCGTCAACACGCTCGGCACGCGCCAGACCCTCCGCCGCCGGCAGGGCCGCGAGCAGGGCAGCAAAGGCCGGACGTGGCGAGCCGCCGCCGCCGTCGAGGCCCATCGGTGGGTCGCCGAGCTGAAGATCCCCTTCGCCGATCTGGGCATCCCCGCCCCCGGCGGCGGGCACATGATCCAGATGAAGCTCGGGCGCGAGGATCACACGGGCGCGAAGGCGATCCTGTCGACCTGGCCGTCGGGCTCGCCGTATGCGGGGACGGAAGGCTACGCGCCGGTCTACTTTGAGCGGGCGAACCTGCTGGCCAATCCGGACATGTCGCGGCGGCGGGAGGGCAAGGTGGTCGGCTGGTCGTTCCACAAGTCCGACGCGGGCCTGTTCTCGTCGGTCGACGACGGCCCCCGGCGGGTGATCCGCTTCCGCGCGCCGGGCCGGTACACGACGGCCAACCAATCGGTGCGGCTGGTTCCCGACGCCCGCTACCGCCTCGAGGCGAAGGTCCGCGGGTCGGCGGGCATCTACCTGCGTGCCCGCACCGCGCCGAAGGTCGGCGCCCGGACGAACCCCTACACGGGCGAGGTCCCCGCCGGCGCGGCGTGGCGGCACTTCAGCGTGCCGTTCCCGAGCGGGCCGACGGGCAAGGGGCTGATCCTCATCGGCAACACCGAGGGCGGCGGGGCCGGTGAGGTGTACGTGGCCGATCTCCGCGTCATCCGCGTCGCCTCCTACGACGTCTTCGGGCCGGCCGTCCCCGTCGTCGTCGGCGACAGGCCGACGGTCCTCCGAAAGCTCGCCGTCGCCGACTGCCGGGTGCTGAAGGGCTTTCTCGGCGTGCCGGTGGACGGCACGGCACGCAGCCGCGGGTGGGACGGCGGGGTGTGGGAGTACGGCCGTCGCGGGGCGGGGGCCGGGGTGTGGTACGATTACCGGGCCAACGACGGCCTGCACGTGACGCTCGCCGAGGCCGGCGGGTTCGACGCGATCCAGATCCTCGGCGGGGCGCGGGTGCGGGTCCACCGCGACTGCCCGCGTTACGACGACCCGGCCGGCGGGGTGCTGCTGGCCGATCTGCCCGGGCGGACAACCCGCTCGCGCGTGTGGCTCGACAAGCCGGCGGACACGAGGCGGGTGAGCTTCTTCGGCCTGGCCGACGGGCTCCTGGCGGACGTGACGTTCCTTCGCGTGCGGCGCGGCGCGGCGGGGCTGCCGAAGGCCAGACGCCTGCTTGTCGGCGGAGCCTGCCGGCCGAACGCGATAGAGGCGGCGCTGGCCGACCGCTTCGAGAAGGCCGAGCGGCGCTGCTTCGCGTTCGGTCCCGACGCCCGCAACGGCGCCGCCATCCGCCTCGAGAAGGGCCAAGGCGTGCACCTGCTGGGCCGGCCGATGGCCGCCGAGACGCCCCTGGCGGCCGTCGGGCTCGACCTCGACGTCGACGGGCTCGAGCCGATCCCGCTGACCGTCGCCGTCCAGGACCCGCTGAACCCGCGCAGCCGGCTTTTCGGCGCCGACGTGGCCGTCTCCCGGGCCGGGCCGTGCCGGCTCGTGATGGACTTCCCCGACCAGATCGTCCCGAAGGGCGCGGCGCTGTGGCTGACCGTCACGGCCGACGCGCCGGTGACGCTGCGCAGCGCGGCCGTCGAGTTGTACCCCGTCACGCGAGCCGCCGCCCTGCCGGAGGCGCTGGCCTACCGCAAGCTGCTGCTGAAGACGTACTTCGTCAGCCTCAGCGAGGCCCGCCCGTGGAACGGCTGGTACGACGACCGCCGGATGAACCGCTCGCTGGCGTCCGCGCCGTACGGCCCGCAGCTCAGAGAGCTGGCGATGACGCTGGGCCAGTGCAAGAAGCTCGACGCGAGCGACGGCCTCGTCCGCCAGTACGACGAGTGGATCTACCGCAGGCATCGCGGGCGGCGGGAGTCCTTTCCGGCGTTCGAGCCGCGGATCGACGAGGTCCCCGGCGCGCCGCGGTGGGCCGTCGTCGCCCGCCAGGCGTGGCTGACCGCCCGCGACGTGCCGCGGTGGTGGATCGAGAACCGCATGGTCCCCACCGGCGAGATGGGCGGGCGCGTCGGCGACGACTCGGACATGTACCAGAACTACGCCGACTTCCCGATGTTCGAGGTCGGCGGCGTGGCGGCGAGGGTCCGCGACGGGGCCCGGCGGCTGATGGAGCTGGCCGATCGGACGACGTTGACGGCGGGGCTGAATACCCGCACGATGGATCCGCTGCACGCCTACGAGGAGGGGCTCAACCAGGAGGCGCTGCTGGCGTGGTGGAACTACGGCGACCCGGTCGCCTTCGAGCGATGCCTCCTCGCCGCGCGGTCCACCGAGGCGCTGACCGTCCTGACGCCGAAGGGCCATCGCCACTTCAAGAGCCAGCTCTGCGGGGCCGCCGACCTGAAGACGGACCGCAAGACCGACGTCGACGGCCACGCCCACCCGCTGATGTGGCACCCGACGCTCGAGGTCGCCTGGTATAACGCCAATCCCCGCGCGCTCGAGCACCTCCGCCAGTGGGCCGACGGCTGGCTGGCCCACATGAGGCCCGGCAAGTACGCCACAAGCGTCGAGGTCGCCACCGAGCGTGTCACGGCCACGACGGATCGGCCGGTGTACGGCGGCTACGGGGCGCTGGGGTCGGCGCTGATCTACCTCTACTGGATCACCGGCGATCAGAAGTACCTCGGCCCGTTCTTCGAGGCCTTTCGCAAGGGCAGCCGGAACACCAGCCCCAACCTGATCCTGCCCGAGCTGATCCACCGCCACGGGCTGGGCTTTCTGGGCGAGCAGAAGCTGCGGCGCCTCGTCGCCGGCGAGGGGGCGGCCGAGACGCTCGTCACGGGCGACAAGCAGCCGCTGATCGACGCGCTGAGCGCCGACGTCGCCGAGCTGCAACGTTTCGGCGCGATGTACACGACGGCCGAGCCGTTCACCGACCGCGTGTTCCTCTACGCCGTCCGCAACGCCGCCATCACATACACCGGCGGCTACGCGTCGCGCAACAAGCTGCACCACACGCACGCCGTCAGTTGGGGCCGGCTCGGCACGGAGTACGCCGCGATCGTGCTGAAGGCGAGGCGCGACGCGCTGAAGCTGCTCGTCTACAACTTCGCCGACCACCCGCAGACGGCCGAGATGCGCGTCTGGACGCTCGACCACGGCGACTACCGCCTCCGCGCGGGGACCGACGCCGACGGCGACGACCGCCCCGACCGGCTCGCCGACGAACGGACCCTGCGCCTGCTGCGCGCCTCGCCCGTGGCGCTGACGCTGCCGCCGAAGCAGGTGACCGTCGTGGAGCTGACGCAGCTTCGCCGCCTGGACGACGAGCGGCTGCGGGCGGACCTGGCGATCTGCCCCGCGGAGATCCGCGTGGAGGGCGGCGCGGTCCGCGGCGTGGTCCACAACATCGGCTCGCGCGACGCGCCGGCGTTCGAGGTCGCGTTGATCGACGCGACGGGCAAGGTCCGCGCCCGCAAGCGGCTCGCACCCCTGCCCGCCCCGCTCGACCTCGTCCCGCGACGAGCGCCGTTCCAGATCGGCCCGCTGCCCGCCGCCGCAAAGGGATGGTCCCTCGCCGTCGATCCGGACAACCGCATCCCCGAAATCCACGAACCCAACAACCGCGCACCCGTAGGACGCCCGTGACCCCGCGCAGCCGCTTGCGGCTTAGCGAGGTGCAAGCGTGAACGCACACACGTCATACGAACGCGTGTGCAGCAGAGCTGCATACCCTACGATTCGTCGCCGGCGAAGACATTGACGCGATGCGGCACCCAGCCGACCGCTTCGGTGATCGCCGAGATGTCCACGAGCCCGCGCATCTGCTCGACGGGCGTCTTCAGCGGCACGCCGCCGTAGTACCTCTCGACGATCTCGCTCAGCGGCATCTCGAGGTGGTTGTCCGGCGCGGCGGGGAAGAGCTGGTGGTAGCCGGGCCCCTGCCTGTCGAGCAAGGCGGCGACGAGCGAGGCGGCGTCGGACATCACCAGGTAGGCGAAGCCCTCGTCAGGGTTGCCCCAGAAGCGTTGCTTCCGCCCGGCCTGCTTTGCGTGCTCGCGGGCCCACTCGATGTGCTCTTCGGCCATGAGGAAAGGGAACCGCACGGCCGTGCAGGACAGCTCCTCGTCGCGGGCGGCGTAGAAGCGGAGCATCTGCTCGCCGGCGACCTTGCTCAGCGCATAGGTGTTGCCCGGACAGGGCGGGGCCTCGCCGTCGATCGGCAGATACGCCAGGCAGCTCGGGCGGCTGAGGACCTTCTCCTCGTCGCGCCCGTGGCGGTCGCCGGAAAGGGCCTGCACGCTGCTGGCGAAGACGATTCTTCCGACGCCGACGTCCACGGCCGCCTGAAAGACGTTGGCGTTCATCGTGACGTTCTCGGCGTACAGCCGCTGCGGCGTGACGTTGCCGCGGGGGCCCGGATGATTGGCCAGATGCACCAGCGCGTCGCGGCCTTCCAGCAGGCGATAAGCCGTCGGCTCGTCGAGCAGATCGGCCACCTCCAGCCGGACCGGCAGACCGGGACGGTACGTCTTGTCCACCGCCCAAACGTCGTAGCCGGCCTCGGCCAGCCCTTTGCAGACCTCCCTGCCCAATCGACCGGCCGCGCCGGTGAGAACCACTTTCAGCGACATCCTGCGAATCTCCCATGCCGGGCCGCAGGCCTCCGCCTTTGGCCGAATGCCGAATGCTGAATGGCGAATCACGAATGCCACGCCCCAACGCCCGGCGCGCCGGTTCAGCGGCGACCGGCACGGCCGCCTCCGGAGCCCCGAAGGGGCGACGGCAAACGGTAGGGGCCGCAAGCCCCCGCGAAGGAGCGTCGCACCTGCCCTGCGCCCGGGTCGGCCGGGATATCAACTCACGAGCTTGCTCGTATCCACGCCGCAGCCGTCGAGGATCTTCATGAAACGCCGCCCGTATTCGACGTACGTGCGGTACCGCGCGTCGGCCTCCGACTCGCCGCCTTCCTCGTGGAAGACGACCGACAAGTGGGGCTCCATCGAGAACCCCCCGTCGTAGCCGCCGTCGACGAGGTCCTTGACGATCCGCACGACGTCCCCGTCGCCCTCGCCCGGCCAGGTGTACTCGCACTGGTTGAACACCGCGTCGGGATTGCGCTCGACGAACCGCGCGTCCTTGATGTGAACGTACGCAATGTGGTCCTTGACGTGCGTGTAGAACTCCCACGACGACTGCTGCCGGTCGAGGTCGCCGGAGGCGTAGTCCTCCGTGCCCACCGGGTTGCCCGTGTCCAGCACGAGCTTCAGGCCGGGCACGTTTTCGATCAGCTCCAGCGTCTGCTGCCAGCCCATGCCGCCGTAATTGGCGCAGTTCTCGTGGACGGCCGTCGCGCCGGCGTCGGCGAACACCGCGACGATCTCGCGCAGCCGCCGGAAGCGCTCTTCGGCCATCTGCCCGCCGACGCCCTCGCCCTTGATGATCGCGTAGCTCATGACACGGACGAGCTTCGTGCCCAGCCGCTGCATTCGCGGCGCGGCGCGGCGGACCTCCTCGAGGGTGATCTCGAACGGGTCGGATATCTGCTTGCCCCAGTTGGCGATCGTCGAGCCGAAGCAGTTGACCGTCACGCCGGCGGCGGCGAGCTGCTCGCAGGCGGCCTCGAAGGCGGCCTCGGACAGGTCGTGGATGTTCGTCCCGTCGATGTTGCGGCTCTCGATGTTGGTCCAGCCCAGCTCCCGCGTGGCACGGATCTGCCGGGCCAGCTCCGGCGCCGCCTCGTCTGCGAATCCCGTCAGATACATGTTCGTGCCGCTCCTGCTGCGTTGTCGGCGTGGGTTCGTGTTCCCGAACAGCATACACGAAAACCACCAAGACCACCAAGATCACAAAGCCCCCTCAGACCAGCGCTTTCTTGCTCCGCGTGGTCTGTAGCTCGTTGTCCGGCATCCGCCGCTCGAGGAAGTCGAAGCTCAGCTCGACGTCCTCCCTCGCCTCGTCCGGCGTCGTCGTGCCCACCGTGACCATGTCCTGGTCGCGGAGCGTGTTCCACACGAACGCCAGCCCCACCGGCGGGATCAGCCGCCCGGCCGCCATCGGCTTGATCGTCATCACGGGCTTCTCAGCATTGCGGATGACCCGCATGATCCAGTCGACCTCCACGTGCATCAGGAAGCCGATCGCGTTGTAGATCTGGATGTAGCTTTCGACGTCCGCGCCGGTCTTGTCGGCGATGAGGATCGACTCGGGCATGTGCGTCGACAGCCCCGGGATCATCCCGCGCTCGCGGATCATCGCCGCGTAGGTCCCGTAGTCGCGGATCTCCTGGTGCATCTTGTCGACGAGGCAGTCGGTGACGCACTGGTGGGGGAAGCAGAAGGTCGCCCCCAGCTCCTTGCAGCGGTCGAAGACGCGCTCGGGGGCAGCCTGCTCGTCGCCGCCGGGCAGGAAGTTGAAGTGCGGCGTGAGGATCAGCTTCGCCTCGCGACCGGTGCGGCCCTGCGCGTCGGCGATCGCGTCGCGGAGGATCGGTTCGGGCATGCCCATCACCGTGTCGATCCCGCTCTCGAGGAACACCGTCAGGATCTCCGCGATGTTCTGCCGCGTCTGGTAGCTCTTGATGAACCGGTCCTTCGCCGCCGACTGGTGCGAATAGCCCAGGAACCAGTTCGTGCCGATCAGCATCCGCGAGACCGATACGCCGCCGACCGTCGTCCGAGGGAAGTCCGCCACGACTCCTGCTCCTTGTCTGCCTGGTGTGCTGGTTCGTCTTCCGGAACAGCATACCACAAAGACCACGAAGACCACGGAGGTCAAGAGGCAATAGATGAGGCTCTCCGTCGCCCCGGCTCGTCCGGCGGCCCGGGGGCCGGCCACTTCAGTGGCCGGCGAGACGCCCGCAGTATCAACGCCCGCAGCCGCCCGTTAACCGGGCCTGCTTAACCCGAACACCTTCCGCGCATAGGCCGCGTTCGCCATCAGGTAGGCCTTCTTCTCCGCCCATTTCTTCCCCTGGGCCCGCTCGAGGATCAGCCACCCGCCGTAGCCGGTCTGGGCGACCGCCTTGGCGATCGGCTCGACCTTGACCTGCCCCTTGCCCAGCAGGCCCTTGCGTTCCTTCAGGTGGATCTCGCAGATCCGCCCCTTGAGCATGCGGATCTCGGCCGGCACGTCGTAGCCGCCGGCGGTCGAGTTGGCGATGTCGTAGTAGACCTGCACCGCGTCGGACCCGACCCGCTCGATGATCTTCAGGTTGTCCCGCCCCGACAGCGTGTTCTCCAGCCCCAACGCCACGCCCTTGGCCTTCGCCCGCCCGGCGACGGCCTTGAGCTTCTCGACCACCGCGTCGACGTCCTTGGCCTTCAGCTTCTTGTCGCGGCCCTGGAGGCTGCCCTTGCCGAAGAACGCGATCAGCGTCGCCCTGCACCCCAGCGCCGCCGCCGCGTCGATCGTCTGCTCCAGCCACGCCACGCCGCGGTCGTCCGTCGCCAACGGACAGCCGTTGGTCACCGTCAGCCCCACCGAGGCGACGGCCATGCCTGTCTTCTTCGACGCCGCCTTGTACGCCTGCTGGGCCTTCGGCGTCGCGTACGACAGCGTCGCCGCAGGCGCCGACGGCGAGATCTGCACGCCCTCGAGCCCCATCTCGGCCGCCATCGACATGCTCTTGACGTCGCCCCGCGCGCCGATCGACCAATCGCAGACGCCCAGCCGCATCTTCGGGGCCGCCTTCTTCATCGCCAACACGCTCTCCACAAACCCCAGCGACGCCGCCGACGCCGCCGCACCCGCCAGAAAGTCACGCCTCGAAACCGCCATCGTCGCTCTCCTCTTGCTCGTCAAGGCGCGTGACCGGCCATGCGGCCTTCCAGCGCCCATTCGTACTCACATCCGCCCAGCCCCGCCATCAGCCCGCACTGCCCGGCGTGGTACGCCCAGTGCCACACCAGGTGCATCAGCACGCCCCGGACGCTCAGCACGCGCTGCCCGCGCGGGACCTCCTCGTCGACATCGGCCAGCGGCGCCAGCCATGGCTTCGTCATCTCCTCGCGGACGCGCCCGGCCGTCGCCTCGAGTTCGGCGATTGTCACGTCGTCGTCGGCGGCCGCCCGGTCGAGCAACTCGCGAATCTCATCGGGCCTGTCGCGGCCCAAGACAGCTTCGATCCAGTGGGCCTCGGCGCCGATCATGTGGGCTGTCGCGCCGGCGATCGACTTGAAGCCGCTGCCGGGGTCGCGATGCAGCAGGTCGCCCGCCACGCCGGCGATCAGGTCAAAGTGGCGGGCCGTCAGCTCGTCCAGCGCCGCCACCAACGCCGCCGCCACCGGGTGCGCAAAGCCCCTCGCCGGCTCGTAGCCGTACCGACGCGGGCGACCTTGTCTCGGCGGGGTCATGTGCTCGCGATCCTCCAACCGGCGAGCATCTTACCACGGCGGCGCCGCGGTGGGAATGCTCTCTTGCTCGGCCGGGAGCGGATGCTCGGGCGCCGCTTGAAGGCGCCACGTGTGCCCGGTATGATCGGCCCGGCGGCGCAACGACGCGCCGCCGGACGCCTTGGCCGAAGCACAGAGAAGGAGCATCCCATGGCCGCCGCCGCGAAGATCCCCGTCGCCCTCCAGCTCTACTCCGTCCGCCACGCCTGCGCCGCCCACGACGACGCGGACATGCCGGCCGTCGTCCAACGCGTCGCCGAGATGGGCTACGAGGGCATCGAGTTCGCCGGCTATCACGGGCGCGACGCGGGCGAGTTGAGGAAGATCCTCGACGACAACGGCCTGAGGTGCGCCGGCTCCCACGTCGGGCTCGACACGCTGCTCGGCGACGAGCTCGAGCGGAGCATCGAGTTTCACCAGGCTCTCGGCAACAAGTTCCTGATCGTGCCCGGCCTGGCGGAGGAGCACCGCAGCTCCGCGGCGGCGTGGGCTCACACGGCCGAGACGTTCAACGAGATCGCCGAGAAGCTCGCCCCGCACGGCATGAGGACGGGCTACCACAACCACGCGGTGGAGTTCGCGCCGATGGACGGGCAGAAGCCGTGGGACATCTTCTTCGGCGCCACGCGAGAGGACGTCGTGATGCAGTTGGACGTCGGCAACGCGATCCACGGCGGGGGCGACTGCATGGAGATCCTGCGCAAGTACCCGGGCCGAAGCGGCACGATCCACATCAAGGAATACGGCGGGGCGCCCGAGGCGGCCGTCGGGGAGGGAGAGGTCGACTGGCAGGAGCTGCTGCCTCTGGTCGCCGAGACGGGCAAGACCGAGTGGTACATCATCGAGCACGAGCGCAACCCGGACACGGCCGTCGAGGACGTGGGGCGATGCATCGAGAACTTCCGGCGGATACTCGGAGGATTGGGGCTCTGACCCGGACGCCGGGCGGGGCGTTGAGGGGGGAGTCGAGAGGAGGGGGGCCATCGGAGTCGCCGGACCATGGAATTGAACATCCTGCTGATTCACGCCGACCAGCATCGGTTCGACTGCCTCGGCGCCTACGGCAACCCGGACGTGCGGACGCCGAACATCGACGCGGTCGCCGCCGACGGCGTCCGGTACACCGAGTCGTTCTGCCCCCTGCCGATCTGCACGCCGTCGCGCTACTCGCTGCTGACCGGCCTGTACGTCCGCCAGCACCTCGGCGGGACGAACCGCTGCACCCTGCCGGCCGGGCTGGAGACGTTTCCGCGACTGCTCCGCGAGGCCGGCTACAGCACGGCGGCGGTGGGCAAGATGCACTTCACGCCGACCTACCTCGACGTGGGCTTCGACGAGATGCGCCTCGCCGAGCAGGACGGAGAGGGGCGATATGACGACGACTACCACCGCTGGCTCCGCGAAGAGGGCCTCTGCGACCGGCTCGACCTGATGGACCAGGTTCGCGAGTACCGCGACGCGGCCCCGCCGGAGTACTGGCGGGCGTTCGGCGCGATCGAGAGCGACCTGGACGAGGCCCACCACTCGACGACGTGGATCGGCGACCGCGCCGTCGAGGCCGTCGACCGCTGGGCCGGCGGGGGGAACCTGCTGATGGTCGGCTTCATCAAGCCGCACCACCCGTTCGACCCGCCGGCGCCCTGGAGCGGCATGTACGACGCCGACGCCCTGACGGTCCTGCCCGGCTGGCTCGACGAGCCCATGCCGCGCGACCTGGCATTCAGCAGGGGCTACTTCCCGCACGCGGACCTGACCGAGCAGGCCCTGCGGCGGGCGATGGCGCACTACTACGCGACGATCTCGCAGATCGACCATCACGTCGGGCGGCTGATCGACGTGCTGAAGCGGCGCGGGCTGTACGACCGGACGATCATCGTCTACACCGGCGACCACGGCGACTACCTCGGCTTCCACCACATGCTGCTGAAGGGCAACTACCTCTACGATCCGCTGGCAAAGGTGCCGCTGATCGTCAAGCTGCCCGCCGGCCGGAGGGCGGGCGAGGTCTCAGGCGAGCTCGTCAGCAACGTCGACGTCGCGCCGACGCTGCTGTCGCTGTGCGGCTGCGACGTGCCGGCGGCGATGCAGGGGATCGACCTGTCGGCCGAGGGGGCGGCGGCCGGGCGGGATGCGGTCTTTGCCGAGGACTGGGGCGGCCGGCAGTACATGGCCCGCACGCGCGACCGCAAACTGCTGCTGTGCCCCGACGACCGGCAGTCGCAGTACTTCGACCTCGCCGCCGACCCGCTGGAGATGACGAACCTCTACGCCGACCCGGCCCGCCGTAGCGAGATCGACGAGTTGCGGAGCCGCCTGCTGCGATGGGCGCTGTTCGACCGCCCGTACGTCGCGCACGTCGACGAGGCCGCCGGCACGATCGACGCGGACAATGCTCCCCCGCCCGACGACGCCCGCGTCCGCGACGCCGCCGACTACTACCGCCGCAAGATGAACGAACCACTCTGCCCGCGATTCGACACCTGAACAAGGCGCAAGAGGCCCGCCACGCCGACGTGTCCGGCCCCCGGTTTCCTCCACGTTCGCCCGGTGGGAAGCGTGGACCGATCTCCACTGCGTGAGGGATGGGTCCGCACCTTCCGGGGCCTCCGCATCGAGAAACCGGGGCGCGCCGCGGCGGTTGTATGATAGGATAATGCCCGTCCGTGCCGCGGGCCTACGGCAGGCGATCGACATGCGCTTGAAGGTGAAGAAGACACGACGGATCAGTTGGGACGAGTACCGCCGGCAGATGCTGGCGGAGACCAGCCGCTTTATCGAGTGGGGACTGAAGCACCCGGAGCTGGTGATCGAGATCCCCGCCAAGCCGGTCGGCGAGGGGGGCTTTCCGAAGCAGGTCGGCGAGTGGTTCTGGGGGATCGTCCTGACCGTCGACATGAACTCCCGCGTCCGCCGCTGGCGCGACTTCCTGCTGCGAAGGCCCGCCGGCCTGCTCCGACGCCTGCGCTCGTGATGACCTGACGCCGTTGCAGATGCGTACCGTCGCTCACTTCGCCGCCTTCTCCGCCGCATCGCGCTTCGGATCCTCCCCGCCGATGCGGAGCAGAGGGTTGGTCACGACGCGGCCGCCGCCTTCAATGAGGCAGACGGCGAAGACGCTGTGGACGCCGCGGGCGATCTCCGCGGTGCGGACCTCGTACGGGGCGGCTTCGGATTCCCCCAGAAGCGTCGCGCCGCTGTAGAAGGCCACCTTCCGCGTGCCGGCGGGGACCTGGCCCTCGAGGCTCACGACATGTCGGCCGGGCGACTTCGGGTCCGCGGCGACGGTCACCCTCACCGGGGGCGACTTCGAGACGAACGCCCGCCACAGGCGCGCCACGTGCTCGTTCAGAAGCCACGTGTTCGTCGTTCGCTCGGCCTGAGCCCGCGAGAAGGGGCGGACCGTCGCCCAGTGGCCCTCCCACGTCGTGATGTCGCCGAGGAGGCCGGCGGCCTCGGGCACGTCGCGGAGCTTGACGGGCCCGGCCTCGGCGGTTCGGTCGCCGAGGCGCAGGCGGATCGCCTCGACGAGGAACGGCCAGGCCAGCGCGTTCGTGTTGGCGTAGTCGTGCCCCCTGCCCCACTGCATCGCCAGGCCCCACGGCAGGCGCCGGGCGCGGAGGCGCGTGTGGTGGGCATTGTGCCAGTACCGCTCGGGCGCCTTGTCGTAGTCGACGAACGGGTCCTTCGACCCGTTGACCGTCAGCACGGGGATCTTCCGCAGCGCGGCCACCTGGGCGGGATCGTCGATCTTGAAGCCCGCCCCCGGGTTGCCGTTGGAGACCACCGCGATGACGCGGCCGGGGAAGGTCACCGCCAGCTTAATCGCCACGCCCCCGCCGGCGGAGAAACCCATCGTCACCCACGGGCAGTGCTCGATCTCCGGATGCCCGCTCATTGCCGCGAACTGCTTCAGCGCGCCCGGCAGGAGCGGCTCGCTCTTGCGCATCATCGCGCCGACCAGGCCGAACCGCAGCGTGCGGGCGAGCTGCCGGTAGTCGGTCCGCTTGACGAGCCCGTCGTAGAGGCCCTGGACGATCAGCCCGCGGAGGACCTCCACCCCGCCGGGGATCCAGATCTTCACCGGCACAGTTCTCTTGCGCTTCGGGTCGGTCAGCGTCAGCTCGATCAGCCGATCGCCGCCGCCTGCCGCCGGCCGGTCCGCCCCGCCGGTCAGCGCGCGGTGGATCTCCTTCGCCATCAGTCCGGCCCCCTCGGCGTTGGGATGGACCTTGTCGGGGAAGAACTGCTTCTTGCCGCTCAGCGGTCCGTACAGATCGATGACCTCGGCCCCCTCGGCCGTCGCGACGCGGCGGAGGATGGGGATCAGCTCCTCGCGGATGACCGAGTCGCGGATGCCCCACCGCTCGGGGAAGGCGGGAACGGGCAGGCAGACATAGACGGTTGGTTTCGACGGCAGCTTGGCGAAGCGCCCGATCATCTCCTTCAGGTCGCCGGCCAGCTCGTCCTTGTGCTTCCAGTTGTGCGGCTTCGTGTCGTTCGTGCCGAGCTTGATGAGAACCGCGTCCGGCCGGAATGCCAGCGCCTGCTGGAACTTCTTCTCCCTCCAGATGGGGTGGTCGCCCTTCTTCAGCAGCGTTCGCGCGCTGACGCCGAAGTTGCCGACTGTACAGCCCTCGCCCATCAGCCGCTCGAGCTGGGCCGGATAGGTCATCTTCCGATCGCGAATGCCGTGTCCGTAAGTGATGCTGTCGCCGATGCACGCGATACGCTTCGGCGTCTGCGCTTCGGCGGTGAAGCAGAGGCTGGTGGTCAGTAGGAGTGCTGCGGCGATACGGTGCGTTCGTGTGGTCATGCTGTCTTGTCTCCCATTCGGTGTCGGTGGGGCGTTGGCGCCATCGCGGCCGGGGCCGGCAAACGGGGCAGGCACCCGCGCTCCGCTCCGGAGCCCGTCCCCGCTTTCCTTCGAGTTCACAGCTCCCCGCGCAGCTTCCTCAGCAGGTCGAGGGCCTGGATGGGGGTCATGTTGTCGAGGTCGGCGTCCTTGAGTTCACGGGCGATGCGGGTGGCGGGGTCGGCGAACAGCTGCATCTGGGCGGCGGCCTGCTTGGCGCGATGGGCCAGCTCGGGCATGTCCAGGCCCTCGGCGAGGTGGGCCTGGAGCTGGGGCAGCAGGGCCTTGGCGCGGTCGATGACGTCCTTCGGCACGCCGGCCAGGCGCGCCACGTGCACGCCGTAGCTGCGGTCCGTCCCGCCCTTGGAGATCTTGTGCAGGAAGATGACCTCGTCGGCCCACTCGCGGACGGAGACGTTCAGGTTCGTCGTCCCGTCCAGCAGCTTCTCCAGCTCGGTCAGCTCGTGGTAGTGCGTGGCGAACAGCGTGCGGCACTTCAGCCGCAGTGCGATGTGCTCGCTGATCGCCCAGGCCAGCGACAGCCCGTCGTACGTGCTCGTCCCCCGCCCGACCTCGTCGAGGATCACCAGGCTGCGGGCGGTGGCGTTGTTGAGGATGTTGGCCGTCTCGACCATCTCGAGCATGAACGTGCTGAGCCCGGCGGTCAATTCGTCGGCGGCCCCGACGCGGGTGAAGATCCGGTCGGCCAGCCCGATCGTCGCCTCCTCGGCCGGGATGAAGCTGCCCGTCTGCGCCAGCAGCGTCAGCAAGGCCACCTGCCGGATGTACGTGCTCTTGCCCGACATGTTCGGGCCCGTGATGACGAGCAGACGGTCGTCGGCCGCCCCCATCTCCACGTCGTTGGGGACGAACTTTTCCCTGAGCTGCTCGGCCAGCACGGGATGCTTGCCCGCCACGACGTGCAAGACGTTGTCCTGGGTGATCGTCGGCCGCCGGTAGCCGCGCTCCACCGCGAGCTGCGCCATCCCCCCGAGCACGTCGAGCGTGGCGGCGGACTCGGCGGCGGCCTGCATGGCCGGCAGGTGCTCGGCGAGTTGCCGGCGGAGCTGCTCGTAGAGCTCGCCCTCGAGCGTCTTGGCCCGCTCGGCGGCGGTGAGCACCTCCGACTCGTACCGCTTCAGGTCGTCGGTGATGTAGCGCTCGGCGTTCTTGAGCGTCTGCTTGCGGACGTAGTCGGCCGGAACCTTGTCGCGGTGAACGTTCGTGATCTCGATGTAGTAGCCGAAGACCTTGTTGTAGCCGACCTTCAGATTCGCCACGCCGGTGCGGCGGGACTGCTCGGACTGGTACTGCGCCAGCCAGCTCTGCCCGTCCGTGCCGATCCGCCGCAGCCGGTCGAGCTCCTCGTGAAGGCCCCTGGCGATCACCCCACCGTCGCGGAGGACGCTGGGGCAGTCGGGGTCGATGGCCTTCCCGATCAGCTCGCCCGGTTCGTCGAGGCCGGTCAGCTTCGGGCACAGCTCGGCGATCAGCTCGGCGGGGCAGTCGGCCAGCGCGGCGGCGAGGTCGGGCAGGCGATTCAGCGACGCCCCGAGGGCGACCAACTCGCGCGGGCGGACGCGGGCCAGCGCGATGTTCGCGGCGATGCGGTCGATCTGAGCGACGTCCTGGAGCATGTCCCGCACGGCCGCGAGGCGGCGGCGGTCGCCGGCCAGCTCCTCGACGGCGTCCTGGCGGGCGACGATGGCGCTGTAGCGGGTCAGCGGGAACGTCAGCCACCGCTCGAGCATCCGCGCGCCCATGCCGGTGCAGGTCTTGTCCACGCAGGCCAGCAGGCTCCCGGTCCGCTGGTTCGTCCGCAGCGTGCGGAGGACCTCCAGGCACCGCAGCGTGTTGCCGTCGATCAGCATGTGGTCCGTGCGGTCGAACCGCCTCAGCGCCCGGATGTGCGCCAGGGCCGTCTTCTGTGTCTCGCGGAGATACTCGATGACGGCCCCGGCAGCCGAGACCGACGCGTCCCAGCCGTCGAAGCCGAACCCCTTCAGCGTCGTCGCGCGGAAGTGCTCGTGGAGGGCCTCGGTGGCGGCGTGGGCGTCGAAGGCCCACGGCGGCCGGGCGGTGGCCGTCGCGTCGGCGGCTTGGCGCAGCGCGTCGCGAAAGCCCCCCCCGTCCTGCGCCGAGCCCTCCGGAAAGATCACCTCCGCCGGCCGGATGCGAATCAGCTCGTCGAGGACGTGGTCGGCCGGGGCGAGCATGGCGGCAAAGGCCCCGCTGGACAGCTCGACCCACGCGATGCCGACCTGCCCCTCGCCGCCGTCTGCCTTCCGCCGGCCCGTCGGCTCGAAGACGCCCGCGAGGTAGTTGCCCTCCCGCTGCTCCAGCAGCGCCTCGTCGGTCAGCGTCCCCGGCGTGACCAGCCGGGTCACGTCGCGCTTGACCAGCCCCCTGGCCTGCTTCGGGTCCTCGACCTGCTCGCAGATGGCCACGCGCAGCCCCGCCCGCACGAGCCGGCCGAGGTAGTTGTCCAACGCGTGGTAGGGAATCCCCGCCAGCGGCACGGCCGTCGGGCCCTTGCTGCGGCTGGTCAGCGCCAGCCCCAGCACCCGCGAGGCGGTCTTGGCGTCTTCGTAGAACATCTCGTAGAAGTCGCCCATGCGGAACAGCAGGATGTAGTCGGGATACTTCTCCTTGAACGCCCGATACTGCCGCATCGCCGGCGTGTCGAGTTGTGCGGGGCCCTCGTCGCTCACGGCCGATGGATCATAGGCGACACATCCGGAGGGGGCAAGCGTGGCGTGGCTTGAGGGGAGTCGCGGGTTGTGCGTTGTGCGTTGTGGGCCGGGAAAAGGGGACAGGCACCTGCGCTTCGCTTCGGAGCCGGTCCCCTTTTCCCTAGACAATCTCGAGGTAGTCGGCGTCGGGCAGGTCGGGGAAGGGGGCTGTCGGGAGCGTCTGGTACCAGAAGGCGACCGAGGCGATGTCGTCCTGGAGGGGCAGGTACCGCCCGCCGCTGCGCCAGCCGAGCGCCTGGATCGTCACACGCAGGTCGGCCTCGAAGCGGATCGGGTCCATCACGTGCCACCGGTACATGCTGAACCGCTGCTGCGACTTGTACGTCCCGTCCGGGCGGCCCGCCGGGTGCATGCCCAGAAACGGCGTGGAATAGGCGGTGTACCGGCCGTCAACGTCCCAGTTGTAGGCCCCGCCGAAGTAGTCCTCTGTGCCCGTCCCGCAGATCGTCGGGAACTCGCCGTCCCCGTCGAGGTGGAACTTGATCTCCCCCTCGCCCCACCAGCCGCTGTTGTTGACCCCCCACGCCATCGCCGTGCCCACGTAATGCCCCGCCCCCCGGACGCCGTCGAGGATCGTGTACGGCTGCTTGTACGGCAGCGGGTTGGTCCGGCGGAACTGGGCGTGGAAGTAGCCCGCGTCGGCCGGCACGTCCGTCAGCGTGTAGTTGATCTGGTAGAACAGCCGCATCGTCTCGGCGCCGCGGTTCTCCAGCGTGATCCGGCAGCGCTTGCGGAAGGGCATCTCCCAGAAGCAGTTCAGCGCCCGGTTGGGGTTGACGGCCACGGGGAGGGAGTTGATCTGCGCGAACGGTCCCCAGCCGGATGCGAAGAAGTCCGCCGCCGGGGTTTCGACGGCCGGGGTGTCCTGATCGTCCCAGTAGATTCGCAGGATGTAGTACCGGCTGCCGGGCCCTTTGCGGGAGACGTCTCCGCTGATCCAGATCGACTGGATCGCCCCGGGCCCTTCGACGTCGGCCAGCGTGCAGGTCTCGGCGGCCCCGACGTTGACGCAGGGGGAGACCTTCCACCCCTGCCCGAGGTCGCGTGCGCACTCGGCGCCGGTGCCTTCGACGGCCATGCCGCCGAGGCCCTTCCCGCCGGTGGGGTTCTCGGCGCTGATCGAGCGCGATCGGGCCCCCGACAGCCGCGAGAGGTTGCCCAGCCCCATCCCCAGTCCGTTGAACTCCGGCATGCTCGTTGTCTCCTTGGTGTCGTACCGGTTCGCGGCGGGCGCAGAGGCGCGTCAGCCATCGCAGGCAGGTGATTCAGGGACGAGGCCGTCGAGGACGTGAAGGTCGGCCCTTCTTCGGTGGCACGCTCTCTCCGCCCGGCAGGAGGCCGAGGCCGGCCAGTCGGGCGGTGACTTCTCGGTCCAGGCACTCGGTGACGAGGGCGTTGAGGCTCTGCCCGGTGATCCCCGCCACGAGGCTGATCCGTCGATGCAGATCCGAGCCGACGCGCACGAGGAACTTCCCGGAGCACGGTTTCTCGGGCGGCTCGCCACGCTGGCGGCAGAAGTCCAGGTAGTCGTCCACCGAGTCTCGGAAGGCTTGCTCGATCTCGGCGACCGACGTGCCCTCGAACGTCACCACGTCGCGGATGCCGACGACCTCGCCATGGAGGGCGCCGGCCTCATCGTCGAACTCGACCTTCCCGATGTAGCCCTTGTATTCCATCATGGTTCTATCCCTGCCTCGCGAAGGAAGCGCTGCACCGATCGGACGCCCGGGCGGCTGATCTCCTTCTCCGGGTGCGGCCGGTGGAACACCGCCCGTACGTCGTTGAGTGCAACGCGAACGCGAGAGCCGCTGCCCTCGCTGATATCGGCCCCGAGATACGCCAGCAGCGCCTCGACGTCGGGCCATTTGATGTTCGCCCGTGTGGGTTCGTCGAAGAGGCTCCGAAGTGTCGCGTCGTGCTTGCCCACACACTAATAGTATCATTCCAAGATATCATCGTCAAGGCAGGCCGGGCAGTTTGTTTCCGACCTGCGAGAATGCCGGCCGGGCGGGGGTGGAGGCGGGCAGCTAA
>Ga0180438_10005019_pt1 | contig 18678 bp, 11 predicted proteins | sample SS_ome_12_FD_132455 | JGI IMG/M metagenome (GOLD analysis project Ga0180438, IMG submission 132455) | Hypersaline lake sediment archaeal communities from the Salton Sea, California, USA - SS_3_D_2 metaG | ecosystem: Environmental > Aquatic > Non-marine Saline and Alkaline > Hypersaline >...
ATAGAGTGGCCGAACTGAAGGCGTCCGGCGCGGAGCGGGCCAACTTCATGCTCTACGGTTGGGGAGGAGACTACCACCGACCGCCCGATGTGCTCCCTGCCAACGAGGAGTACGGCGGGAACGAAGCCCTGATCGAGTTTTCGAAGGCCGTTCATGAGGCGGGTTATGACTTCACGATGAACGATATCATCATCGGCTCGACGGAGATCGCCCCATCGCACAGCGAGGATATCCTCGCCCGCCAGGAGAACGGTTCGCCGTACTTTTGCGGTAACTGGGGTTCCAACGCGTACATAATCAACGCGGAGCAGCAGTACAGGTTCATCGAGGATCATCTGCCAAAGATCATCGAGCTGTTTCACCCCACGCGCTACTACTATGACGGCCAGACCAATATGCCGCCCTTTGACGATTTCAGCCCGGAGCATCCTCAGACGTTCGATGACGACCTTTTCTGGCGCGGCAAGATCTTCGAATTGACTCACCGTTACGTGGGCGTGCTTGGTTCGGAGAGCCCGAACGATTGGGCTGTTCCTTACCTCGACTGGACGTATGATTCGCGTGACGGCTATGACCTTGATGAAGCTGAACGTCAGGACGAGCTGCGAGGTTTCATCATCCCGCTGTGGTACCTGGTGTACCACGATGCTCTAATTGCAAGACAGAGCTGGGCCTCCAACTACCGCACGCGCGACGCCCTGGAACGGTCGGTGCGGATGTTCTTGAAAACGCTCCGGGCCGGTACCTTCATCGACATGCCGGCCGCCGGCAAGGGCGGTCGGCTGAAACGGGCCGTCTCCTCCAGTGGAACGGCAGGCACGGACGGATTGAGGCAATGGGGGGCTCTTTCAGACGATGATCGGCGCAGTCTCGTGAATGCCGTTACGCAGCCGTTGCTGAAACGTATCTTTTACGAGCCGATGACCGATCACAAGTTTCTCTCGGATGACCATCTGGTGGAGTTCTCGCGTTTTGGAGACGATGTAGAGGTGTACGTTAACGGCAGCGATAAGCCGTTCGTCATATCCGACGAGGCCACACTGGCGCCGTACGGTTTTCTCGTCAAATCGCCTGACCATGAGGCGTACGCCGTTGTGAAGCTGCGCGGCCGGAGTTACTCGTCCTCGTTTCTCGCCGTGACCACGAGCCTCGACGGACGCCCGCTCAAAGAGTCGAGTGAGGTAGAGGTGCTCGTCGGTTTTGGCGAAGGCGACATCCTGCTGCCGAACAGATACGCTGTTGCCACACTCGACGACGGCACAACGCTGAAACCAACGAAGAAAGGTCTATTCTCGATTCCCGCTGAGCCAATGACAGGCCTGAAGGTGCGGTTTTCGGAGGGGTGAACGCCGAACGCGCCCACAAGAGACAAACTGGGCGGTGCTCGTCCATCGCACCGCCCAGCTTATTGAGCTTCACATTGGACAAAGAAACATCAGCAACGGGTAGAGCGGGCGTCTCGCCGGCCACCCCCGAGCGTTCCAGCGGGAGGTAAGGAATTCGCCCGTTTCTCTGGCAACACGAATATCAATAATACTAGCCCAGTCATAGCAAGGCTTCACTCAGCACTCAGCCGTTACCGTTCACGCTGCCAAGAATCCAGGTATTGGCATTGTCGGTAGCCTCGTTTACGGGAAACTCCCCCGGGTACCTCTCGAATTCGACGTGCCCGTCCATGAACAGTACGTTCGAACCGCCAGGCACGTGGTTGAAGTTGACCACCGCCGCCTGATCGCCGGTTACTTCCTGAGCTTTCGCCTGCAGGACGTCCCACATAACGGGCACCTCGCTCTGGGCAACAGCTGACGCGGCAGGTTCGTTAATGTCCTTTATCAGGAAGCGCTCGATGCCTTCCCTGAGCCGGTAAACAGTGCCGCCGAAATAAGCGTCGATGTAAAACTCCCACGTTGCGACATTGGCGCCGGTTAGGTCGCTGTAGACCAGATTTGACCAGGGTCCTCCTCCAGGAACGGGCGTGCACACGGATGCGAACGGAATGTCAAAATTTAGGTTGGGGTCCGTGGGAGCATGTACGGCCCTGACTACGACGGTCGCTTGGTTCGGGGTCCGAACCAGGTAGCCCATATATACATACGAACGCGACAGACCCAGTAGGTAGTACAAGCATTGGCGGCTTGCCTCGCGGGCTGCCTCGTCCGAGGAAGGGTTGTTGACATCTTCAACCGCTTGCTCAAAGAGTTGCACCGGATCGCCTCGAGGCACCCAGGTTTCGCCGCTATAGCCACTGATCGCCCCGCTATCCGACGGGCAGATCATGATCCCCATGTCAGTCCAGTACTCCGGGTACAACGCCTTCGCATTGACGGAATTGAAGTATCGAAATCCGTTCATGGGTGGGAAAGCACCGTCCCATTCATTGGAGTACATCTTGAAGATCAAGCCCCATTGTTTGAGATTGTTCGCGCACGAAGCCCTCCGGGCCGCCTCGCGCGCTCGCGCCAGCGCCGGTAGAAGTATGGCCGCCAGGATGCCAATGATGGCAATCACAACCAGCAACTCTATCAGCGTGAAACCAGATTTGCGACTACTCACAATCGTACCTCCTCTTACCATCTTGTATTTCGTTACCTTTCGCCTGCGGCGCAGACGGAACTCCACTTCAGAGTTGAGTCGTTAGCTCATCCCCTGACAGAGCCTCCGCCCCGCAGATTAATACACTATGAGACTGGGGAGCATCTTCGTCTATGCGTGAGCATCACCCCGCTTGCGTGTGCCTATGATCGCCACGAGAGCCGCCATCACAATTGCCAGAATACCCAGGCTGACAAACGAGACAGCGCTGGCCATCGGCGCAACAGGATAAGTAGGCACCTCGTTGCCGGTCACCTGCAGCGATTCTACTGTTGTCGTGATGGCTGGCGCCGGCGAGCCGGGGGGGTAGTGCACCGCTTGCTGTACTACCCCCGTTGCGACGATCTGATTAGGCCCTATTTGATAGTCGCTGAGCACTGGTGTCCCATCTACATAAAACGTAGCGTTGGGTGGCGTCGAGTTATCCACAACCACACGCAACGTCGTGTCAGTTGGGGTAGCGGCCAGGGGTGTTGACCAGGGTATCCTATTTCCACCCGCCCTATTGACAGCGCACACGGCCATCGCCGGTCCCGGCGGCCACTGTGCGGCAGGTACAGCGAAGAGTGACAGAAAGGTCGTTTCCGGTTGACCGCACGGTCCGAAGACAACCAGTGGCGCCGGATTTGACAAAGGGCTTCCGAAAACAAGAATTCCGCTCCAGGCGCTCGGACACGTCTTCATTCCCTCAATGGTAGATCCATCAAGCACAACCGTGATATCGAAACCACTAGTGAATGCGGTCGCTGGTGCCCCTGGGAGAATGAGAAACCTGTTCTGCTGAAATAGGCCGAGACCTGTCGCGTCGTCCAGGACTAATTGCGAGCTGCCGATGGACGCGGTGGCGTCCCCGCCCAACAGCACAACTCCCGGGCTCAACTCTGGTAGTGTGGCCTCATCGAAGTCGGTGGTATATGTGCCCGCAAGTGCCGCTATGGGACACACCGTCAGCAAAAGCACTACTGCCGCGAAAAGTTTCACTTTCATTTCTACGTACCTCCCCGCAAAAGTCTCAACTCCTCTTCAACAAACCTTCCCGACGAGCTTCTGTCCGTTCCGCAACGACCTCGCCATCACCTCCTTCTCTACATCCCGCAACGCCCTATTACTGACTTCCCCGCCATTGCCAATGGCTCTCAAACTTAAAGATGGGTGTCCTTGGTTGCCTCGGACGCGTCTGCCCGTTCTGATCCGCTCTCTGTCAGCCCGTTGCACTCCCCTTCTAAGGCTGGACATACCCCCGCTCTCTATGATTGGATTCTTATGATATCACAGAACAGGCCGCCCAGATGCGCCGATCGGCTCAATAAATGCGCCGATCGGACTAAACGTCTTTCCCATCTCAATTTGCCATCGAGCCGCACCATAACATTCATCCCTCCATGACGTGGGAACGGCAAGAGAGATCGCGTCTGAACTGTCGGGGGCAGCCGCCCGTGACGCGTCGAAACCATCTGGAGAAACTGTTAGGACAAGCGAAGCCGAGCCGCGCAGCAATCTCACCGATGCTGCTCTGGTCGCCGGCCAGCAGCGTCCGTGCAAGCTCAATGCGGCGCTGCGAAAGATACTCGGCACAGGTAAATCCGGTCTGTTGTTTGAAGATGGACTTTAATCGGCTCTTGCTTATGCAGATATGTGCGGCTATCTCCTGCACAGTCAGCTTGCGGTAACAGTTGGCATCGATAAAAACCGTAGCTTTCTTGGCACGCAGCGCATCGCGCGACGCACCCGCGTTCGGCGCCAATACGTCACGGAACCCCTGCAACGCCTCGTTAAAACACTTCTCCCAGGCGAGCGGATCTGCGACGCGACTAATGCATCCAAGAGCGGATGCGGCGATCTGCTGGACTCCCTGGTTCCTGACGACGGGGCGGCTGCTGAGTGCCTCGGCCAGCCTGCCGATCAAGTAAGAGCTGAATCCAGCAACCCACGGCATGTCGTTGTCGGCGACGCGTGCCCCTAAAGCGCAGATCCTGTGAAACGACCTCTCGAACTCTTCCGGGGTGGTCGTAGTCAACTGCGCCACCAGTTCATCGGCGAGCTGCATAAGTTCATCCCGCGTTTGCTCCGCGTCCGCCTCGGCGTGCCACCCGGCAACAGCGCCCGACGATATCTGCGCCACGGCATCCTCATAGGACTGTCGGGTTTCTCCGATGCGCTCTCGGACGGTACCGACTCCTCCGCCAGTGACGGCGAGGCCGAGCTCCGTCTGAATGCGCTGACACGCCTGCTCAGTGGCCTCGCGAAGCAGCAGCCGGAAATGGGCTTCGTTGCGAACCGTCCTTGCCGCTACAAGTGTGACGATACGTCCGGGAAATAGAGGTGCCGTGACCGACGACTCGAACCTGCCCATTTCGTCTTCGACAATGCTTGCGGCCTGTGCGGTCAAGTCGGACTCTATCTGTGTCTGCGCGATTCCGCCAAGTTCCACCACAACCGCTGTCGTGGGAATCCCTCGCAACTGCAGCATACCCGCCTTCTCAACTATTCTTTCAACGGACCCGATTCGTCCGGCCAGCATATCGCGCACAAGTTCCCTCTTTATATGCGGTTCGAGTTGTTCGTGCAGGAGCGTACTCTTGCGATGTTCCAGCATGTTCTCCCACGCTAAGGTGAGCGTGTTCAGGAGTTGCCGAAGTTCGCTTTCCTGAACTACGGGGAGGGCATAGTATGCCTTGCGGAGCTCCGGCAGATTCATCTTGGCCGTGAGCTTGTCCAGCTTGCTTGTTACGACCGAAAAGTGCTCCTCAGAAGCCGGATGCCGGAGCACCTGCCCCATTACCCATACACCCACCGGCTCGCCGTCATCGAACAGCGGTAACGCCATGTCGGTTATCCCGGCATGGCACGTGTAGATCGAGAACTCTCCCCTGCGCATCACATCGAGTACCGCATGAAAAGTGGACACCTCACACGGTCGGTCAAAGGTGGGAATGTCCGCCTCCGTTGCCGCTCGGTAGACCCTATCGCAAAACGAAGGAGGGCGTTCCTCGCCGCCCTCGCCCCAGTAATAGTACGTCTCGAAATCGTCCCGGCCCAGCCCGGACCATGCCTTACCCGAAACGTTCTTGCACCAGAAAAAGAGGCTGTCCATACGGACCCAATCGAACGCCTGCGAGTGGAGCGTATACACGAGTCTCGTGCGCAATTCTTCGAAGCTGGTTTCAAGTTGCTTATCGTGAACCATCAGCGATCACGGATCTCCTGGACGCGCACTTTCCTAACGTCTTCGACCCTCTCCTCATTATTGATGTGAAATCGACATGTAAGCTCTGCCGCTTTGGCGGATCCCGCACGTCGAACCGCGGGTGTACTAGAACAAGAGATTGTTCATCCTTCCCGGTTTGCGACCCGACCGCATACAACTATAGTCTAATCCAGATCGATAGGTTTTTCAATAGACCGGCCGTCAGTCGTGAAAAACGTAATCGCTGTATTCGGCTGTGGCGTCGCTTTGAATAAGGAATCTGCCTTGGGCGTCCTTGCGCAGATCGTCTCCGCTTTGCGAGCGTCCCGCCCGGTGCGAGCTCTCAAAAGGGATCGTCTCGTCGCCAAACGCGCGGTAGAGTCGTACCGACTTGGAGTCGCGCAGCGGCAGCCCGTCGACGCTTTCCATCCAGAACAGTGTAGGCCGAGCCGGCTCCCAGTCGGCGTAACGCGTGACGTGCGCCGCGACGAACCCAGGCGATTCGATAAGAAAACCAAGTGGTGCCAGGACGGTCTCGGACGACAGCTCGAACGGGTCGGTTTTGCCGTTGACGGCGATTCGGACGGTGTCCCCGAACGTTGTTTGCTCGACCATGTGATCCTCGGTCAGAAAAGTGTGACCGGTCATCGCTAACGTGAAGGTCAGGTCACCTACCGAACAGCTCAGTTCGCTTAGAGTGCGCAGGATCTGTTCTTTTGTCAACGAGGCCCAACCGTCGCACCGTGCTGCCCTCGCCTGGCCTCGCAACATACCGAACATTTTTAGCTGCGGGTCGAATTGGATTGACGGAGGAAGCGTGCCTGCACGCAACGTTCTCAGAAACGTGCGCATGTGTTGAACAAATGCATTCTTCGATCTGAACTCTTTCGCGCCACCGCTTAGACGCTGACCATACATTACGTCGTGGTACACCAGATCCCACAGCGGTATGACGATACCCTCTATCTCTTTTCCGGGTTTATCGGCGGACCTGAATTCGTACCCGTCATACGCGTGCCCGGCGTAATCCAGATAACGCACGGCCCAGTCGGCGATGGTCTCGGAGCCGATGATGTCAACATAGCGTCGTACCTCGTCAAACACCTCACCTCGCAGGCGCAGGTCCTCGTCCATTGACGTTGGGTGAGTGGAGGAGAAGTCGTGAACCGGCGGGACGTTGGTTTCGCAATCGAGGTAGTATCCGTTTGGACGATACGCCTCTGCCACAAGCGGCAGATTGCGGCGGACGAACTCCAACTGATATCTGGTGCCGACGATGTAGCTGTTGCCGCCGGGCCACGTGCCGAGATAGTAAGGACTGCCGTCGGCCTGGCGCGCAACAATATCCTCGGTGTAGGATGGGGCGTCCTCGAAAGTTATCATAACGTCGTCGTGAGGGACAGCCACGTAACCGGCATCCCTGATGGCGTCGCACAGGGCCCTGAACACTTCCGGCCCGCCGCTCTCATCGTTCGCTGGAAATATGTCCGGGTACTTTCCGTCGTATCCGAACCGGTTCCATCCTGCAAGATGAAACACAGCACGCCTCACGCCGGCGCTCTTGAGGGTTTCAATAAACGGCAGAATGTCCGCGAACTTCTTGTAGACTTTCTTGAACGGTGGTCTGACCAGGAATTGACTCAGCGCCTCCTCCGGCCCTTTGACCGCCACGTAAGGTTCCCAGTTATAGTAGAACATGAGCCCGCTCACATAGTAGGCGCCCGGAAGCCGTGCCAGGTTTGGGTGCGATTTGAGTTTGTCCGCGAAAGCCCTTATCAGTCCCCGCTCTTGGGCCCATTCCCGATAGCATTGCGCGGCTTCGACGTAGCCGCCGTCGGCAATGAAGCGGTATTTCAAGCGATAGTCGCGGCGCCAGTTGTCCAGAGCAATATCGGTCCCATAAACCTTCGCGCCGACGGATACGCGCCCGTCTGCGGAGGACGCTTCGACTAATGTCTGGAGCGAACAATCGAGAAGTGCAACGTAAGCCGAGCGCGCCCCGGACTCTCCCGACTTCGAGGCTCCGAAGAAACGCATGGTGTATCCTTGTTGTCCCCCGCCCGCATAGAGTCTTCTGCTTTCGGAGAATTCGTAACGTCCGTTCGGTACAATCAGCCCCGTTCCACAAGGCAGTATGAGGTAACCCTCCTCGTCGGGTTCAACGCTGAGCCCGGTCGGGAAAGCCGCGGAAGTCACGAGGCCGGCCTGGGGCCCAGAGACTCGCATCAGGAACTCGATCTCCGGTGCATCACCGTGTAGACCGTATTCGAGAGTGACGAAGGTTCCCGGCAGATCCGTCACGGGCGCGCTGAGCCTCACATAGTCAATCCCGTTTTCGCTTCCTTGTTCCGCACCTTCAAAAATGAGCCCGTTAGTTCCTTCGGCTCCCAACCTCAAAGTCCTTCGGGAGGTCCACCGCTGCTCGGGCACGGTGATCCATTCGACCGACTGTTTGTCGCATACCTCTATGCGTCCGCTGTCGCCGCGAGTCGGATCCGTCCGCCAGGTAACCCCGACCTCTTTGTGATGCACCGCGACGCTGCCGGTTTGTGGTTGAACTTCGACGCGCAGAAACGCGTTCTCTAGCACCGACACCTGGGCCTCGGCGTTCATGCTAGCCGCTACCCCCAAAGCACAAGCAACCGTCAACAACCATTTCACTGTCACAACTCCGTTCCTTTCCTAAGAAAACGGGGACTGACACAAGCGCAGCGAGGTACGAGCGGAGACGTGTCTGTACCCTTTTTCTCAGACGAGTAATTCGCCGCAGCGAATGAGCCGCTCGTAAGTCTGGCATTCTGACAGTTCCCTTGACGGAATGTCCTCCAAGAACGCCGCCGGTTATATCCCGCAACCCGCCAATCATAGCTAGGGTTTCCCCGGTACTACGAATCGCCTACCGATACGCTCTTGTATCGTTTGGCCTTTCATGGAATCCGGCAAGTCAACTTCCAGGAAGTCCGATGATTGCTGTTCGAGCAACCTCGTTTTCCGGGCGAGATAACCCTCCTTTCCGAGGATCTCTTTCTCGTAGAAATCGATCTGGTACAGCTCCCGCTTGAAGTTTGGCGGGTACTTCATCGGCTCCTCATCCTGTATGATTGAGCGCAACTGCTCAGTAAGATCGCGAGATTGCTCTGCAAACGCGTTCGCCTTGTCCAGCCACTCGCGTGCCGTCCGCCAATCGTCTTTCTTGACGGCGACTTTGGCATTATAGACGTGGTCGTAAATGGTGGAAAGAATCTCGAGCGCGCGTGCCTCGTATGCATAATACTCTGCCGTAAGCCGCGCCGCCTCGATCTTCTCGCGGTAGCTGTCGTTCAATGCCTTCTTGGCAGCTGCGGCAGCGATTTCGGCGGCTTCGGCGGATGCCCGGCGCGCTTCTGCAAAATCGTTATAGAATGCCTTGCGGCCAGGCTTCGCGCTGAGCCCAACATAGTCATGATAGCGGTAGCGGCCATTGCCCGGCGGGTTCTTGAACCAGAAGAAACTGTACTTTCCGCTTGCACCCATATAGCCATACAGGCGTTTGGCGGATGCATCTTCAAGCAACTGTGTGACGGAAGCCATTTCCCTGCCAACGTTGCGACCGTAGAACGCACCCGCGACGCGGGTCAGTTCGTCCTGCAGCTCGCGTTCGAACGGATTCCACATAGCGCGGGCATAAACCGTAACGGTCACCTCTGATCGCTCAACGCGGATGTCGGGCATCATCCCGACTGCACCGCCGAGATCTTTTGCGATCCAACGTTGCGAGTTCCACAGGTACTCGGCCTTGGGCATGATCCGATACGGGGCCATCTCGTCTGACCAAGCCATCACCTGGTTGTCGATGACGATCAGCGAGTTCGGCAACGCTTTCTTGAACGATCGCATGTAGACGTTGCGGTAAAAGGCCTCGCCCATGTTGCCATAGGGCCGAATCCAGCCGAGTACCCTGTCCGCGGCGACAAGCCGCAGCGACGGACCAAGGTACGGGTCGTCGCTTCCGAAGAAGGAAGCCAGCTCCTGCGGGTTGCCCCGCACACACCAGACAACGGGACGCCAGCTCACGCCTCGGCGGTCTAGGCTTTCAACAACCGCAGTGGCAAGCCGGATTTCCGCGAGATCGCGTTTACCCTCGCACCTGGGGCAAAGACACGCGTCACCCGAATCGAATTCGCCCAGGTTGATGTTGTCGATGTAGACTCCGTTGTCCTCGAGCACATCGATGAAACGGTTTACGAGCCAGGCGAAATACTCCCGTGTCTCCTCGTGCGCCGTACATTCGAAGGGAACAGCCGGGCCGGCACCTTCGAAGGATGATCGGCCTTGGGTTGGACCCGCCTTGCAATGCGGATTCCCATCCAGAAACGCGGGGATCTCCTCGTCGGTTAGCTCGCGCAGGAGCTGTTCGAACCCGCCCGGATACCAGTTGACGCCCGCGTACGGGCGAGAGAAAACCTGTGCGTGAACCTCTATGCCCCGCTTGTGGGCCTCGTCAACGAGTGCGCGCAACTCGTCCCACGTGAAAGGTGAACGGGTTGCGCCTTCCGGGAGCTTGCCGTTGAGCTCGTTAAATGCAAGGGAGTAGATTGTGAATTGGTTCATGCGATTCTTGGACATCCACGGCAGGATCGTCCGCCATTTCTGGTACGAGTCGATGAACCAGCTTCCGCGTATCCGGAACGTTGGTTTTTGTACGATCGGATTCTGCGCAAGCAAGCTGATACGCCTGCGGAATTCATCCGGCGTCACCCGGTCGATCCATTCGTGCGTGTCCGCAGGCGCGAGAGCGTTCTCCGGTAGAGAACAAAACGAAAGCGTTTCCTCGAGAAACGCGTAAACACCGTAAAGCACGCTCGAGTTTACGCGTGCAGGAGGACGTTGTTCCTTCTCCTCGAACCGCATGTTCTGCCAGTCCCCGACCAGTCGCTTCGCACTTCCGCCGCCCAGAGCCACATCACCGTTGCCGGCTATAACAAGCAAGTCGCGCTCGCAACCCTCTATAGCTTGCCGGGCGAGTAAGCAGACGGTAAACCCTTCCGGCTCGCTACCTAGCCGGATCTTCTCCGCCGCTACTAAGCTTGCAATCAGAGGATTCGACTCGGCTGTCCCGAGAAGAAAAACGAGACCGGAGGCTGGGGTGCTCGGCGCGTCGTTGATCGGAACCCGCCTGTTCGTGGCTCGGACAATGTAGTCCTGCAATTCGGATGCTGCGAATCTGTCTGTCGGATTCGTACCCGCGACAATCTCCATATCGCTTTCGAGGGCTTCTTCCGAAGAGGCCTCAACCTCCTCAAGGCCTGCCGGCACCGGAGAAACTCGCCCAAAACCGAACATGGCTAACAATAAGGATGACAAAATCCACACCCGCTTTCCAAGCACTCTCTTGCAGGACATCGTATCTCCTTTCCAATGTGTTAGGGCCCATACTATACCGAAAAAACGGAAACCAGTCAAAGGTTCTCCGAAAAGCGCGATACTTCTCACACGAATGCAGTCGTGTTCCGTTTGAATTCGGAGCAAATCTGCCTGAGAGGGGGCGTCTTGCCGGTGAACTGCCGATTCTCACGCATCGCAATGAAACCATGCCCAATGCGATGGCGGATGATGTATAATCTGTCAGAAAAAAAACCATCGGGGTCCTCCGGACGGAACCCGAACGGAAACGGGTTGTGGTGTGTTCTGAGCCGGACTAATTGAGGAGAACAATTATCATGAGTCTTTTGGGCATAGATGTTGGCACGACCGGTTGCAAAGCAATGGTTTTCTCGGAAGAAGGCGAACCGCGTGCATCAGCTTACGAAGAGTACGACATACAACGTCCGCAGCCCGGGTGGTCGGAACTGGATGCACGAGACGTCTGGGAGAAAGTGAAACGCGCTATTGGGAATGTCGCGACGGCCTCGAGCGGCGACCCGATCCGCGCGCTGGCGGTCTCGTCTCTTGGAGAAGCGATGGTGCCCGTTACAGACGACCGCCGTATGATAGGCCCGTCGCTGCTCAACGACGATGTGCGAGGAGAGGAGTACCTCGAACACCTAAGCGACGTCTTGGCGAACGAGCAGTTGTACAGCATAAACGGGAACACGCTCGGCAACCATTATGGTCTGACGAAACTCTTGTGGGTTAAGGAGCACCAGCCCAGTCTTTTCGACCAGGCCAGCAAGTTCCTGCTGTGGGGGAGCTTCGTGCCATACATGCTCGGCGGTGAGCCGGTTGTTGATTTCTCGCTGGCCAACCGAACGTTGCTTTTCGATATCGACAATGAATCCTGGTCCTCCGAACTGCTGAACTGCGTCGGCATCGACGAATCGAAACTGCCTCGCGCAGCCGCCTCAGGCACTATGATCGGCACCGTCTCTTCAAGTATGGCAAACGAGCTAAACCTACCAACCGATGTGGCGCTGGTTGCGGGAGCCCACGACCAATGTGCGAACGCGCTTGGCTGCGGAGCAATTGAAGAACGCAACGCTATGCTCGGTATGGGCACATACTTGTGTTTGGCGCCCGTTTTCGCTCAGCGTCCGGAGTCCTCTTTGATGATCGAACGAGGATTGAACACGGAACACCACGCTGCGCCGGGGCGTTTTGTAACATTCATCTATAACCAGGGGGGTAGCCTGCTGAAATGGTACCGTGACACGTTTGCAGCACGCGAACACGAGGACGCCAGAAACGCCGGAGTGGACATATACGCAAATCTTATTGCTGAAGCGTCGACGGATGTCAGCCCGGTCATAGTTCTGCCCCACTTCACTGCGACCGGTCCTCCTGAGTTCATCGCGGACTCGTGCGGTGTTATTACGGGTCTGCGCACATCGACGTCCCGCGGCGACATCCTCAAGGGGATTATGGAGGGAACCGTTTTTTACCTTCGCGAATGTGTGGAATCACTGCCGGAAACGGGAATCGATATAGCCGACATACACGTCGTGGGAGGCGGTAGCAAATCAGATACGTGGATCCAGATCTGTGCTGACATCCTGAACCGGACTCTTACTCGTCCTAAGCTGACAGAGGCTGGGGCTCTCGGCGCTGCTATTCTGGCCGGCGTCGGTGTGGATACTTACGGATCAATGGAGGAGGGAGTTGCAGCCGCCGTCCGGCCGGAACGTCGGTTCGAGCCGGACCAGGAGATGAAAGAACGTTACGACGTGCGATTCGAGCAGTACCGCCGCCTATGGCCTCTTATGAAAGACTACTTGCGCGATCTAGCATCGCAAGGAGATCAATGATCGGCTTGGGCGGCACCCCGGCATGCCTCCCCGGTTCTTGATGAATTTCTTCTTGGCAGAGTCGACCGTGCCATCACCACAATTACAAAGTTTATCCTAGCCAGGCACCTCATATTTACCGAATCTCTATTTCCCGAGAGCGCGCTTCACCATCCTTCACGCGTCGGTGCAGAAGATACTGGGCGACCGTTTCCGTCATCGGATAGCCGCCCTCCTCAAGTCGTGGCAGAAAATGATCGCAGAGAAAGTTCACGTTGACGTTAGCAGCGCGCTCCCAATTCTCGTGATACCCGAACGTCATGAGACCCATACACAAGGCGTCGAGCGAGAGCAGCTCGTGCACGTTTGACGCGCCATAGGTTGTAATCTGTTCGGCAAGATTGTCGAGTCCGCGGATGACATGATCCTTAACTTCACCTGCGTATGGATCTCCTGCAGCAACAAGGGCAAGATAGAAATCCACCAGTGACCGCAACATGACCGAGTGATACTGGATCCTGGCGTTATGCTGATCGAACCACCGGCCGTTCTCCATCTGACCCGGGAGTACACCGTACTTGAACTTGACCGTGGCAGCATCTAAATAGCGTTGCTCGTCGGTGACGCGGTACAGCCTTGCAAGCACCCATCCGGAAAAACAGTTGTAGTTCCAGTTGTTCACCAACGGTCGGTCGATAGCCCACTCGGCTGCGCGTCGAGCGGAGTCCAGGTAACGGGCGTCGCCCGTGATGGCGTAAGCGTACAGCAATCCAGCGCCGCACACGCCATTGTCAAACTGCAAACCACCGCTTTCCAGGTCATCGATCACCCAGCCGTTCTCGACCATAGTGAGTCCGCGCGCGCGACCTTCCTCGACGACACGGGCGGCAGCCTGCTTCAGCCGGTTTTTAGTGTTGGGATCATAGGGATACCCGAACACCCCCGTACTAGCCTGGGTGCTCGTGATGTAGTTGAACCCCTCAACGGCATACTTCAGATACTCGTCGCTACGTTCTAATCCCGCGTTGTACGAGTGCAGATATGCCCGCGCATTCCTGAAACTCACGCGTAAGCGAGGTCCGGTCTGAATCTCTGCTTTTGGCGGGTCGGCAACCTCCCAACCGTTCCGCCCCTGCATTCGTTTGAACGATTCATGCCAAAGCTTCTCCACCTTCGCCAGATCCGGCAGCGAGGTGTCAATCGGACTACCATACTCCGGTATGATTTCTGGCACGCCGGCATACTTTCCCATCTTCTTGACAAGTTCTCTCTTGGCTGCTTCAATCCCGGCATCATCGCCTGCCCGCATTGCGTCGAGCAGCTCTCCTGCAATAGGATCGAGCTTCTCCTCGAAGTCCGGCATGAGACCCGGCCAAGTCTCCGGGTCAAACCCGCTTCCGAGAAGCTCGGCTGCTGCGGGCGCACCGGCGTATAGCAGAAGCGTGAACGCGAGGACAATTATCAGACCCGCTTTCATATCTCGAATCCTCCTTTGCCATCTTCTAATTGTCGGGGGCTCCTGGCATCCCGGCCACCAGACCACCTCATGGCAACACCGACACCAATGAGGAACAAACCGCCCAGTGCCGTCAAGACGCGCTCGGCTGAGCTTTGAGGCAACGCTATCATACAAAGCATCATCACCCCGATGAGCGCGACGAAAACGCCGATGATGCGAAGCGGGTGCGGCACGTCCGTCGCCGGGATCGGCGGCCGTATCGCGGGTCTGCGAAGCTTATCGAAGAACGCGGCTATACGCTCGCGATCCTTGCCGCGTGCGGGAGCCAACCACGCGCAAAGCAGCATCGCTCCGATCACGCTGCCGAAGCTCACGGCAAACTCCACCGCGAACGGTGTCTCTTCCGGCAAAAGGTAGTCGTTCACCAAGTATGCGAGAACACCGACTGCCACACCCGCCAGGGCACTCCAGCGAGGCATTCTTGGAATCATCAGTCCGAGCAGGATCGGAACAACCGTGGGTGCCTGGATCATTGACACTATTTTCTGCGCCATGCCAAACAGGCGGGTTTCCGTCAGCGCAATGATAATCGCTATCGATGTGGCAACCGCTCCGATTAGGGCAGTTGCCAGTCGTCCGACATTGAGTAACTCGCGGTCACCGGCATTCGGGCGAATCAAGCGCTGGTATACATCTTTAGTGAGGACACCGGAGCCGATGTTCCAGCTGGAGTCGAGAGCGCTCATCGTTGCTGCGAGCATTGCGGCGGCCACGATCCCGATTATCCCCGTCGGCAACAAAGCCATGGCGATGCGCCCGTAAGATGCTTCGGGATCAATGTCGGGCATGATAATTCGTGCCACCAGCACCGGCATGAACAGCAATACCGCATGCGGCACCGAGAGCGCCGCAGCCCAGTATCCTGCCTTACGCGCCTCGCGCTCGGAAGCGGTAACGCAGTACCGCTGGATGATGCCCCAGTTGCCGTTGTAGTCCAGCAGGTAGCTCAGCCACCAAGCACCCAGCCAGTACCAGGTGTACTCGCCTGCAGGAAATGAGAAATATCCCGCCGGCGACTGGGCCAGCATTCCTGCAATCCAGCCAACCTTGGCGAGCGATATGAGGAAAAGCGGGATCACTGCCGCGAATAGCACGACGAATTGGACCACGTCCGTAACGACCACCGCCCATACACCGCCCAAAAGCGTGTAACTCAACATGATCAGCCCGGAACCCACGATGCTCGCCAGCAAGGGGAAGCCAAGCAGGGCGTTGATGAGACGGCTCAACGCGTAAATGCGCATCCCGCTGCCGAGCAAGGACATGGTCACCCCCAGCCAGGCGAAGATCTGGCGGGTTCCCCTTCCGTACCGCGCTTCAAGATACTCGACCGGTGTTGTCACTTGCGCCCTGTGCCACCGTGTTGCCAGTACCAGGGCGCCGACGTAAAAAGCGAGTGCGGGTCCTGTTTCGAGCATAATGCCGGCGGGGCCGTTGAGATAGACGACGCTCGCGATCGCGACGAACGAGTATGCGCTGAAATTCGTCATGTACGCGGAGATGCCCGCCGCCCATCCTGGAATCGAGCTCCCTCCCTTGAAATAGTCCCCGATCGTCTTCATGTGGCGGGAGAAATAGACGCCGATCGAGACCATTAACGCCATGTAGACAAGGACTACGACCTGCGCCGCGTGATGTACCTGAGCGACGTCCTGCTCCATGAATACTCCTTCCTGTGCTCGAAGCGGCGGTACTATGAGAAACGGCTCAGATGTCTAGCGAGAGAGTTGCGGCGTCCCTCCGCCTCCCTGACCGATTCCCTAGAATATGGGGCAGGAGACACCTCTTTGCGTCACGACGGTCGTCCCCAATCACGGTCAATCGGGTGTCTCTGAGGACGCTCCTGAAGGCTGCTGAACTGCATCCGCCGTGAAGCTCCGAAGCAGAAACACCAGCACAGCCACCATGACGTACAGTGCCGCAGCGGTCAGAAGCGCAGGTTGATAGTTGTGGGCGTACTTGTGTATGAATCCGGAAAACGCCGGACCTAAAGCAGCGCCTGCAACCTGACAGATCGTCATGAAACTTATGATCTTGCCAAAAGAACGCGTACCCATGCTGTCAGCAACCAGCAACGGCATAACGGGCGCCGAACAACCGAGCGCTACACCCCACAACGGAACCACGACGAACAAGACCTCCGCCGATTTGCTAATAAAGAGGGCGAGGATTGCCGACGCAAAGAACACCGAGCACGTTGCTGCCATGAGTTTCTTATTGACCCGGTCGGCGATAGCTCCGCCCGCAAATCTGAAGAATACGCTCATACCCACGGTGAGACCAAACCCACGCTCAGCAATCCTCGCAACGACACCCGCATCTGTCAGCATCGGAATCAAGTGGGGATGTACCGCATTGTAAGCGAGATTCAGCATGAAATAAATCAACAGCAATATCCAGAAGCTGAGCGTGGTCACCGCCTGACCGACATCCAGACCGCTCGCATCAGGTCCAGAATCAGTCTGCCCCGTTTCACCGGGCTCCTGCGGCTCGGCCCCATCAGGGAACAGTCCCATGTCGGACGGTTGCCTCCTCATAAGCAGAAGCGACGCGGGCACTATCAGCGCCCAGCAGATGATTGCGAGTCCGAGGTATCCTCCTCCAATACCATACGCGCGAATGAGGTAACCGGCCACCTGAGGCGCGATGAACCCTGCTACGCCGCCGCCCGCCAAGGCGATCCCCATCGCCAGTCCACGGCGTTTCACAAACCATTTCGCCACGACGGTCTGCGCAGGGATCAGCGAGCAAGCGCTCGCTCCTATCGCAGCGACAAAATTGAAAAGGTAAAAATCGCGCAGCGAGGTCATCCGGCTCAATCCCACCATACCCAACCCGACAAGGATACCGCCGCAAGCCATGAGCAGCCTGGGGCCGAATCTGTCAATGAACCAACCGACACCGAACGCAAGACACGCCATCACGAGCGCCCACATGGTCTGGACGAGGTAAATCTGTGCTCGATCCCAGCCGAACTTCTCCTGCAGCGGGACGGCGAACACCCCAAAGGTGTAATAGAGGAATCCGATCACCGCGCCGTAGGAAAGCGCTGCCGCCAGCACAATCCACCAACCGTAGAAGAATTTTGGCCTGTTTGTCACAGTTTTCCCTCGAATTTCAGGTAGTCGAGGTAAAACCCCAGTTGGTACGCCACCATCTCCATGTCCCCTGACCCGACGCTTTCGGGCGTTATCGGTCCAAGTATAGCATTAATCGTCGCGCCGAGCGCATTATGCACGTGGTCGTTCGGGCCGAACCGCATCAGGTAACGTGAGAACACGCCGAGACTGCGATCTGGATGATTCGGGCCGACATCGAGCACCTCCCTGGCAAGGTTCTCTATCGTTTTCTTCGCTGCGTTCAGCGTCTCGGCGTATAACGGGTGGTCGGAAGGCATAACCTGCGACGCGGCCAGCAGCGACTCGATGATGATCAGATGGTACACCGTCTTGGCGTTGTGCGCGTCGAAGTACCGGCCGTTGTCCATCATACCGGGCAGTACGCCAAGCTCGAGCTTCTCAGCTACCACCGCCAGAATCTCATCGTCCTTGGTAACCCCATAAAGGTGCGCGAGAAACCGCGCCGAGAACGCGTTGTAATTCCAGTTGACAACCATGGGGATGCGTTTGACGTACTGGGCGCAACGTTTCGCCGAATCCAGATACCGCTCATCGCCGAGCACACAATAGGCCATTACTATTGCAGTACCGCACAATCCATTATCGAACTGGAGCCCGCCGTCGCCCAGGTCCTCGATGATCCAGCCGTTCTCGACCATCTTGATTCCCCGTGCTCTTCCCTCCTCGACGATGCGTGCACCCTGTCTCCTGAGTCGCTCTTTCGAATCAGGATCATACGGAAACCCGAACACACCGTTGCTGGCTTGTTGGGCCAGAAGCATATCTGCACCGTATCGGATCCCCTCTGCCAGCCTAGCCCTTGTTTCCGCATCCTCGGTGCGTTCGTGCAGTGCCACGAGACTGAACATGCACCACGCAAAATGACGCAGGGTCATCCTGCGCTCGGGAATCTGGTCGAAGTAGTCCTTTGGGTCTTCCAAACAAACGTCGAGCCGTTTCTGCCACAGTTCTTTTGCTTCAGCGAGGCCGAACTGTGGCTCGACCGAGAAGCCGGTGCGTATAACGAGCCCTTCCTCGGGTTTGCCCGCCTCATCGCCCATC
>Ga0180438_10005020_pt1 | contig 18676 bp, 28 predicted proteins | sample SS_ome_12_FD_132455 | JGI IMG/M metagenome (GOLD analysis project Ga0180438, IMG submission 132455) | Hypersaline lake sediment archaeal communities from the Salton Sea, California, USA - SS_3_D_2 metaG | ecosystem: Environmental > Aquatic > Non-marine Saline and Alkaline > Hypersaline >...
AGGTTCATAATCATCTCTGATATGCTCGGTTAAAACACCATCCATACCGCTGTCATCGATTCTGTTTTTTAATTGTTCGATCTCGCTCATTATTTAACTCCATTCACGATTTTTTGGCATAACAGTGTAATAAGTGGAAAACATCAAAATAAAAATCTATCCCGAACCCCTAAGCCATCAATAACGTCATCAATTGACTGGGCGAAAAAAGCAACGCCACCCGCGCGCCTGACTGCGTCAATAAAATCGGCTTGGTGGCGGTAATGCTTATAGGCTTTAGAGGTTGGTTTTGGTGGCTTCCACCCTGGCTTTTTAAGTTCGATGGCGATCATCCGGCCCTTGTAGCATCCCAATATATCCGATATGCCCTTTGGCGATGTCATCGGGCCGGCCCAGTGCTTAAAATGGAATATCTTTAAACTTTTCAGCATGTCCCTAACGGCCCGCGTTAACTCCGCCTCTTTTGGTTCTGGGCGTTTAAAGCGTCTCATCAACCCTCCTTTTGGCCGAAAATACTGGCCAGATCCTCACCATCATGGTGCCTCAGCGCTCGCGCCACGCCCTCCCAAAAGTCGTCAATTGAGGAAATAACGCCCGAATCAGTGAACTTAACGCCGGCGCTCCGAAAGCATACCTCAATCATCTCCTTTTTTCGCTCATTCATTGACAACCCTCCTTAGTTTCTCGGCCATAAGCTCAAGGGCTTCGGCCAGTTCAAAGGGGCCATAGGGCGCGTCAACCTCAACGCTCTCCATATCAGCATCATAGAAAGCGTAAAGCTTTACGCCTCCGTCCTGCTTCCTCTTGTCCCGATACACAAAACCCTTAATCTCCATATGCTTCTCTAACGTCGATAACAACGCCCCCCTGACTATAAATAACATTATCGCCATAGCGCCAATATCTCACCGGCTCCGGATCTGTATTCCCTCGAGCTTGAGCCGTGACCATATTGTCCGCCTCTCCAAGCGCCAACTGCATCTCAATCGTACTTTTACCCTTGAGCATGTCATAAAGCTCGGCGGCAGTTTTAACCGCCTCAAGCGCCTTGCCAGCCGTCGCCAAGCGCTCCTCATCGCTCATCTTTGATATCGTCTCACATGACATGATAGCAGCCACAAGCAAAACCGAAGCCACAAAAAAAACAATCAAGCCTGCTGTCTTCTTGTCACGATCCCTCATATTTTTAGCCCTCCTTCTAAGGTTGTTATGATGCGCCCAAGGTTGGCGCGTATCGTATTAAATTGCTCTTTTTCTTCCGGGCTACAGGCCACGAGTTTTCCGAGCGCCACTCGGATATTTTTCACATTGGCCAAAATATCGTCATGGCGATCTTCAGTTAATATCACTTCCATTAGAATTGCTCGTCGTCGCCGTTAAGTTGCTCGCTATAGCCCCTCAGCCAATCTTTATAATGCTTATCAACGGCCTTTATAGTGGCGTTGGTTAACGTGTACCAATGGCGCGCCCGGCTCACGGCCTTATCCTTACCCATGACCTCCTCATTGCGCATAACAACGCGGATATGGTCAGTCCAGCCCGGATAATTTTCGTCATCGGCCTCAACCTGCATCATGATGGCGTGGGCATCCGCAATGCTATCAAGAAAAGGTTCCCAGTGCTTAAAGTCTTCTACCAAGAAATCTCTGGAGCTTTTGCCCTGAAAAGGGTAGCGTACTGGCTTGCCGCGTTCGAGAACGTGATAAGACGCCATAGCGCTTTTTAACCCCTCGATATCATAGCCACGCTCAGCCACCATGACCTTGACTTGTCCCATGATATTAGGATCCGAACCAAATGTCTTAGGGGCTTCATCGGGCTTGGCTTCCTCATCGGGCTTGGCTTCCTCTTGAGCCTTGGTGGTTTCCTCCTTTTCCCACGGCAGTTCGTAATCCTTATCTATCATCCGCCGCGCTTTTTTAATCAGCGCGACAATGACATCCGGCTCCGATACCTTGATCCGCTCCTCATTGGCGTTGATCCACTCCTCTGTAAAATTTTGACGCATTGAGAGAAAGTCTTGCTTTTTAAGTGGCTCGGCTTCCTCTGGCGCTTGCTCCTCTTCGGGCGCTTGCCCCTCTTTAGGCGCGGCTTTTTCTTCGATAGGGGGGGCGCTCTCTGTTTTAACCTCGGCCAGGGGTTGACCTGGCATACCATCAATTTTATCTGTCAATTTGGTAGCATCCTCCACGACATAAACCGGCTCGGCTTGCTCTATTTTCTCTTGAGCTTCTGCCACGAATGTCTCTCCACGCTTTACCATAGGCGTAATGTCTCTAAGCTCCTCCGAAGTCTGCATCCCGAGTAAAACCTCCGGCGCTTCCGATTTTACGAACCATGAGATAGCTCTATATTTGAACATCTGTTCGGGCATCGTTTTCCACTTGCTCCCATTCTTGCCATACCAACCTTCAGCCATCACAACGCGCCAAGTTATCCATGAACCATAGAGCGTTTCTCCTAGGGCCCTATGCTCGGCATAAGCTCTACAGCCATCATCATCGTTGTTATCATACCTCGTGATGTCGCCTCTAATCTCATAGCGCACCGGACCAAACAATCCGGAGGCGTTGAGTATGGCCTTGATAACGCGCCCTTCAAGCGCGGGCTTGCCGTGCACCAAAACCATACCTTGCATAAGCATCAGGGGATGCAAGCCAAGACGCCCAGCGTAATCGAGCGCGATAATACAGTTACCAAGGTTGTTTTGGAATTCAGTCGGGACATAGTTTGACTTCGAGAATATCTCCGCCACCCTGTGGACATGCTCAAAAGCGTTGTGATCAAACAGCATGTTAGAAAGTGCCTTTGTGGGGGCTGTTGTCGTTAATTCGTTCATAGTCGCTCCTTTTATAGTGCCCATGCGGGCATGGTTAATTGTTCGACTTCCGGCAGATAACCGGGCCAGAGGTCATCTTTAATGCAGCGGCCATAGAGGGCTATTAGCGCGTCGAGTTCCTCGGCTGCAATGTCGAGGTAAACTCGTGGCACTTGATAAACCATCGTGCCATATGGCGCTTTTTTCTCTACGGCGATAAAATAAAATTCGGTATGTGGGTACCCCGTTACTTGGCTCAAGCCTCGAAGATAAAACGCGGCGCGCTTAATATAGTTATATTGACCACATGAGCGCGCAAAAGCCCGTTGGCTGGCATCCTCCGTGCTCTTTAGATCTATACAAGCACCACCAGCATTGAGCTTATCTGGGCGGCATTTGCACGGCGCGCCAAGTGTATAATCATCCCAAAAGCACGAAACCTCCACAAAACCCTCGGCATCGAGCAAACGCATGGCTTCGGGATGAGCGTAAACGCTTTCGCCCATGCGCTTTATGGTTTCCATATCCTCCTCATCTATGATGGTTTTGTCGGCAGCGCTACCAACGAATTCGATCCATGCTGTTTTTCCGGCCTTGGTTCGTCTATCCACTTTTGGAGCTACGGCTATCTCTGCCTGAAACTTTTCCGGCTCCAATACATAGGTATGGAAAGCCGTGCCAAATTTGAGCGCCTTGGTTTCCTCTTGATCTTCTTTGCTCGCCAGGTAATGCGCTGGCGACTTTGCCAGTGATCCAAGGCCAGATGAGCTTAAACCTGGCTTGGCATGATATTCTTTGTTTGGCAGATCCCTAATCAGTGGCATTTTTATACGCCTCCTCCATTGCTTTTTTCACTTCGTCGGCCCCCATGTCCAAAAACTCTACCCAGCGGATCTGGGTAAACCTTTCAAGCTTTTGAGCCGTCTCCCTGCCAATGGGCTTAACGCCCCTTAATATATCTGATAGGTGTCCTTGGCCAATGCCAGACGCCTTTGATAGTTCTATTTGAGTTGCCAATGTCTCCCTCCTTTTTGGTGTTTTCGCCAGTTGCGATATTTTAAACCATTTTAGCCTATGACGTGTCAACAATTTTTTTCGCAGTTTGCGATAAAATAATACTTGACTTATCGCAAAGCGCGATATATAAAGAGCTTAACACTAACGAAAACAGGAGAAAAAAATGACATTACCAGAGCACATAAAAGACTATGTAAAAAGAACTCAAGCCCCTCATTATGTTGACATGATAACAAATGATCTAATTGCCGCGATGGCTGGCAATCGCCCAGCAACGACATGGGAAGAAAATGCTATAAAAGAAATTATGTCAGAAAGGGCATAAAGGAGAAAAAAATGGCTGATTACAAAATCGAAAATAAATATGGTGAAAAATTAGAAGTTGAAATTATTTCCACCGATGGTTCAACAACAATTGGCTATATCGACGGCGACCCGGCACAATGGTACGGGAATTCAGAATGCCCTGATTTAGACGAGGATGATACAATCATATATAGACATGTTTATTATGATCAAGCATCATGGTGTGGCCCGTATGGCGAAGAGTGGAGGATAAGTGAATCGGGAAAATGGGTAAAAAACGAAGAGGAAGACCACACCGAAGCCGAGGAGGATGAGTGAAAACAATCCATGAGCAAACAGGATGGCAGAGGCCATTCCCTAAGATGCTTTGCAATAGATTGGACGTATTACTCAAAATAGATGAGTATTCGTATAATCTCGATGATAAGCGCTTTATCAAGTATTTTGAAGATAGAACAGGTATCCAGATTTCAGCGTCAAAAGATTGGCGCTTTTTATATGATGGCGACAACGCCAAAAACTATCAATTTACCCATCTTTTAATTGGTCGGCCAGTGACCTATGAAGATAGACAAGGCCACCTGAAACACATTAAAATAACACGGGGGAAACTACAAGACGCATGGGAGCTATATACAAAATGGGAATTAGACTTTTAATTATTTTGATTTTCGCGCCAACCATAGCAAGCGCGGATCTCGTTAGATTAACCACGCCTCAAGTTGAGGTTCATTCAAGCCCTGGCGTCAAGTGCCAAGTGCTCACATATGAGGTTGACGCCGCAACTCTCGACTTCGTTGATACGCCACCAATGGCCGGCATTTTCTATCCAGATGAGCAAGGAAACGTTGAACTTGACACCACCAATAACCCAGAAATCTCCGTGCGCGTGCGCACCGTGGTGACGTGCACTGCGATTGAGACAAGCCTTCAATATGACATAAAGTCAGTAATAGCTATTTTAAGAGCCTTATCTGGCGTGGAGGAGTGATGAGCCTACAAAAGAAAATAGATGAGTTTCAATTCAAGGTAAGATATGGAGCGCCAGAGATTAACAATCAAACCAAAGATCTATTAATAGAACTATCCGACCTCATCCTTGAGTCACAAGCGCCACCAATCGAGCACCAAAAGCCAATCATTTCGACAAGGGATGAGTGACAACCTATGGGGCGCTCTCCTCGCGCCCCTCTCTCACCATCAACCCCCGGTCAAGCCGCCTCCGCGTACATTCAATCGACAAGGCCGTAATAATCTGACTAAAGATAACATCAAGCGCCAGTATTAAATAAGCGCCCTCGATGGCTTCAAGCTTGTAGATCGCTACCACCGATAAAAACATGACGACATTCAACCCAATGCAAACCATGATATACAATTGATTGACGCTTAACGACGCGGCCCGCTTTCTCATATGTTCTTTGTCTTCCGGATCTGCGTTGACATAGATTTCCTCCGCGCGATGGCTAATCCATAGACCATAGAAAATATTAATTATCGCTATTACTCCTATTGTCGTTATCATCGCCAAGCCTCCTAAAGCGCTTTAAAAGTTTAAGGTGCCCAAGCTCAACAAGCTCCGTGGCCGAGTAGCCAGCGGCCATTACTAATGGCCCCTGCAATAATAACCTCATATCATAATGGCATGATATCATATAGGCGATAATACCCGTAAAAACGCTTAAAAATAGCTGACACATTCCCACAAGTAGAAATGGTGGCTTATGGCAATCATCCTTTATTATCTTGTAGGCGTGGCGCGCCATGCCCCCAAAGATGGCGAGCGCTATCATAATGAATAGCTCATCGTGTACCCCAAGGATTAATTGAACCATGTCCGGTCAAACCTCTCAGGTAGCTCGGGATAAAAATCTATGGTATCAACAAATAGCGTTATCCGTTGGCAGGCTGTTGAAGCATACCAAGAGAAAGTGATCAGGCTCAAGGGGCTTGATAATGGATAATTTCTAGCGTCAAAAACGGTTTCAAACCTGCCGGCATACTGTGGCCATTCCATTTGCAATTCATAGCACTTATTGGTATTCCATCCCCCCCCAGTCCACTCAACTGTATAATCAGGCACCCAGTTTATTCTCGGGTCATAGGCTAGCCATCTACTATTTATAGGATCATAACGCTTAATTCCAGGAAGAGGGAAAAATTGAGGCGCGTTATATTTTAAACATTCGTAGCCTTCTTCCATAATTAACCAAAATAGCGCCCCGCCATCCAAATGTGGTCCTGGATAGTCTTTCAATCCGAACTCTTCCTCCCTTGGGATCTCATAGCCGGAGCAATTTAAACCAATAGATAGCCGCCTCAATCCCTGATATGTAACAGACTCCCACTCATGCCCAATAGTCATCTTTAAATGTATCCATGGCGTTACGCTCAAATCTACAGGCGGATCATCGTCACTGGCTGCCCACATGAGCCCCATAATTTCCTTTTGTTCGATCACTTGCCTATCCGGATCACCGACACAATCAATACATTCTTGAGTTTCGTCCCTTGGAGCCGATTGCCACTCGGAGTTAATCACATAATAAACAGGCTTTGATATATAGCTATCGTCTCCAGTCTCAAGCACGTTGCCGGATATGGATGTAATATCATTACGCACGACATAGTAATAATTATTTTCAGGACGCGTAGTTGGGCATATGTCTCCACCTGCCCCAGGTGAAAACCAATGGTAGTAAAGCTCCCATTCGTGCAACGCCTGAATACCATCATCCACATTAAACGGCTCCCAGATCTGCCGGCACTCTTTCGGGTTTGAGGCAAACCCTATAACCTTTGGACTTGTCCAGTCTTGAGCCTCAAAATTAATCAAGACCCTATCGCCAACCTGGAAAGCATCTGCGTTGCAATCCATATAGACTATCGGCACTTCGGAGAGACTATGCCAAATATTGACATTAATGGCTTGCTCTGTAGACACCGCTGGCTCAACATCGAGCGAGCATAGATCGTTATCGAAATCTATTTCCGTTATGGTCCCATACCGATATAGAGGTTTGTGCCTCTGCCATCCCGGCAATATCGCCCAATTATAATAAAGGTTTGCTGGCCCGCTCGCGAGCGCTGGCCGTGATATGCCATCCCTTGAGCCTGAATATGCGGCGTTTCCATCATACCCTGGCATAATGTTCTGTAATTGCCTCTGATTAGGTATGTCAGCAGTACCGACCTCAAGACCTATGGCAAGATCGAGCGTATAGTCAGCGCACCACATTCGGGCCTCAATGCTTGTGTCAATCTCGGAGTATCGCCTATAGATGATATTCAGTTGAGCTATCTGCATTCCGATCATTAATAGGCGGGCTTTTAGTTCTGCAATCTTTTCGCGTTCCTCAGGATGGAATAGCAGAAGGTCGTCAAGTTCGGCCTTAACGGCTGCCCGCTTAAGCTCAAACGCGGCTATTTTGTTAGGGATAAAGGTAACTTGAGAGTCTATAAACCCACTATCAAGCTTGATATCAACAAGATACTCACCACCACCAAGTGGCCCCTTTATAACAGCTTTACCCATTAGGGCGCCTCCACGGCCTCGGCAATCACCATTTGTTCATAATTGGCCCTGACCTCATAGGTTATCGACTCAACCAAAAACGTATGATCAATATAGTTGACCGTTGAACCTGGCGTCAAGATAGGGTCAATCTCTTTAAGGCGATATGTCCAAAGCCCTTGAGAACTGCCAGCCTGCCGATATAGCACACCCTCAAGCTCATATGTATAGGGTAGGGGAGTATAAGCCCCTTCAACCGATGCTGATATATTGAGCTTGGCCCCCTCCTTATTCTCTGTCGTGACAAACCTATCAAGCGTGGCGTTGGCGATCTCTACGGCGTTGCGCTCAAGTATAACGGTGTCGCCGATGGTTATGGCCTCGGCTATGGTGGCGTCGGGGATCTCGGCAGTTAGGACGCATAGAGCGCCCGCTTTAAATACCCACGAGAACGAAAACAGGGGCGCGAGCGTGCCCCCTATTGATAATGAATACATCATTTATAGGACACATCAAGCTCAACTGGCCAATCTTGAGCGGTAGGTGGATGCTGAATGAGCGTATATGTCCAGCGCGTTATGCCCCCTCCAGGATACTCATCAGATTGAAGGATAAACATAATGTTGCTTGAGGAGGTATAACCTGGCCTGTCAATCAATTCTTGCAATGGCGCGCTCAGATCCGGAGTCGGCAAGGGGGTATATTGCGGGTAGTCTTGCGGGTCATAATGCCACTGAGCAAACGCGCTCGTTTTTGGCGTTGCTAAAAGCTCCTCTCTATCGGCAGGGATTGACGCGCTGTCAACGGCAGCACAATAGATTTTGACCTTGATGTCATACTCGAAATAATCAGAGCTTGAATAGCTCCAAGTTCCGCCAGGGAAAGTAAGTGTCACCGTATCGAGCGTTCCGATGACAATTCCAGCATTCTCCGCAAAAACAAAAGCCGTATATCTATCCATGCCAGGAGGAACCGAGTAAACAAAACCAAGCCGTATTGACTCACTATACGATGGATCATAAACCAAAGGATCCGTCGCGCGGTCGTTACAATACCCAGAAGTATCACAAATGACTTGAACAGGAGGAGGCACTGGAATTGTCGTGGCGTCAACGGTCAAAATCATCGACATGGTTAAGTGGCTGCACTCTATTTGAGCCGATATTAATTCCCGGCTGATACCATCATGCGACACCATAACGCCAGGGACAAGCCCTTGAATCACTGTTGCGAGCGTCAACGATACCTCGGCCTTGTCGCTGTCATACCGCGACTGAGTAACACCAAGTGCCATCACCTCCGCACCTGGCGTGTATGTTGGATCATCAAGCTTACCGTAAACGGTTGTAGATATGTTTCGAGCGCCCTCGGCTATAGATAGTCCTGTGATCGGAACCGAGCAAAATTCCTCAATTTCCACGCCGTTTAGATACCACTTAATAACCAGATTACCGGTCGTTCTCGCTTCGATGGCATCTCCATATTCAATGGAGGGCGTAACAATAGACGCGCTCAAGCTCGATTCATACCGCCTAATTGAGCATGATGAGATTGGAATTTCTATATCATCGAGAGGAGGATCTGACTCAGCCCCAGTTATCCATGCCCTAAAAGTGTGAGCGTAAATCATTCGGCCACCAAGAATATAATTTCATAGCCATCGTCGGCCTCGGCTATTGATTCAATGACACCATGATAAAAACCTGCTACGCTTGAGGTAGTAAACGCGGTTTCATTAGCAATCAAATCAAGCAAGGCGTCAACACATTCTTGACTCAACACTGCGACATATGCAAGCCGTATATCTCCGCTTGAATATCCCATATGATTGATGATAGCGCCACCGTCAAGCGTTGGCGAGCGTGTCGCCCTGACAGTTCTTGTGAAAATATCAGAGTTCGGCGATACCTCGAATTGTAGCGCCCCGCCATCCAAATACGTTGTTGGGTTTATTGTCGCGATCATAAGCCTATCAGCGTTTCTATGCCCTCTTCCGCTGCGCGGATCTGGCATAGCTCCAAGATGTTAATAAAAATAAGCTCAAGCGCCGGTTCAAGGTTTCCGGCTGTTATATTAATTAACGGCTGCCCCTTCTGTATCGCCCGGTTTCGGCTTTCAAAGTAGGCTATTTGCGCCTCAGTCAGATCAGATTGGAGCCTCAAGGCCTCGGCGCGGTATTCGTTCTCCTTTTCCAACTGCTCAAGGATAGCCCTCCGGATCTGGCTTGACGTTGCATCCTTGCCGAGAAAAGCCTCCAGGTCTCCGAACAATGAGCCGATTAAATCTCCAGTGCTCCCAATGGTTTCATTGATTGAGCCGAATGCTACCTCGGCGCGCTTGGCAGCTGCTTCTATTTCGGCAACGTCAACCTTTGCCTTAAAATCGAGCATGGATTTAATTCGCTCGGTTTCTTGCTCAAGTTGAGCTATCTCAAGCTCTGTTGAGTATTTGAGTTTTTGCTCTGGAGGTATTTTTTCCTCAAGCTCCTCCTTAACATCATTAACAGAATTCGTATCAAGCTCCGGCTGATATGTGAAAAAGCGCGTACCATCTGGAAGCTCCTCCTCAATGATCCCTGTAACCCATTCAACGCTCTGTTCATCAACCTCGGCTTCAACATTTGCCGTATGAGTCAAGGCCGTAAATTCCGTTATTTCATCGACACCTTTTTTAAACTCATCTAGCGACATCCCAACGGGCACCTCGAAGCCAGCCGAAAACTCGTCTATATCACCAAAAAATTCGTCTAAATCTTGATCAACCTTAGACTCTACTTTTAGCTCTATAGTCCCTTTTTCGTTTAGCTGATCGAGGCTCTCCCCAGTTTGCTTGGTGGCTTCTCGGAGCTTCCGCATCTCCTCTACTTCGCGGCGTATCCTGGCTTGTGCCTCCTCAACGCTCTCATTGGCGCGCCCTTGAGTACCAGAGAAATCAAGGAGGCTATCAGCCCAACCTAAAACCGACTGAGCGCCCTTATCAACGGCAGGCACATATTCACGGAGTAAAGTTCCGGCGGCGGCCCCAGCGGCTGCGCTTATCCCCAACAGGCCAGCCTTGCCAGCTACCCCAACAACCGCGCTTGATGCAGTGCCAAGGCCACCAAAGGCCGTGGATAGAGCCTTAACGCCACCAAGCACACCAGTAACAGCGCCGCCAAAAACTACTATCTGTTGAGCCACGCCGAGGAGGTTCCCGACCATTTCCTTGGATTCGCCACTCATAGAGTTGAAAGCATCGGCAGTAGCAAGCATGATATCAACAACAGGCTTGAACGCCTCAACCATGCCCTTGGTAACGTCGATAATGGATGTTATGGAGTCGATAGCTCGCTGTATGATCTCCTGCAATCCCTCTATGCTCGTGATGTCGATATCACCAAAAAGCTCTGATATGGCAACGGCTATGTCATCGAGTGAGCGTGTCAAGCCCGACCAATCCACATTATCAAAGGCGTCTGGAAGGTTCTCGGCTACGTCCTTAAGGGCCGCGTTGGCTTTTTCTTTCAGCCCCTCAAATATGGGTATGTCGGCAAGTTCTGTAGTCAAGCGTCTAAAGGCGGTTTGGATGTTATTGCCAAAGGTGTCATACTGCTTTGACAGATCCTCTGTGGCCCCGGTCAAGTCTTCGAGTTTGGTCTTGGTCGAGTCAATGCTCAAGGCTGCTTTTGCGCCGAGGTCTTCAAATTGAGTGCCAAGGAGGGCAGCGCCCGCCTGTAATACGGTCGATTCATCGTTAGTATTCCGGAGCGCTTCAAGCACGATCTCAAACGCCTCTGATGTCGATGTCGCGCCCGTTGATACCTGCCTCAAAAATGTTTCACTATTTATACCGATACTCTTTAGGGCTTCCGCCGTTGATGTTGAGCCATCGCGTAGGCGAATATTAAGCTCTTTAAATGCGTCGGCGGCCTTGTCAGTGCCTAGGATCCCATCAGCAAGACCACTCTCTAACACGCTAAAAAGCCTGCCTGCTTCCTCTCTGCTTGATCCAAACTGAGTTGAATACTCTGTGATGGATTCTAAAAAATCGCCGGATGAGTCGAGGCCGCGCTGAAAGCCAGCGGTTATGAAATCAAACGCCTCTTTATTAGTTAGCCCGAATTTTTCGACAAGCGTTCGCACCGCGCCAATTGTCTGTTGTGTCTCAGCCCCAAAAGCATCCTTTATTGATAGCGCGTTTTTAGCGACATCAGAGAGGGCATCAACGCCAATATCTCCAAGCTTTTGGAAAGCATCCTGCATAACGTTGACATTCTCGGTGATCGACTCGCCAAAGTTGAGCGCAAAAAGCTCTTTTCCAGCGTTGACAATGGCGTCTGCCATCTCTCCGGAGATATCGAGGGTTGTCTCAAGCTTGGCGCTACCAGCGGCTATCTCCTCCTGCATCATGCCGATAGATATGGCCACGGCTGCCAGGGCGGCGTCTATGGCGAGCACACTATTTGCGATGTCGGCCAATGGCCCCGCCAGGTCGTCTATGCCCTCGAAGCTTTTGGCAATGCCCTTAGTAACCTTAGTTAGCTGATCGTCGCCCTCAAATATGATCTCAAGCGTTTTTGTGATGTCGGCCATTTTTATTTATCCAATCCGAGAAGATACCCCACATTTCCCGCTCGGTGTCGGTCATGAAGGGCGGTAATAAATCGGGCCTTATTTCGTATAGGGGCTTGTTGAATTTATGCGCTAGGAGCATATCGGTTTTTATTTCTCCTTGGCTCCAGAGGCTTCGGGCTTTTTTTTTGCCACGGCCCCCTTTCCGGTTAGTTCCAAGATAGCCCTCATGATAATTTTAAATTCAATTGGGTGAACCCTGGCAAACTTAACGACATCCTGTCTATTCTTTGGTTCATTGGGCGCGATGCTGCCATATTGCACTATTGCATATTCTCGGATCAATTGGGCGGGCACCTTTTCACCCATACCCAAAAGCTCTTTTACAACTTGAGTTCGGGCTTCTTCATCCCCTCCAATGGCCGCAGCGGCCACGTCAACGATTGAACTAACAGACTTGGATAACGACGCCTCATTCTCGACTCTCGCCAAATCCTCGGCATTCAGAGCGCGGATATGATATTCCAGATCCTCACCCTCAAATGCTTTGAGCGCTACAATGTCGCGCCGCTCCTCGTATTGTCTCTTCCGCATGTCATCATAAAAGCTCATCTATTCTCCATATTGTTCCAATAGGTCTTGAAGACTGATATCCGATAAGTCTGGAATGGTCGCCGTGCCGTTGAGGTTATACCAATTTGGCAACCTGAATTCAGCCTTGGCCCCTCGCACGATACGCCAGGATAAGCGCCCTATAACGCTATCATAATCCGCGTCGTAATCTTCGCCCGAGAAAAATTGATCTCCGCTCTCATGAGGTAGTTCAATTATCTTTGCCTTGGCCACAACACTTGTTGGTATAACGCCACTACTCTGCCCCCTGATATCCACATATACATGGCACTCATCGGCCGCGATAGGTGGATCTGTGGTCGCCGGCGTACCATAGTAAATATGGGTATTGTCATCGGTGACGGTAAGCGTCTCGACATTGAACGCCACGCCTGTGCGCTTTAACTCAAGCGTGTATGTAGCCGCATCGAGGAAGACCGTTTTTTCCCCAGTTACATCGGCTTGGCCGAACGTGATCACAGCGCCACTTATTGAAACCGTGAATTCAACATCAGGTATTGGAACTGTTGTGCTCGTTTCGTAAAACTGGAGCGTCGTACTATAAGTGCCGGGTATGCCGCTAATACCGTCAACAGTTATCTGGATGTCTCTAAGCGTTGGGTCTACTCCACCGAAGCCAAGCGTATCGGCTGGGGCTGCCAATGAATACGCCTTGACAAAGCCCTTAAAGTCATCGTTGGCGATATCGAGCACGCAGCCATAAAAGCCTGTATCATTCTCAACCATCGCTTGAGGCACACCTACCGGAGTCATGGAGCTGTCAAGTAGCACAGCAAAAACGTCGGTTAATCCGGCGTTATCAACGCCAGCCGATATGGTGAAGGGTATGGAATACGCCATAGCGCCCCCTTATAGGTTTTTACAATACATCTGAATCTGTTGAAGCCATGCAAGAAAGTCACCAGCCGCTGTCAATGTTGCGTGCATGCTTTCGCCAGCGCTAACCGCCGTTGTCACTGTTGTCGGGGCCATGCCAGCATACTTCGATGCATCGAGTAACTCTTGAGTCACACTGCCTGAAATGCCATTTCTTTGCCACTCATCATAAAGCACTGCCCATTGCTCAGCAAATTCGGATTGCATTAAAAGGATGTCTTCGAGCTGAGTTAAAAAATTAAGAGTTTGATTGTCTGTGTATGCCATTTTCCTTCTCCTTTTTTTCTTTTCTATTACTTGTTACTTTTGCACCGATATACATTGAAACAATAGATACAAATGATAAAAATACATTTGTTAATAATTCAGACCGCTTTTCCGTACTTGGTTCTCCGGTAATAACCGGCATTAATATAGCAACCAATAAGCAACAACAAATTGTTATTGCTATTATTAATGCCACTATGTCTACCGGTTTCCACTTCATTTCGTCGTTACTTGTCTGCTGCCATTGGTATCTGATTCATAATGGAAGCCTGTTGTGTACAACAACGCATCTCCTAAATATTCATCAGCACTTGCGGCAACGCGGGTTATTGTAAATGCAAGTTGATCGCCCATGCTTATACCGGTTCCGCTGATAGTTGGAAAATTGTGCGAGACTCGCTCGTATTGAGTATCATAGTCAAATTCAACAGAAACTGTTGTTGCTGGTGGTAGCGTTTCGTCATCGCCGACAATACTATAAATCAGCTCAAATTTTATTTTATCAGTGCCGGTTGGAGCATCGTTACCACCAATGTGGATGTGGAAATAAATATCTGAACCGTTTTTATAGCTATGAGGTATTTCTAAAACACCACTCCCCTTTTCCCCAGGTGCAAATCCTCTTGTGTAGATCCCGGTAGCAGTGCCTGTATTATCTAAAAATTCAACAATGTCAGGGATAGATACAGCCGGGCCGGAAAGAGTTAAACCACCGATATTGGCATCTTCCCAAGTAGTAGCGTCACCATTAAAAACCAATGTTCCATCATCTTCAACTTTGGTATAATTGCCACCTGATTTATCTCCAAAAGCAATTTCACCACGTGCGCCGGTTCCGGTTGGTGGCCCGCCCCTTAAATGTATGTAACCGCCATCGCCATTGCCATTTGCGGCACCTTCGCCGCCTAACAATTCTATCGGCCCGCCTGTTGTGTTCACTGGCGTCAAGTTGGTTGTGGCTTCTTGTCCTCGGATAATAATTTTATCAGTAGGGTCGTCACTTCCGACCCTATCATATGGATATATTTCAAGGTCATAACTTCGGCGGCCAACTATATGATTTGTCTCGCCATTTATGTTAAGTGCTGCATTGTCCAAGCCACCTAAAATAGTGTTTCCATTAACTTTAAATGTTCCGTTGGTAATAACGCTTCCACTTGATTGAAATGTCAAATAATTCGATGCGCCATATGAATTTTTTATTGCAAGTCGCTCATATGCTTCAACAGCCGCAAACGATCCATTCGATATCAACCCAAGGACATCACGCCCGGTTGGTTCATTATAATCCGTGGCTTTAAACAACGATACACTTTTAAAACTTGCGTCGGTCGTTTCATAAAAATAAGGATTTATAATTAAGGCATTACGCTCCTGCACACTTGTGTCATTTGCGAATGTGAGTGTCTTAGCGGTTTCACCCCAATAAAGCGAACTGTCAACAAGTGCGTTTGACTCTACATGAGGTATAGTGTTTTCATTAAGTGTAAAGCTTGGGGTATTATCCGCATTTTCAAAACGACCATTAGCACTTACCCATTTTAAAATTTGACCATCAACAAGTGTATCAATGTAAACATCACTCGCTCGTTGAATTTTATTAATAAGGTCTGGCCGGACAATGATAATACCATTGTTAGCATGTGAGTAAGTGCAAAACCCGACAAATGAGGCTATATTTGGTGCAACGGGCCGTGTAGTTGTTAAAGCCCCCGCAGTTGTTTCGGATAAATATAAGATATCTCCTTCGGAAAATGCCGAAGTATCCATATTATGGATAGCGCCGTAAGTTGTTATTTTAACAAAATCATTAGTGCTTGCACTTTCAGTGGCTACCCCTGATACCCATGCTGTTGCAAAGCTGTCAGCTTTAGCTTTAGAGACAATTGCATGTGGGCCTGTAGCCCCACTAATATAAACAACATCTCCATCAACTAAAGCTTCCCCTGCTTTACATTTCGGCATATGTAATTCTTGACCCAAATCAAGCGTTACATTGCTATTGAGCCCCATTGATAAAGTGTCGTGATCAATATTCCATTTTAAAACACCGGGAGCGAGTGGCAATAAATCGTCATCAGGAGTCTGGTTGAATATCAACCCATTATCAATATTTACATGACCATAAAGCCACGACTCAGGATAGCATATGGCCGGAATTGTCGGATGTGGCGTGCCGCTCGAACGAAACCTTGCAGATGTGACGCCGCTTAAATAATCCGAACAAAATATTTTATATTCCCCGGCCCTACTAGCGTCTGGCGTTTGCCAAAATTGAGCGAGTATACCAGCCGCTTGCCGCCAAGTAGTAGAAGTGTCAGCCGAAAATAAATGACCCCCGCCCCAAGAGTAATAACCACCATCTAAAGGGAGGTTTGTCTTTAGCGTAGCACCATCATAGATTGACACCGCGCTCGTCGTTGATTGCAATAGTGATTGCTGGAGGGTTTTAGCAGCGTCAACAACAGGAATATAATTATCAGCTATATGACTAAGGTCTATTGAGACATCAGCAAGCACAAAAGCTCTTGTGGCCCAGTCCAACACATAAGCATAGCCATTCTTTTCAACCGCTATCTCCTCAACGTCCTTAAGGTCTTGTAGCCTCCTCAACACTTGAGGCAATCCAACAATGCCCGACATAATCACCCCTAAAAGGGGGGCGCGTGCCCCCCATTATCAAGAATCAAAACCAACCGTTGCTTGTGTTGCGCCGATTGTGACATCAGCCGCCATGTCATCGTCAACCGGGTATGTGGAGCTAAACCCCACAACGCCTTGTGTTAATGAGTACTCGGCAGAGTTCTCATCCGGGAAAAACTTAAAGACAAGGTTCTCTTTATTAAGCTTTTTCAATGGATGGCCAATCGGGTTTTCAAAGTAGATTTTGAATGTGCCCGCGCCAAGTGTGAAAGAAGCGCTCGCCGTGGTCTTTCTGTAGATCTGCTTTGAGCTTACGCTTGGAACCTCCTCAGCAGGTACAAAATCTGAGCTTTCCTCGATGTCCGTAAAGTCCGGTTCGTAAACCGTGCAATAAACATCTTTTGCGATACTCCCGACATGGATCGATGGCAGCGCCGAGGAGAACTCGACATAGGCGTTCGTCTTGGCGGCACTATCAGCGGTATTGCCATCGCCAAGCGCGTTAACCTCGAATACTGGAACGTCGTATCTCTCCTGCTCTCCATTCGAGGGATTCTGCGCGATCTCAGACGCCACGATAACAGCCGCCGCTTGGGCGCTTGTCTTGACCTGCCCCACTTCAATCTGGCCCACCGTGATCAATGGTGGCCCCCCAGCGGCCCCTCGGGTAGTTGAGAAACTTGTGCCCTCTGTGCCCTGAATCGCTGTCAACGCGCCAGCATTATCGCAGATAATCGAATTGACAATATGCGTGTCGGTACTCGCGCGAGTGATAGCAACGGTGTCGGCGCTAACACTTCTAAGCGCGCCACCAATGTATGCTGTAAACGCGGATACGTCTACGTCATCATTGGCCGTGCCAGGGGATAAGAGGTTATACCCCGTTACGATACCATCGGGCATGATAACCGGCTCAAGCCCTGATTTTTTCGACCATACGGACGCAGTTGAGACGAACGTTGTGTCGTCTGTGCTCGTCATCTCCTCCGTAACCCCTACCGCGTTAGATTCGTATTGAATCAACGCATTACCGGCAGTTTTAGCCATTTTTAAGCCCTCCTTTAGTACGGGTCATGAAGCCCCGTTTTGTATGTAAAATGATATTCGAGCAGGACGACAACCGCCGTGGCCCCTTGCCGTGGATCTGGGTAATCCTCTATACCCCCCCTGACATAATGGCAAGCCTCTGGCGTTGACCAAGGGCCAACCATAGCGGCCCTTACATAGCCCAGCATTGTCTCGGCCTGCTTTGAGATAATCTCCGCTTGTGCTACACGGTCAGCGCTTGTGTCATAGGGCGCTGAGGCTGTGATGATAACCGGCAGTTTTATCTCTTCTTTCCGATATATCCTCGTTACCTCCTCAACACCAAGCGCCACGGCTATTCCTGGCATGTTTACGTCAAGCCCCACGAAGTCAGAGCGGATGACATTATCACCGATAGGCGGATCAAACGACGCCCCAGTGATTAACTCTAGCAAGGCCACCACTTCTTGAGCTATTGTCTCTCTTTTGGTATCAGGCATCTCCCAACCACTTATTCGTTTCTATCGCCCAGATACTCGGCGAATAATCGTCGATTGATCCAACCCTATAGTTGATACCATCAATTACAAGTTTATCGGCACCGGAAGGATTGGCGATATCTGACTTTTTGGCATAGACCGTGGCGTCTGATATCACCAAGCCAACTTGTTTCTCAATCTCCTTGTTTCGCACGACTATGGCCCAGATGGTGGCGGCATTGTAAGCGATCTCCTCTGCCACTTCACCACCAGAGCCAATAATAGCAGCCGTGTCGGCATCAACCATAGATTGAATATTGATTGCCATTAGACTGGCACTTCTTTCTGACCATGAATGAGCGCGAAGACAACGTATTCAAGGCCGCCTGTTGGCGTGCTCGTCACCGATACCTTTTGAAACTCTTGATTTGACTTAACAAAACAAGTGTAAAGGCGAGAGCTTCCGGTCAAGGTGTCATCAAGCGCAAACGTCGCGCCAGTGATGTCAGTATATGTTCCACCAACGGTGTCACACTCTGTAACCTTG
>Ga0180438_10005021_pt1 | contig 18673 bp, 47 predicted proteins | sample SS_ome_12_FD_132455 | JGI IMG/M metagenome (GOLD analysis project Ga0180438, IMG submission 132455) | Hypersaline lake sediment archaeal communities from the Salton Sea, California, USA - SS_3_D_2 metaG | ecosystem: Environmental > Aquatic > Non-marine Saline and Alkaline > Hypersaline >...
CGGGCTCGTCCGCAAGTCATTCGACGACGAGCCTTATAATAGGCTCGCTGCTGGGCTTGAAACCGGACTTCGAACCAAACTGGAAAACCAATTATGAGCACATATGAATACTACTTCAGCTTAGCCAGTGGGATGTACGGCGAGTGTAAGTGCGGACTATTCGACAAGCTTTCCGACGGGCTCAACAAAAGACTCGATAACGAACTTCGCGACGGGATCATCGCTGCATTCTGGCCGGGGCTGGGTCGTGAGGTCAACAGGCACGTCTACGCCGGCTTCAAAAAGGCCCGCCGAACCAAAGTAGGAAGTAAGCCATGAGCATACCTAAGATGGACATCTACAAATATATCGATCGGTTTGGTGGTATAGTCCATTCCGAGCTTGTCGACGAGCTCCATGACGGGCTCAACGACGGGCTCCGCATCATGCTATATCGCAGGATCACCACAGAACTCAACATCGACCTCGAACTTGCGATCTATGACAGTTTCAAAGCTGCTCGCCGGATCGCGCTGGAGAATCAGTCATGAGCATACTCAAGGCGCTCCATGACGGGCTCTGCGACGGGCTTTACTACGGACTCGGCGGCGAGCTTTACCACGGACTCGACGCCGAGCTCTACCTCGAACTCCGTGTCGGGCTCGACAACGGGCTCCGCGGAGGGCTCATCGGTGGGCTCTACGCCGAGCTCGAACTTGCGATCTATGACAGTTTCAAAGCTGCTCGCCGGATCGCGCTGGAGAATCAGTCATGAGCATACCCAAGGCGATCCATGACGGGCTCAACGACGGGCTCTACCTCGAACTCCGCGACGGGCTCGACTACGGACTCGACGCCGAGCTCTACCTCGAACTCCGTGTCGGGCTCGACGACGGGCTCTACGAAGGGCTCATCGATGGGCTCTACGCCGAGTTCGATAACGAACTCTACGACAGGCTCAGAGACAACCTTCCATCCAAACTGGAGAATCAATCATGATCACGCCCAAGTCGCTCTGCTACGGGTCTATCAACGAGCTCTACGACGGGCTAATCGGCGGGCTCATCGGCGGACTCAACGGCGGGCTCTACGTCGGGCTCTGCCGCGGGCTCAACGACGGGCTCCACTACAGACTCGACGACGGGCTCCGCGGCGGGTTCAACTACAGACTCGACGACGGGCTCCGCGATGGGCTCCACTACAGACTCGACGGCGAGTTCGACTACAGGCTCAGAGGCAACCTTCTAGCCAAACCGGAGAATCAATCATGAGTATAGCTGCTAGCGATTTAACCGTGCATATATCCGAAATATTCTACGACGGGTTCTGCGAAGAGCTCCTCGACGCATTTGAATTCGACCTCACCAAGGCACTCAATAGAGTTCTCAGCGCCGAACTCTATTGCGAGCTCGGCGGCGGGCTCCGCTATGCACTCAACGACGGACCTAACGAATGGCTCAGAGATAGCTTCTACGACAACCTGAACATGCATTATGAGCCCATCGAGTATCAAACATGAGCGTAACGCGTGTGTTCTGGGCCGGCATCTGCGAATGGTTCCACGACCAGCGCTATACAGCGCTTAGCAATGGTCTTGATCGTGAACTGGTCATCGAATTAGACAGTGTGCCTGGTGGCGTGTCGTTTCTACATACCGTCGACGACGCGCTTTTCGATGGACTTTGTAATACCTTCCATGCCGGTCACTCTGCCAAACTGGAGAATCAATCATGAGTACAGCTGCTAGCAATATGCGCATGACTACGCTACTTGACGATTCGCTTACTGGCGTGCTTTTTACCGAACTCCACCTCAAGTATGCAGGCACGTTCTGTATTGAATTGCGTGTTATGATGGCCAGCGACCTCGTCGACGGACTTCGTGCGGGGCTTTGCATTGCGTTCGATACCAAGCTGCGCGACGGGCTGAAAGCCACATTGGGGGCTATGTCATGATCACGAGGCTAATAACTCCTGGCAGATTCAACATGCAGCTTTCTGCTGCCTTTCACGACGGGCTTGATCCTGGGCTCGTCGGCACGCTTAATCATGAACTTGATAAGTCGTTTGTCTATGGGCTTGGCGATCGCTTTCGCCACCAGCTTCACGCAAACATTCGAGCTGTCGATGCCAGTTGTAACCGGAGAACAAACGATGAGTATGCTTGAAACGTACAGCGGCAGATGCTGTCGGCGTGCACTTTATGCCGGAATAAGCAATCATCTTGACCGAGCGCTGGGGTGCGGACAAGCGGCAGTCTGCAGGAACATGCTTACCCGTGCGCTCCTCGATGGCTTATACGACAAGCTCCTCCGTGACCTTCACGTCGAGATCCGTACGCATCTTGAGCGAGCTAGTCGACGGCCATGAAATACGTATGCGGTGGTGTGCAAAATTCGACCGAAAACCATTTCAAAGGTGTAAGCCATGAAGATATATCGGATTAAGCGTGAACCAGCGCGCCTCGATTCACCTTACGCGGCAATAATTGTCGTGGCAAGGAATAAGGGTTTGGCGCGACAACTGCTAGAGAAAGAGTTGGGCGCGATCGGTTTTCCGCAACAGGTCCTTCGGGACGATCTACTCGAGATTGATATGAAAAACGAGACAGTGCATATTTTGTAGTGCAGCCGCTGTAGATGAAGTCGAACGCGGCAAGGTTGCAACACCAACGAGGTCGAAAGGGGGTGATTGATTTGAACGAACAGCGGGAGCAGCAACAGCGCGAGCGAGAGCAACGCGAGGCAGAGCAGCAACGGCGTTCGTTGTGACTTTGCCCGGCCAGGCGCCGGGCAAGCCTGCAAACTACCATAATTGTCTCGAGCGTGAGTGTGCTGGTAATTGCGCCCGACCGTGTGTCGGGCCGGTTACCAAACCGCCAACAAGCCTTCAGTACGGAAAGGATAAAAAGTCATGGCCGTGGATTTGACATCGTTAAGCCGTGTGCGAGACGAAGGGTACGATTGGTGCATATCCAATACGCGGAATTTTGGATTTGAATGTCGAATTTGGTATCCAGATGCGTCACCGGCAATGCGGTATAGAGAGCAGCGTCCCGATAGCTATCGCGGGTACGGTCCTACACCGGCGGCTGCCATCGCTGCGGCATTTGAGAAGTGGCAACAACAACAGGCAACAGAGGCTGCGACCGGGCGTCGGCCTGCGTGGAGATCCGGCCGTGGATGAGTTTCAGCAGTTACGCGCCTTGCTCTATAGCGGGCTCTTTCACGAGCTGCGCGTGGAACTATACGCGGAGGCATGCCACGGGCTTTCCAATGAACTTTACGGCGCGCTTGACCGCGCGACTCATCATATGTTTCTTGTCGGGTTGAATGAAACGTTTCGTAGCCGCGTTGGCTGCGACATTCGGATTTAGATAGGAGAGTTGACAATGAACATGCCTATAGCAATCCGCGATCTGCTTGCCAATGGACTCAACAACGGGCTTGTCGGCGGGATCCACAACGAGCTCTTCTTCGCGAGCTGTAATGTATTAACCCAGCAATTAAGAAACGCCGGTCGTGGTTGGCCTCTTGTTCGGGGCTTCTATGTGGTCGACAGCCATATCCGTCAGCGGGCGGTAGACGTACTATACTTGCGCAGGGCTAAAGACACAGGCGATCGGGGGCTCGAATCGTGACCATAGCTGACGTATATGCCCGCGGACTCATTCGCAGTCTTAACAGCAACAACCCCCGTGAACTCAATAAAGCGCTCTGCGCTAAACTCTATATAGCGCTTACCTATGAGAACAATGATTGGCCCTTTTTCGTGGTCGCAAATCAGCTTGGCGTCAGTTTTGATGACAAGCTGGGGAACGAAGTATGAACGTGCGTTGGTCGATATGCAATCGGAGGATACAACATGCAAGCGATACGCTACTTACACGCCGCGATTGGTTCCGAGGTTGAGCTAACCCTTTACGTCGATTTCTACGCCGGATGCACCAACGAACTTGCTGGCAAGATCATCGATACGCTCAACTCTGAGCCCCTTGACGGGCTCCTCAGCGGGTTTGCCGATGAACTCTTCGACAAACTCCGCAAGCATTTTTGCAATCACTCTGGAGGCAAGATGTGAACAAGGCGGCTGCAATTAAACATGCGTTGCATGATAGGCTTGTTTGGAGATTAAACAACAGATGCCATATTAGTCTTATCCGCGGGTTAAGCAACAGACTGGATGGGCAGCTTTGGCGTGCGCTCCTTAACGGTCTTGATCAGCGTGCTGTTAGGTTCGACGGTGCGTACACAAATGGCTTGCGCACCAAACTAAAGCACCGCCAGTAATCACAATTTAGGCGTATGACAGTTGGCCTTGTCTGTAACACAAACTTAACCACCGAAAGGATTGCAATGACATCACCATGCAAAGCTACAGCCGGACGCCATTTAGTAAAGCATAAGCTATGCCGCGAAGTCGGCACGGGCGTGTGCGGCTGCGATTCTATACTTTATGCGGATCTCAGCGTCGAGCTCCATGGCGAGTTGCAGCATGCACTCTTCGACGAGCTTGACACCGGACTTCGCCATACGTTCTATAATGTGCTCTATGACAGCCTTTATGCTGGGCCGCTGGCGCAGCTCAGTTGGTCGTGGGGCACGAACGACGAGGAGGATTAAAGATGGGTGCGCACAATGCCGCGATTTATACCGGCTTTGCGCTGGGCATCAAAGCCGAACTGAACGATGCGCTTTTCATGAGCTTCCACGGCCAACTTGTTGGCGAGCTCAGTTCGGCCGTCGTTAATGGGCTCTATCGCGGGCTCATTACCCCAATTTGCGACGGAGTATCCACCGGACTTAGCCGCGGGGTTTCTGTCGCCCTTCGCGATCGCCGTGTGACAAGTGCCGTATTGAGAAGTAGAGCTAGCCGTGGATAGGACTGCCTGGATCTGTCGCAAATTCTACTCTGGGCTCAGTGAACTCCACCACGAGCTCTACGATGGGCTCTACGACGGGCACTACGTCGGGCTCCGCGACGGGCTCCGCGACGAGCTCCACTCCGGGCTCACCGACGCACTCGACGACGCGCTCAACAACGCAATCAGAATAACTCTCCAAACCAAATCGGAGAATCAAGCATGAGCACAGCGAATATACTCCGCGATAGTCTCTGGGCGCTCGATGACGGGCTCAGCGACGGGCTCTACAACGGGCTCTCCGCCGGGCTCTACTACGGGCTCTACGACGGACTCGACGACGGGCTCTACCTCGAACTCCGCGGCGGACTCGACGACGGGCTCGACGACGGGCCCCACAACGGGCTCATCAGCGGGCTCCGAATCAAACCGGAGAACCAATCATGAACATATCTGCGGCATCCTCCGACGGGCTCTACGACGGGCTCCACAACGGGCTCCGCAGCGTGCTTCGTGATGGGCTCTACGATGGATTCAGCACCGAACTCTGCGATAGATCCTACGGCGGGCTCAACAAAGGGCTATTCAATGCGATCTTCGTTATATTGGATGACGGACTTAGGTGGAATCTTCAAATCAAACTGGAGAACCAATCATGAACACCGCGAATATGCTCCGCGATAGCCTCTACCGGGTGCTCGGTGGCGGGCTCTACCTCGAACTCCGCGGCGGGCTCTACGACGGGCTCAGCCACGGGCTCTACGACGGGCTCTACGACGGGCTCTACGTCGGGCTCTACGACGGGCTCTACGTCGGGCTCCGCGACGGGCTCATCAGCGGGCTCCGAATCAAACTGGAGAACCAATCGTGAACACCGCGAATATGCTCCGCGATAGTCTCTACTGGGCGCTCGGTGACGGGCTCGACGACGGGCTCCTCGGCGGGCTCCGCGACGGGCTCTTCGACGGGCTCGACGTCGGGCTCCGCGTCGGGCTCTACGACGGGCTCTACGACGGGCTCTACGTCGGACTCCTCGGCGAATTCTACTACGAGCTCAGCGTTGTGCTCAAATATAACCTTCAAGCCAAACTGGCAGATCAATCATGAGTACGTCCGGGGCGATCCGTAATCAGCAAATTCAGAACTTGTAAAAGAAGGAGCAATGATGTTGAATTCTGCCAGCTTTAGGTGCCATCGCGTGTCCGGCCGGCTCTTCCATTGGTTTCAGTCCACCTGCTCAGTCGACTTTGACCAGCAAAGGACAATGACTCAATCGTTGCGAAGCAAGCTGGCTGTTGCACTAGCCACCGCGCTCGACAACGAACTCGCCTTTACGCTGCGTAGTCAACTTCAGTACCCGCGGCACCGCAGAAATTAGCGACGAACTGAACCTTTGAGGAGGGATTCAACGATACTGGAGAATAGATCATGAACATGTCTATGACAGCCCGTTGGGTGCTTTTCAACGGGCTCATTCGCGGACTCGACATCGACCTCGACGACGGGCTCCACGACGGGCTTCGCAACGGGTTCTATAACACGCTCTATTACAAGTTCAATACCGCGACCCCCGACGGGTTCTGCGACGCGTTTGACGTCGCGACCGACCACGAGCTTCGCAAGCTCAAACAGAACTTTCAAGCCAAACCGGAAAATCCACCATGAGGACATCTGGTAAACTCTCCGACGCGATCCACCACAGTCTCTACTACGAACTTTCCCGCGGGCTCGACTACGGGCTAGGCGACGGGCTAGGCGACGGGCTCTACGTTGGGCTCTGCAACGGGCTCCGCGCCGGGACTCGCGACTCGATTCTATATGCACTCGACGACGTGTTCTTCGACCGGCATAATCGCGCTGCGATGCTACTCAAAACGACCCGTCACACCAAACTGTAAAATCGATCATGAGTGTAGCCAATGTGCGCCGATTCGAGTTCCTCGCCATGCTCCGCGACGGACTCCTCCTCGAGCTCGACGAGGGGCTCTACTTCGAGCTCCATAGCGAGCTCGACCGCGGGCTCTGCGACGGGCTCTACACCGGGCTCTTCGTTGTGTTCGACGACGAAATTAGAAATGCCCTCCGAATCAAACTGGAGAATCAATCATGAGTATAGCCGATATGCTCCGCGCCGGGCTCTGCGACGGGCTCTGCGACGGGCTTTACTACGGGCTCTGCGACGGGCTTCGCGGCGGGTTCTGCGACGAGCTTTACTACGGGCTCTGCGACGGGCCCCTCGCCGGGCTCTTCGACGGGCTCTTCGTTGTGTTCGACGACGAAACTGGAAGTGCCCTCCGAATCAAACTGAAAAATCAATCATGAGCACAGCGAATAGGCTCCACGATAGTCTCTACCGGGCGTTCGGTGATGGGCTCCGCCGCAAGCTCGACGACGGGCTCTACGCCGGGCTCCTCGGCGGGCTCGACGGTGGTCTCCAAGCCGGGCTCTGCGACGGGCTCTACTTCGGGCTTCGCAACGGGCTTTACTTCGGGCTCCGCGACGGGCTCGTCGGCGGGCTTAACGACTGCCTCAAATATACCCCCCAAGCCGAACTGGAGAATAGATCATGAACATGTCTAATATGCTCCGCGACGGGCTTTACTGCGGGCTCTGCGACGAGACCAATAATCTGCTCGACAGCGGGCTTGATCTCGGGCTCGACTGCCCGTTCTACAACAAGCTCTGCGAAGCGCTCGACACTGGACTTTACTACGGGCTCTCCGCCGGACTTAGAAACAACTTCCGAACCGAACGGGAGAATCAACCATGAGTACAGCGCAGGTGTCTATTGACATAATCTACAGCGGGCTGAATCGCGGTTTTCGTTGTGGATTATTCAATGGACTCGGCATCAGGGGTGGTTTCGACCCTTCCGGTGCGCTTCTCGACGGACTTTCTATTGCGCTTTGCGAGCTCGCTGACGAAGTCCACTGGGGGTTTGATGCCATAGACCATTCCGTTTGCCGTATGGAGTCCCGTGCAAATATGTTGACACAGCACGAGTTTCGGCATTAGACTGAAGTCAGCACGCGTACCTAGTAAGCTGACGAGTAAACCGGAGATTCGAAATGCACATTATCAGTGTGAATGGCCAGTACCAAAACGGTAAAGATACTATTGCCGATTATCTGGCTAAACTGCTCGGCTGGGGCCGCGCAGCGTTTGCAAAAGGGGTGAAGCAGGTATTCTGTGACACATTTGGCACCGACATGGCTTTTGTTGAGTACTGGAAAACGCGACCCGAGTGCCCGGCCGGCTTTAGCATGCCGGTGCGGCAGGCTCTGCAGTTTATCGGTGACGGTTTTCGGCAGATCCAGCCTCGTGTGTGGCTAGAAAAACCATTTCGCAACCAGTCGCAGAATATCATCATCAGCGACGGCCGCTACAACAACGAATTGGTAGAGGTACGAACGCGCGGTGGCGTGAATATCCTTGTCTACAGGCCAGGATTCTTGAATGATGATCCTAATGGCTCAGAGGCTCAATTACGGCCCATACTCGACTATTTGATCGAAACGGGCGTGGAGGGCGAAATTTCCGCGCAATTGCATGATATGCCAGCAGGCGTAGAATTGGTGGACATATTCTTGCATAATGACGGCACGGTTGCGGATCTATACAGCAAGGTAGATCAGATTGTGCAGCCATACGTGCTTAAGAAGTTTGTGGGCTGAGCAGCCCGCAGTGTTATGTTAATGCCAGGAGGTTTATCATGGCGGTGGAGCAACTATCGGCGCCAATGTCGTTAAAAGAGGTGATGATTTTACGGGTACGAAAGGAACGTTTTACCCGGCTATTAAAAGAGGGCAAGCTACCGTTTCGTCCGACAATGGCGCCGTGCTGTGCGTGCGGCGCGGTGGCCGATGTGAAATTTTGGTCGGAGCGCAATAAGCCTGTGGGTGGCGGACGCCGCCACTGCGTTAACGGCCGGCCGGCGTTTTGTGACAGGTGGGGTAGTACCACGCCGAAAATGACAGAAGAGCCGATTGCAAAGATCGTCATAGAAGACGAGGTACTGTGCCTGCGGTGCTTCAAATTCAAATATACATTTATTCCGCAACACGGCCATCATCGGCCCGGTGCCGGCACGCCGCGGCCGGCGGTGCCGCGAAGTCAGCAAGCATACGACGGTTACACTTACTATTCGGGAGAATGGTGATGCAGCGCGAGGGCTCCAATGCGTAATAGGCAGCGTGCTAAGATGTGCGGTCGGAAGCGTGCGTATGCCAGCCGTAAAGCCGCCAAGCAGGCGACTAAACGAGTTCCGCGACATACACGACCAAACTTGCACGCCTATAGATGCCCCTATTGCGGCGCGTGGCACGTTGGACACTCGCAGCTGCGACACGTTGCGTCAGAGGATGACTAGTGCGGCTTTGCCATTGCAAAGCGATATGAACCGAGGACCAAATGATCACTGTTCCCGCCGTGCTGCGAACGCCGTTCGGTCGTTGCCAGAACTATCCGGCGACCGGTATTAAGCTAGAAGATTACTTCTATCAGCGGTGGATAGCAGACCCGCCGCGCGGTCTGCATCGCAAGTACGTGCCAATTTTCTGGACGTACGTGTATTGTGCAAAGCACCGGCGCAGATTTTTTCTCATGCGAAAAACACTCCGCAGCGTGCAAGTACCTGCATTTACTGTGGTACAGCATGCCCGCGGCATTCACCGAATGCGAAAACCCAAATGCGTATTGACGTTTGCAGCGGGCGGTGTAGGTGATGTTCCAATTCCGCTGGTCTATGATATGCCACCGCCCGCTGCGCCGGTCGACCGTAAATTGTTGGCCCATTTCTCTGGGAATATTCGCAGCAAGCCAAACAACCACGGTAAAATACGCTCGAAAATGCAAGCGGCCATGGCCGGCATCAACGATGTTGTTGTCGTAGATACTGCAGGGCGGCCTCGCCGTCGTGTTCCCGTAGCTAAGAGCATGCGGCAGTGTGTGTTTGCACTGTGCCCTCGCGGCTTCGGAAAGACGTCGTTTCGCCTGTATGAGGCCATGTATTACGGGGCCATTCCGGTGTACATTTACGACGTGCCGTGGCTTCCTTATACCGATGTGCTGGACTGGTCTGAGTTCAGCATACTGTGCCATATCAGCCAAATCGATAGCTTGGCAGCCCGTCTGCGGGCCATATCGCCGGGCGCCATCCGCCAAATGCAAGCAAAGGTGGCAGAGCTGGTGCCCGAGTTTTTCACGTTAGATGGTGTCTACAACCAGATTATCCGGCGGTTGCGCCGGGAATAATCTCTTTTCGCGGAAACACATCCTGTGGTAAACTAGGTAAGAACAGCACCGGGAGACACACATGCGAGACGGCAAGGCAAAAATCGAGCGGGCAGATGGCCGTAGTGGTCCCTATCATCGCTATTTGAAGCGTGCCAAGGCGCGGCTAGAGCGTCGACGGGCCAACCGAAACCCGGAATGCTTGCCTGGCTATCGTAAGCACAACGGCTGGGAGCTGTAGGGCCGCTTGACATGGTCATGCTTAGGGGGTAATATCAAACATATCCTGGTGCAGTCAAATGTCGACTGCAAGAATTCGTGAACGAGGAGTAAGAGAATGCTACGCGGTAAGGTTAAGAAGGTCATTGCGGACCGTGGATTTGGTTTCATTAGGCCGGCCGACAACGGCCCCGATGTGTTTTTCCATTGTACGGCATTGCCGGTCAAAAGCGACATCGATACGCTCGAAGAGGGCGTCGCAGTGGATTATGAGACCGAGCAGACTAACGACGGAAAGATTCGTGCCAGCAGGGTTTGCCCTGTTTGATCCCGGCAGCGCCGATGCTACGATCATGTCGTTTGTTTTACGGAGGTCGCTACGATGGCCGATTTGTTTTTGTACAAGCTCGGCAAGAGCGGAATGTTTTGCAATCTGAACCACTATGTACATGCGTGTGCTTTTGCAGAACATAAGCGGTGGAAGATTTGGCCCAAGTGGAACGGCGGGCTATACGCCGAAAAAGGTGTAGATGCTTGGCCGCAGTTTTTTGAGCGGGCGCCGCAAGACGGCAATATCGTCAAGCGGGCGGATCGCTCGTTCATGGGCCTGCGTCGTTTTGCTATCGTAGCGCCGCGCGGCCCTAAGCTGCCGCAAGCGTATCGCGACAAGTACAAGTGTCCCGACGTGTTGATGCCGCCGACGGACCGCGAAAAAGCGAATCAGCTGATCAAGAAGCACATTGTTCTTCGGAGCGTTGTCCGCGATCACATCGCCGCATTCATTCGACGCCACTTGGAAGGCAGGCACATTGTCGGATTGCACTTGCGAGGGCCGCTGCGGTTTCACGGCGGCTCTATCTATTTCAGCGACCAGCTAGGCGTGGGTCATCCTAGCTACCCGGCATACTTCAATCGTGTCGAAAAGCATTTGCAGTCGGACAGCGTGATACTATTGGCAACCGACTCTGGAGAAGTTGCCAACAGGGTTCGCGATCGATACGGAAGCCGCGTCGTCGTGTCCAGCAACATCACGCCGGCCAAGGGCGAGCCGCATCTTGCTAAGCGGTTCAACCCGATCGACCTGGGGATCGATATCCTATCTGACGCATGGTTGTTGTCGTTGGCAGACGTGTTTGTCCACGGCAACTCCAACGTGACTAACTTTGTGCTGTGTCTCAGTCCAGAGCTGCCGCATGAAGACATCTACGGACATCTATACGGCACGCTCCAGTGATATGCGACTTTATACGAGCTACACCGAGTCACATCGCCCGTTGCTGTGCGAGTTCTTTATGCCGTCGTTGCTCCCCGACGAGTACTTGCTAACGGTCCGGCAGTTTAAGCAATCTACGCCAACGGGGAGCATCAAGGAAGACGACGGCTTTGCAGAGACGGTCCGCGAGCGCACGCAGATGTGCATCGATGCCGTGCGGACAGCGCAAGCGGAGGGCGACGAGTATTTCGTGCATGCCGATTGCGACTTGCAATTCTTCGCTCGGACTCGCGACACCCTTGTTGAGATGATGCAGGAGGGCTATGACCTCATTGCCCAAAATGACTATAGACGCGGTTTCCGCCCCAAGGATGGGAAGCCCCGGCTGTGTACCGGATTCTACATTTGCAGGGCGTCGGACACGATGCTTGCAGTATTCGAAGAGATGCTGCAGCTGATCCGTCCGGGCTTTAACGACCAGCATGCCTTAAATGCCGTCAAAACGCCGTTTCGGGCCCGCGCACTGGGAAATCGCTTCTTTTCCGTACGACAGCCGTGGCGTCCTGGTTTGCCGCTGCGTATTCCGCGGCGCATCGTACTGCACCACGCAAATTGGACTGTCGGAATTACCAATAAATTGATTATGATGAACCAGGTGCGAAACGCTGTTTGGCTCCGCCGCGGCTTTGCGCTGCTCAACCAGTACCAGAAATTAAACGGAGTGACGAATGAATAACATCTTTGTCCTGTGTACCGGCCGCTGCGGCTCGATGACGATGGCACGAGCTTGTCAGCATGCTACGAACTATACAGCGGCGCACGAGTCGTGGGTGTTGCGCAACGACTTGGCCTATCCTGACAACCATATCGAAGTCAATAATCGCTTGACGTGGTTTCTTGGCTTAATGGATGCGAAATTTCCTGACGCCCGCTATGTGCATTTGACGCGGGATCCCGAGGCGGTGGCTATTTCTCATGCCAAACATTGCGTAAACCAGCCGGCAAAAATTATCAACGGCTGGCGCAACGTAATGCGGATGGGCTGGCAGCGACATAAGCATCCGGACAGGGATGTCATGACCGACTGTCGCGAATACGTTGCGGCAGTGACAGGGCTGATCACGGTATTTCTTCGCTCGCCTGACATCAACGGGGATCCGCGCGACTGGGTTCACGTGGACATCGACAAGCCCGATAGTTTCAGGCAGTTTTGGCACTGGGCCGGTTGTGCAGGCAGTCTGGATAGAGCCATGGCAACGTTTAAGACGCGGCACAACATGAAAGTACGGCGACGACGGAGGTCCGGCTAAACAAATCTGAAAGGCGATACCATGCATGATGTTGGTATTTGCATACCGTTTTTCGCAGCAGCTGATGCGCCGCGGCGCGATCGTAACTTGCGAAGAACGATCAAAAAAACCTTGACCACGTGTGATGAGAAGCAAATCGTTGTGGTCGAGTGTGATATGGGGCATGTCTGCACTGCAAACATCGGCGTATCGCATATCGTCGAGGGCGATGCGTTGTGGCAGAAAGAGCGGCTTATGCAGATCGGCTGCGAGATCCTGATTAAACGTGGCTACAAAAAATTGGTCTGCATGGACGGCGATTGTATTATCAAGCGGAAGGACTGGTTGAGCGAAGTCTCCGAAAAACTGAATAGATACAAAGCCGTGCAGTGCTTCGGGCAGTTGCGGTCTGTCGGCGACGAGCGCACGTTGACGGGTACCGGCGCCGCCGCGCATTACGAGAAGACGGGCAAAATCAAGCGGGTTACCAGCGGCGGAATTTGGGCATACCATGCCAGTGTGATAAAGGCAGCGGGTTTTTATCAGCATTGCATTGTTGGCAGCGGAGACGCTGCCCACTTTGTCAGCTCGGTATCGCCGACCGAGGCCGTTACTTGCTACCGGTTGTGGGGGTATTCCGAAAATATGCTGGCCGAGCTGTCACGTTGGGCGAACCGGTGGCACAAGGCGGTGAACAAGCGGATCAGCCATGTGGAGTGCTTAGCCGCGTTCCAGCCGCACGGTCGTCGGGATGCCAGGGGCTGCGGCGATCGTCACGGGCTGCTTCGCACGTTCGAGCCTACCCGGGACGTGTCAGCAAAGCCCGGTCAGGGCCTCAAATGGAGCAGCAGGAAGCCGCTGCTGCATAAGCGCGTTGGAGACTATGTTCGCATGCGATCCGCGTGAGCGGCGTTGTGGGCCGATATTGGGCCCTTGTAGCCGCTATTCATTGCACGCGTCGATCGCCCGGCCGCTCTGTTTATTAGACCGGGCATTCTAGATAAGCTGGGCAAGCTCCAAAAGCCCTGCAATTTGTTGACCAATCTGGGCAATGTCGTTATACTTTGACTATTCAGTGGACCACAGCGTTTAGAGGCGTTTCTGGAGAGGCGCCGTAACGACGCGTTATTCGAGGAGGCAAATGTGCCAAGCGATAAAGTCGTTGAGATCATTGCAAACAGCATGCGGTCACAGGCCAATCGCCAACCGCCGATTATCGACAGTGATATCCCGCACGTATCGCGGGCCATCGCAGAGGCCTTGGAAACTGCAAACTGCCTGGTGCGCGATCGCGTTGGCGTAGTAGACACATCGCAACCTGAGACACCCCCGGCAACGAATAGCCTGTCATCTTTGGCAAGCAAGCCGGCCAGTGCTTCACCAGAGTTTGCGACCATTGAAGCAATCCTACAATTTTCGACAAGCCTGATAAAGGACGCACAGGCGCTGGCAGCGTTGAAGCCAAAAGGCGCGCCGTTTCTGTCCGATGTCGCACAATCTGCAACTGAAATCCAAGCCAATATCGTCCAGAGAAACCGTTGGACCCCGAAACAGGAAGCTGCGCTGCGTAATTGGCGAGCAGCTATAGACAGGTGGTCGCAATAGGAGATAACGACATGACACCTGACGCCATGCAAACTTTGATCGTTCAATACGAGGAGCTGTTGGGCCCGCTCGTTCAAAACGATTCGCGAATCGAGCACACATTCCATATGCTGGAACAGACGCGAAAATTCATCCCACATGAGATGGACAAAGCCAACCGCTGGCTGGGCTTTATTCAAGGTGTATTGTGGATTGTCGGACTTCGCGACATCGATGAAATGCGCGCAGATAACCGCGATGACGACGAGGACGTGTCGCGTGTGTTCAGTACGGCGCAGAGTGTATACAATACCGCCGACATTTGGGGCGGATAGTTGTTAGAGAGCCTTTATAGGTGTCAGGATTCCGAGTGAGTAAAGTATTTGTTAAGCAGTACGGATGTCAGCGTAGCGGTACGTGCTACGTGTCAGCGCTTATTGGTCAAAATTTTCCCGATGTGCACTTGCTGGTGCATACGCTCGGTCGCAAGCACGCGGCGCCTGTCAATTTTACACGATGGCGAAAGCAGACACCGGACGGATTGTTAGACGCGATTAAGAACAACGAGTTGCGAATCGCGATTGCAACGAAGAATCCGTATGCATGGGCTCGGAGTTACATCAGAGCGCAGCGGCAGTGGCGGGCAGCGTGGCGGCAGGCATTCTTTGCCGATCCGCAAAAAGCGATTGCTGAGCGTTGCGAAGTGTGGAATCAGCGACATCGACTTTGGTTGGCTGTGCCGTTTAAGCACCTGATGGTGTTTCGGCACGAGGACTTGCTGACGGATTTCGAGGCGACATTGGCGCGCGCTGCGGATAAATTGGCACTGACGCCATACTCTCGTCCGTTCGTGAACATTCCACACCGATTGACCCCCAACGGCGATGTTTCCGACGCGCTGTTTGACACCGATTACTATTGCTCGCAGCGTTACCTCGCAGAGCTTGATGATCGACTGATTGCCACTGTAACCGACTCAATTGACTGGGATTTGGCAGCGCGCATGGACTATCATCCTCGGCATCAGGGGCGGTTTCGACCCTTCCGGTGCGCTTCAACGAAAAAGCTGAACACCGCGCCCGCGGTGGCAAGTACGTCGGCACAGAAATTCATTACGGCCTGGCGGGTTGCCAAGGATATTCTAGAAATGGTGCTAGCGTTGCTAGCAATTGCTGTCCTATTAGGGCTGCTGTGGCCATAAGGCGTACAATGTGCAGCAACCATCATATAGACGAACGTTGCGTTTACTGACACTTTTTCACGTAGGAGGTTCAAATGGATCGGATCCAGCTCAAGGTGCAATTGCCGGCATTGCCGGACGTACCACACGACATTGTCCGGCGACGCTTGGTAGTGATTGTCGACGGGCAGGAACTGGATGACATGCCCGTAGCGCTTGCAACCGATAGCGTGCAGCTATCGATCGAGCAGGACGCGGACGTGCAGTTGGAGTTGCGCAATATCGACGATTCCGGCAATCCGTCGGAGCCAGCCATCGTCACGTTCAAAGCGGTCGATACCGTACCGCCACCGGCGCCAGGTTCGTTTGGTGTCGTTGTTGTCGGCGAGACCCACGAGGCCGATGAAGTTGCGGCCGACGAAGTTACGCCGCCGACGCCCGTAGATACGGAAACCCCGGAGGAGCCGGCCGACGAAACTCCGGCTGAGCCGGCCGACGAAACCCCGGAGGAGCCGGCCGACGAAACTCCGGCTGAGCCGGCCGACGAAACCCCGGAGGAGCCGGCCGACGAAGACGACGTACCGCCTGCAGACGAGCCGGATGTCGTTGACGATGAGCCGGATACCGGGTCGGGAGAAATTGGCGACGAAGAGCCGCCAGAAGAGCTCGAGTAGCGTACCTGATGTCCTGGGCGGCCCGGTGTTAGGGGGCATCCTCGCCGGGTCGCCCAAACTTTCCTTTCTAACCGGAGACAGATTATGTCCAACATTCTTGTTTGTGGCGCCGGCGGATTTATCGGCGGTCATCTTGTCAAACACTTGGCGCGACAGCATCCGACCTATCACATTCGTGCGGTCGACAAGAAGCCATTTGACGAGTGGTACCAGTTGCTACCCGATGCAGACAATCTGCAAATGGATCTGAGCCGCCGGGCAGCGTGTGAATATGCCTGCCGCAACATCAACGAGGTTTACAACCTTGCGTGCGATATGGGCGGCATGGGTTTCATCGAGCGATATCGCGTGGAATGCATGCGCAGCGTGCTAATCAATACGCACATGCTCGAAGCAGCCGAGCGGGCGGGCGTCCGGCGCTACTTCTATTCGTCGTCGGCCTGTGCCTACAACATCGACCTGCAACAGGATCCCAACTGTCGGGCGCTGAAGGAGACCGATGCCTATCCCGCCAACGCCGAGCGTGGCTACGGTTGGGAGAAGCTGTTCTCCGAGATCATGTGCCAGGAATACTGGAAGGAGCGAGGCCTCGAAACGCATATTGCTCGCTTCCACAACGTCTATGGCCCCAATGGCACTTGGAGCGGCGGTCGAGAAAAAGCGCCGGCGGCGATCTGCCGCAAGGTGATACATGCCAAGACCACCGGCGAGCACGTCATCGAGATTTGGGGGGACGGGTCGCAGAACCGCAGCTATATGTATATTGCGGACTGCATTATCGGCATTGAAAAGATCATGCAATGTCAAGATCTCATCGCCACGCCAATCAATTTGGGCTCGTCGGAGTTGATCTCCGTCGATGATCTGGTGTCTCTGGCGGTGACAATCGCCAACGAGGCCGTACCCGAGGACGAAAAATTGGAGCTGGTTCGCCAGTATAATACGGACGCGCCGCGTGGCGTTGCCGGCCGCAACAGCGACAATACCATGATTCAAGATGTGCTCGGTTGGGAGCCCAACACGCCGTTTCTCGAAGGCTTGCGGGCGACATATCAGTGGATCGAGCAGGAGTACCTCGCAGGCCGTAGCGGCAAGTGAAGGTTTTGCGAGTGCGGAGTTGCCCCACATTGCGGCTTGTGGCCGTCCACGCTTACGAATATTGGAGATAGCGATGCAAGTTGAGAATATTGCATGCATACCAGCCGCCAAGTTTCATGCGCTTGGGCATTTTAATGGCTTTGAGCGCGATGTGGAGCACTACCGCGAGCTATTAACGCCGCGTACGATCGAATATCAGCCGCGAGACCAGGTGGAGAATGATCCTACCTGGAAGCAGTTGATCCCATATATCATCGTCTACGACGGGCGCGGACAGTCGCCGTTGTATTTCGTCTATTGCCGCGGCACGGACCAGGCCGAATCGCGGTTACACAAGCTATACAGCATCGGAATTGGCGGACATGTTAACGATGCGGACTGCGCTGATGCGCCGCCGCTGTTAGCCGACGACCCATTCATGGCCGGTGCATATCGTGAATTACGTGAGGAGCTGCATATTGAAAGTGCAGGCACAAGCGCGACTGACCTCAAAATCGAACGAGCCGGACTGGTCAATTGCGATGACGCAGTCGGCCGTGTGCATTTGGGCGTCGTGTTCCTTTGTAACATCGGCGACTGCAACGTTCGAGCGAACGAGCGTAGCATGCATCATCCTGGCTGGTGGTACCAGCGACAGCTGGTAGAGCGCAAGCACGTGTTCGAAACATGGTCACAGATCTGCATAGACAACCTCTTGTAGGCGGGCGTAGGCCCTTGACAACAACTATACCACGTTAATGGAGAGCACTATGGGTTGGCGACGCGGCGAAAAAGAGGGGCTAAAATCAAGACTGGCCGAATTAGAGGTAGTCATGCTCGACGTTCGGCGACTGTTAGCGGCCATCCACGGCGACGACGGCGAGTATACAACCACCGTCGGCTTGCGTCAGTCAATTGCGGATGCAATTGAGCGGGTGGCAACGCCAACAACGTGCGAATAGTATTGCTGCAGTCAACATAGTTGCATATGGAGAGAGCAATGCCGGGGTGGACTGTCAAAGAAATCGCAACGCTGGCAAAATTATCACATCGACGGACCCGTTATGTGTTAGCCAATGGACTGGTGCCGGGCCTGGACACACAACCCAACAATAAAGCACGGCGGTTCGGCCAGTTCGAGGCCTTTGCCATCGGCGTCGCGACGCGATTGCTAGATGCAGGCATAACATCCCGAGCTGTGCTGGACTGTATGCGACAGTTGGGCGGCGCCCGTGAAACTGGCGTGCTATATGATTTGTTTACGCGATGCACACGCGCGAGCGTGGCATTGGATATTGGCCGAGATGTTGCATTGACAATCTCTTTCAAGAACTTGCATGTTTTTCGGGAGTAGCGATGGATCAGA
>Ga0180438_10005024_pt1 | contig 18669 bp, 12 predicted proteins | sample SS_ome_12_FD_132455 | JGI IMG/M metagenome (GOLD analysis project Ga0180438, IMG submission 132455) | Hypersaline lake sediment archaeal communities from the Salton Sea, California, USA - SS_3_D_2 metaG | ecosystem: Environmental > Aquatic > Non-marine Saline and Alkaline > Hypersaline >...
CGCGTGACCTTGACCGCCCCCTCCCCGGTGATGACCCGCCGGCTGGCGTCACGGACCTCCGCCTGGATCACGTAGCGGTGGTCGCGGTCGCCGTGGTCGCGCTTCGCCGCGGCCGTGTCGATGGCGACGGTCAACGTCCCGTCCTGGCCGATCCGCGCGGACCCCTGCTTGACCAGTTCGCGGACCGGGTTCGGCGCGGGCCGGCCGTAGTAGCCCCACCACCACAGCGGCGGCGACCAGCAGCACCTCATCCGCCCCCACCAGGCGAACCAGGGGTACTCATACCAGCACCACCCGTAGCCCGGCCCGTACAGCCAGTCCCACACGCCGGGGAAGTGGTACCCGTGCGTGTACTCCTCGCGGAAGACCTTGTACTTGACCGACGCGTCGGTGACCGGCCCGCCGAAGTAGTAGTTCGCCTTGATGACCGCCGTCAGCTTGTCGCCCAGCTTCGTGTGCGTCTTGCCCGGCTCGACGGTCACCTCGAACTCGGGCTTCTTGTACTCCTCGACGCGGAAGTTCTGCCCGCCGGCGTAGGCGCGGCCGTGGATGTGGATGCGGTAGACGCCCAGCGGCGGCTCGCCGCCCAGCTTGAACTGCCCGTCGAGCCCGCCGTACGGGTCGGCCCGCTTGGACATGTTGTGCACCTTGTTGCCTCGCGGGTCGTAGACGGTGATCGACACGTTGCGATTCGGGGTGTTCTTCAGGATCCCCTTGTCCATGTGCCGCAGCCAGACCTTGAACCGCACGGTCTGCTCCGGCCGATACACCGGCCGGTCGGTGATGCAATACGCGAACAGCCCGTCGCGCATCCGCGAGGGGTAGTAGTGGCTCCAGTAGCTCATGCCGCTCCACGCGAGCCGGTCGGCCGGGCCGGCCTGCTCCTGCCCCGCGACGGCGGCGGCCTTGACCAGCACGTGCAGGCTGCCCGTCCGCCCCTTGGGCTTCTCGAGGATCGCCACGCCGTCCTTGTCGGTCGTCAGGTTGTGCAGCCGCTTGTGGTAGACGCTCTTGCGCTTCTCCCTGTCCCAGACGCTCCAGATCTCCAGGACGTCGACCTTGGCGGCGGGCACGGGCGCGCCGGTTCGCGCGTCGGCGATGAAGTACATATTGCCCGCCTTGACCCTCTTGTCGACGATGGCGAGGTCCTGTAGGGCGACGACGGCTCGGCTGTTGCCGAGCGCCAGCGCGTCCTTGCCCGTCTTCTCCGCGTGGTCGGCGGGCGGCTCGGACGTGTAGGCGTAGACGAGGTACGCGCCGCGCTTCTTCAGCGGCGTCTGGCCCGTCACGTGCGCGTAGCGGTGCGTGCCGTCATCTTTGACCTCGTCAGACCAGCGGGCGACCTCCTTGCCGATGTGCTTGTGGGCCGTCTTCCACGCGAAGTCGGCCGAGCTGTGGTGCCTCGCGAAGTAGTAGCTCCAGTTCCGCAGCCCCCAGAAGCCGGGCAGGCCCTTGTGCGGGTCGAGCTTGCCGCCCCGGATCTCGTCCATGTAGCCCGCCGGGTCGATCTCGCGCGCGACGAACCACACCCTCTTGACGTTGCGGTAGCTGAGCTGGATCTTCGCCGCCTCGGCCGGGAGCTGCACGCCCGTCTGGCTGATCCGCACCTGCGGGGCCTTGATCCGGCTGATCTGCGTATTGGCGTCGTTGGCGCGGCGGCTCTGGGCGTAGTCCTTCTTCAGCCGGGCGTAGTCGTCCAGGGCCGTCAGGTACTGCTGTCGGCTCTGGTGGTACAGGCCGACGGCGTACTGCGCCTCGTCGGCCTTGCCCGCCTTCGGGAATTCGTCGCGGACCATCCGCAGCAGCTTCAGCACGTTGAAGCGGTCCGGCAGCGCGAGCTTGCGGATCCGCCCGCCGGCCAGCACCAGCGCCTCCCCGTCGGTCAGCTCCCACGGGTTGAACGTGCCCAGCTCCTCCTTCAGCGGGTACTTGCCCGCGAACCAGTAGTTGCCGCAGTACTGGTTCAGCCGATCCATTCCGAAGCGGCTGCGGGCGAGCATCGCCTGGCGGTACCAGCTCAGCGCGACGTACTTCTGGTTGTCCGTCCGGTCGAGCTTGCGGGCCTCGGCCAGCAGGAAGAGGATCTTCTGGTCGTCGGAGATGTCCTTCGCGTAGGCCTTTGCCGCCGAGGGGAAGATCGGCTCGCCGCCCGGCCCGATTCGAAGCCCGATCGGGCGCTTCCGCCGCTGCTGCCAATAGCTGTGGTACTCGTCGAAGTCGTCCTCGCCGGCCGTGTCGGCCAGGAACTCGTCCCGCTCGCCCCAGAAGCTGTACCAGAAGTGCCACTGGTTCTCGTAGATGCCGAAGCGGCTGCACGTGCTGGCCAGGTCGAAGATGCACTCGATCCGCTCGTCGTGCCAGCCCTTGCGGTCCTCGGCGCCCAGCAGGGCGAGGCCCTCGGCCGTGTCGTACTTGAGGTACAGCTCGCGGGCCCGCTCGAGGTGGGCGACCGCCTTCTTCTTGTCGTGCTGGAACGACCGCACGTGAATGCCCTGCTTCCACTGCGCGCGGTGGAACTTGCCCCCCGCCCGCGTCCCCCAGTGCGGGATGAGCATGTACAGGTTGCCCGCCAGCCGCTCCGCCCGCGCCTCATACGGCGTGCCCTTGACGCGCTTCAGGCCGATGTATCGCTCCGCGCGCGCCAGGGCATCGTCGAACAACTGAAGCCGCAGCTTGCACAGCACGACGCGGCGATTCGCCCGGTGCCAGTCGTTGTCGGGCAGCCGATCGCCTTCGATCAGCTTCTCGTACGCCGCGGCAGCTTCCTTGTAGTTCTTCTGCTCGTAGAGCTTGTCCGGCCCGGCCAGCGGGTTGTCCGTCTTCTGCCCCGCCGACGGCCCGACCGTCCCGGCCAGCACCAGGCCCACGCAGCAGATCAGAACGGTCGAAAGCAGCGTCTTCGGCTTGCGCATCATCTCGTCTCTCCCATGTAGCATCGCGGCGTCACTACCTGCTCAGACTCACGGAGGCGCATGGAGTTCCGAGGAAAGGCCGGCCGATCAGGGCACTCGGGCGTGCCTTCCGACAGTTCGTGGCCCCTTCAAGCACAGCTTGCAGGTGGTCGTCCCGCTGCATGGCATGCCGCCCCGCAGGAAGCTCGATACGCTTTCGCAACTTCAACGCCAAGCTGCGCTTTGCTCCGCTTGAGTGTGCTACGCGCCGCGCGGCGGCGGGTGGGCCTAGAATGGAGCGAGCAGACAGACGCGCAGCGGTGCGGTCCGTGATGGGAGCCTTCATGAATGACCCGGGCATCAGAATGCCATCAGCGCGGCCGGCGGGATCGCCTCCCTGCCTCACCGGCCTGCTTGTAGTTGCCCTCGCGGCCTGGGTGTGCGTCCCCGGCTGTAGCGAGCGGCAGAGCCCTTCACCCTCCCTTGCCTCTCCCGGGGCCGAGACGGCCTCCACAAAGCCCATGAAAAACACCCACAAGAAGCGACAGGCCAATCGGCTGATCCACGAGACCAGCCCCTACCTCCTCCAGCACGCCCACAACCCCGTCAACTGGTATCCGTGGGGCGCCGAGGCGCTGGCGGAGGCCAGGAAGCAGGACAAGCCCATCTTCATCTCCATCGGATACTCCACGTGCTACTGGTGCCACGTCATGGAGACCGAGTCCTTCGAGACCGACGAGGTCGCCAGGGCGCTCAACGAGCACTTCATCGCCGTCAAGGTCGACCGCGAGGAGCGCCCGGACGTCGACGAGCAGTTCATGCTCGCCACACAGTTGATGACCGGCCGGGGGGGCTGGCCGAACTCGGTCTGGCTGACACCCGACGGGCGGCCCTGGATGGCCGGGACGTACTTCCCGAAGCAGCGGTTCATCGGCATCCTGACCCAACTGGCCGAGGCGTGGAAGACCAGGCGGGCGGACATCGAGCGACAGGCCGACCGGATGGCGAAGGCCATCGAGCAGATCGGCTCGGGCAAGAACGTCCGGTCGGATCGGCCGGTGGATCGACAGCTTGTCGACCGGGCGGTCGAGGCGGTAACGGAGGCATTCGACGTCGCCAACGGCGGCTTCGGCCGGGCGCCGAAGTTCCCGCCGCACGAGACGCTTCGGCTGCTGGTTCACGAGCACCGCCGCACGGGCGAGGCGGACTTGGTGAAGATCATCACCGCCACGCTGGACGGTATGGCCGCCGGCGGCGTGCACGACCACCTCGGCGGGGGCTTCCACCGCTACTCGACCGACTCGTACTGGCTGCTGCCGCACTTCGAGAAGATGCTCTACGACAACGCCCAGCTCATGCGGGCCTACACCGACGGGTTCCTCCTCACGAAGCGGCCCGCCTATCGCGAGGCGGTGGAGGGCATCTTCGCGTGGCTCGAGCGGGAGATGCTCGACCCCGGCGGCGCGTACCACTCGGCGCTGGACGCCGGCGAGGTCGGCGAGGAGGGGGCGTTCTACGTCTGGCGATACGACGAGGTCCTCGCCGTCCTTGGCGAGGCCGACGGCAAGCGCTTCGCCGAGGCCTACGGGCTGAAGAAGGAGGGCAACTACCGCGAGGAGGCCGGCGGGCACAATCCGGGGACCAACATCCTCCACCTGCCGAAGCCCGTCGAGCAGCTCGCCGCCGACGGAAAGCTCGAGGCGGCCCGATTGAGGGCGGATCTCGCGGCGATGCGAGGCAAGCTGCTGGCCGTGCGGAACCGAAGGGAGCACCCGCACAAAGACGACAAGGTTCTCGCCGGCTGGAACGGGCTGATGATCGGCGCCCTCGCATATGCCGGCCGGCGGCTCGAGGAGCCGCGGTACACCCGCGCCGCCGCCCGCGCCGCGGCCTTCGTCCTGGACAAGATGCGGACCGAGAAGGGCCGGCTGCTGCGGAGCTACCGCGCCGGCAAGGCCGGGCTGCCGGCCTACCTCGACGATCACGCCTTCCTCGCCGAAGGCCTGCTCGAGCTGCACGAGGCCGACGGAAACGCCCGATGGCTCGAAGCGGCCCGACAGCTCGCCGATACGATGCTCGGGGACTTCCAGGATACCGAGGCCGGGGGCTTCTACTTCGTCACGGCCGAGCACACTGACCTGCTGATGCGGTCCAAGAGCATCCTGGGCGGAGGCAACACGCCGTCGGCCAACGGTGTGGCCGCCCTGGCGCTGATGCGGCTGGGACGGATCACCGGCCGGGACGAGTGCACCCGGGCGGCCCGTCGGACGTTGGCGTCGATGTCGGGCCTGATGTGGCAATCGCCCGGCAGCGCCGAGACGCTGATCCTCGCGGCCGCCATCCATCTGGAGGCGGCCAAGAGCTCAGCCGCCCCGGTCTCCGCCGAACCGGACGTCCGCAGCGGCGAGCCCCCCCTGACCGCCGAGCTGTTCGCCTCGCACCTGACCGTCAGGCCCGGACAGGCCTTCCACGTCGCCGTCGCCCTCGACATTGCCGAAGGCTGGCACGTCTACGGCGCCAATCCCGACGTCGAGCTGCTCATCCCAACGACCGTGACGCTGAAGCCCAACCCCGCCTTCGCCGCCGGGAAGATCGTCATGCCGAAGGCTCGCACGGTGGATGACCCCGTCCTGGGCGAACCCGTGGCGATCCACGAGGGTCGCATCCGGCTGCTGGTCCCCCTCACCGCCGCCAAGGACGCCGCCGCCGGGCCTGCGAAGCTACAGTGGCAGATCCGCGCCCAGACCTGCGACGACAAGCGCTGCCTCGAGGCCCGCACACTCGAGCCGACCCTTACGGTCACCATCGACCCTGCCGCCGGCGCCGCGAAGGCGCGACACCCGAAGGTCTTCGCCCCGCTCGGTGTCAGGCCCGCGCAGGATGGACCGGACGTCGTTGGAGGCTAGAGGTCAGAGAGGTACAGCCCGCGGCGAGCACCAACCAACTTCGGCATCGCGAAGCTCACCTCTCACGTCTCACCTCTACCACGACTCCGTCCGGCGCATCGTGCTGGACGTCGAGTCGGCCGGCCCGCCGCCGCCAGCGGACGTGGATCGGCCCGGCGGGATGCGGGTACGTGCCCTCCGCCCACTGGAGCGTGCCCGGCTGCGGGCGAATCTCGACGCGGTTGGCGTTGCCCGGCTCGGGCAGCGTCACGCCCAGCACCCGCGTCGACAGGTAGTGCGTCGGGCCGGCCGACCACCCGTGGCATCGGCTGGCGCTGCCCCGGCCGGCGAAGTACTCCCAGCAACACCACGCGCCTTGGTCGAGCATGTGGCCCCAGTACTTTCGAATGAACCGCTCGGCCTCCACAACGCGGCGGTGCTTGTAGAGCACGCCAAGTGCGTAGTACGAGAAGTATGACGTCACGTTGCAGTCGCTGTTCTGTTCGGGGTCAGGCACGCGGAAGTTGCTCTGCATCGCGCCCAGCAGCCACGTCAGCGCCCGCTCGGCCTGGGTGGGCGTGGCGAGGTCGTACAGCAGAGGCAGCGCATTGGCCGCCACAGACGGAGCCGTCTCCGGCACGTCAGAGACGAGCCGGTCGACGAACACGCCGCGGGCTTCGTCCCAGAAGCCGCGGCGGACCGCCTCGCCGAGCCGCTCGGCCCGATCGGCCCACCGGCGGGACTCGTCGGCCTCGCCCAGCAGATCGAAGATCCGCGCCGCGTCCGACAGGCCGCGCTGACAGAAGCAGTTCAGCGCGCAGTTGACCCCGCCGCGATCCATGTGCGACAGGTCGATATACGCGTCCAGGTCGGACCCGTCGATCAGCCCGTTGGCGTCGGCGGGCAGCCCATCGAGGCCGGCCGCCAGCTTCGACAGGCGATCCCGCCACTGACGCAGCGACTCGACGTCTCCCGTCGCCGCCCAGTAGTCCCGGGCGGCCATCAGCAGAATCGCCGAGTAGTCCGGGTGACGCCCGGGCGGCAGGCCGTGGGCGCCGCCCGGCACGAGCCCGCTGTCGCCCTGACCCAGCAGGAACAGCTCGATGCACCGCCGCATCAGCTTCGTGTCGCCGAACGCCGCCCGGTTCGCCTGGAACTCCACGAGAAGATCGCCGCCGTACAGCCCGCGCTCGCGCCACGGGCAGTCCAGGTAGACGTCCTCCATGCACGCCGCCGCCGTATCCCGGCCGAGGCGCCAGATCGCGTTCAGCGCCGGGTCGGAGCATTCGAACCGCCCGGCGGGGTCCACCGGGTACAGCGCACGCGTCGCCGCCGCGCGATGCAGCTCGAAGGCCGACAGCTCCCCGTCGATCAGCAGCTCCAGGTAGCGGAATCCCCGCGGGTGGAACGTCTGCCACTGCTGTCGGCCGGCGCGGGCGACGTATCGCTCGGCCATGTCGACGAAGCACCGCCGGTGCACGTCGGCGACGCCGTCGCCGCGCAGGCGTTCGGCGTAGGTCAGGTCGACGACCGTCCCGGCCGCCGCGGTGAACTCGACGACGGGCCGGCCCAGCACCTCGCCGCCGAAGTCCAGCAGCACCGACAGCGCCCCGTCGCCCACCCGCTCGGCGAGCCGCGCCACGTCCACGTCGAGCGACGGATCGTCGTCGATCCTCCCGAACGTCTTCCATGCCCGCTCGCGGCAAGGCGCCTGCGCGCCGCGCCCGCGGGGCCAGCGGCGCCACGGGCCGAGCGGCTCGGGCAGCGCCGCCGGCGAGGCCAGCGGAAGGGGCATCTCCTTGGCGGCCTCGGCGGCCTCGTGCTCCCACGGCCCGCCGATGAGAAACGTGTGCGGGCAGTCGGGCCGGGGCTCGGCGGCGATTGTCAGGGCCGCCTCCGCCGGCAGCGCAAGGTGGAAGTCCCACCACCCGTTGCGGTACGACTCGTGCACCTGAAGCAGGTTCCAGCCCTCGCGAAGCTCGGCGGTGAAGTCCTGGCGGAAGTACAGGTCATCGCGGCGGATCGGCTTCAGCTCCTCGCCGTTGATCCAGTACCGGCCCCACCAGGCGCCGAAGGTGATCATCTGGCGCCTCGGGGAGTGGAGATGCGTCATGGCCGCCACGCGGCCGCCGGCGCGCAGCGGGTTGCCGCCGGGCCCACGAACGAGGAACGAGTGGATCTGCTCGTCCGGCGCGTAGCGTGCGGCCCACGTGCCGATCCGCCGTCGCGGCAGGGCCTCCCGCTCATCGAGCAGGGGGATCGACCGCGGCCGAAGCTCGCCCCAGTGGTTCTGGTCGTCCCGCACGACGGCCACCGGCCAGTGAGCGTCGCTGAAGCCCGGAAGCTCCCACCCGACCGGCCAGTCGCGGCCGTCGAGATGCTCGCCGGGATTCAGGGCGAACGACAGCGACGGCGTGTCGCTCAGATGGGCCGGGGAGTCGATCGCGCGCCACGACGGGTCGGTGACGATGCGCACGGACCGCCCGGCCTCGTCGGCCGCCTCGCCCCACGCGATCAGCCCGCCGGTGCTCGTCTCGCTGTGGAAGCTCGAGCAGCCGTAGCTGTTGACCAGCACGGCGATGACGTTCTCGCCTTCGCGCAGGTACGGCGCGAGGTCATGCGTGTCGTATTCCGGTCGGGCGAGGAAGAACCGCGCCGGGCCGTGGCCGACGACGTGACCGTTGATCAGCAGGCGGTATCGCGTGTCGGCGAAGAGGTTCAGCTCACCCGCCGACGGGGCGGCCGACAGCGTGAACGTGCGGCGAAGCAGCGCCCAGCGGTTGAGGCCCTCGCCGGTTTCGTCGGTCCAGATGTATCTTGCTTCGGGGTGGCCCAACGGACTGGCTCCTTCGAGAGTTCGGACTGCCCTGCGCCGTTGAGGCGAACAGGCCCGGGCCAGCCTAAACGAGAGGCCAGGCGGGCTCAATGGGCTTGTGGGGCGCGGCTTGCAGTGCCTATAATGCCGCCCACGATCGAGCAGAGACGACCGAGAGGCGAGGGGGGAAGGACTGGAAGGGCAACGATGGGACTTGTGAACGCCGATTTCTACGACGCCGACGGGAGCTTCAACGGCGAGGCCGGCAAGCAGGCGTATCTCGACATGATGGAGCGATTCGGCTATCCGATCCCTCCGGCGCTGCGCGAAGGGATGTGGGCGATCGACTTCGCCCTGGGCGATTTCGTCCACGTCGGCATGGGGGGCGTCTTCTGGTGCAACAGCGCGGAGGGCAAGTACTTCGGCCACGAGATCTTCCTGCTGGGCGGGCAGATGATCGTCGAGCACTGCCACGTCAAGACCGACGCGGCCGAGGCGAAGATGGAGGCCTGGCACGTCCGCCACGGGATGATCCACACGTTCGGCGAGGGCGATGCGACCGACCCGCCGCCGGTCGAGCTGCCCGCCGGCCAGGCCGACTTCATCACCGCCCGCCACGCGAAGGCCGTCCACCCCGGCGAGCTGGACGCGCTGAACCGCCCCGAGGCGAGGCACTTCATGATCGCCGGGCCCGAGGGGGCGATCGTCACCGAATACGCCTCGTATCACGACAACGACGCGCTGCGGTTCACGAACCCCGACGTGAAGTTCTAGCCCCACAGACACAGAGAAAACGGGGACCGGCTCCGTAGCGCAGCGAAGGTGCCTGTCCCCGTTTTCAGCCGACCGAGCAATCCGCGACGCGGAAGCGCACAGACACAGAGAACATGAGGAGAAGACCGTGAAATTCCACCACGTAGGTATCCCGACGACGACGCAGCGGGAAGGCGAGACGTACCTGGCCGAGGGCAAGCTCTACGTCACCGACACCGAGGCCAGCCCGTACCGCATCGAGTGGCTGCGGTTCGAGGACGACAGCCCCATGCCCGACGTGCTGAAGACCACGCCGCACGTGGCGTTCGTCGTGGACGACGTCGAAGCCGAGATGGCCGACAAGAACGTCCTCATCGAGCCGTGGGAGCCGATGGAAGGCGTGAAGGTCGGGTTTATCCTCCACGACGGCGCGCCCGTCGAGTTCATGCAGATCGGGAGCGAAGCATGAGTTTCAAGCAGTTCATCATCATCCCCATCGGGATCGCCGTCCTCGCCGTCCTCCTCGTGATGCTCGCGCCGAACCCGCCGTCCGACAAGGCCGTCCCGCACCTGTGGACGTGGATCTCCTTCCAGGCGTGGGCGATGTACTTCCTCGCCGGCTGCACGCTCAAGGGCGGCGTGAAGGTCATGCTCGGCTATCTCGGCGGGGCGCTGGCCTCCATCGCCATCTTCGAGCTGGCCGGCCCGTTGGGCAAGTTCCTGCCCGGCAACTGGGGCCTGTACGCCGCCGTCTTCATCGTTGTCATCGGCGTGATTTCCGCCGAGCGGGTCCCCTGGTTCGACTTCGTCCCCTCCTGGTTCATCGGTGCCGGCGTGTTCTTCGGCGTGATGTTCCTCAACCCGTGGGCCGCCGACGCCCGTTGGGCCCAGCACGTCTCGAGCTTCGGCGACTGGGGGCTCGACAAGCGCTGGATCTACTACCTGCTGACGGTCACCCATCTGATGGTCTCCTGCGCCGTCGGGCAGGTCTTCGGCATCGTGACGGTCCTCGGCCGGACCAGGTACGAGGGCTGGCTCAAGGCGAAGAAGGGCTGAGAAGCTCCCCGCAACATCGCGTCACCTATATCGCCCCCGGTCCCCGGACCGGGGGCTGTTCAAGGCGATCGAACCGCCTCCCGCCGTGCTTGTGCACGCACATCCCTACGTCCGCTTCGTGACGCCTTCGGAGACCTGCTTCTCCCAGGCGGCGAGTTCCGCCCGGAGCTGCCGGACCCGATCGGGGTGCTTGTCGGCGAGGTTGGCCTTCTCGCCGAGGTCGGCGGCCAGGTCGAACAGCTCGACGGTCTCGCGCCTGGCCGCGGGCTTTTGCTTGTCGGGCTTCCTGGCACGTTTCCTGCCGCCGGCCTTGCTGACGACGAGCTTCCACGAGCTCTTCCGGACGGCGCGCTGGCGGGCCGTCCGCCAGAAGAGCGTTCGCTCGGGCAGCTTGCCTTTGCCCGTCAGGACGGGCAGGATGCTCACGCCGTCGAGCTTCAGCCCCGCCGGCAGGTCGGCTCCGGCTGCGGCGGCCATCGTCGCGTACAGGTCCATCCCCAGGATCGTCTCGTCCGACGTGGTGCCCGGCGGGATCTTTCCGGGCCAGCACGCCATGCCCGGCACGCGATGGCCGCCTTCCCACAGGCTGCCCTTCTTGCCCCGCAGCGGCCCGGCCGAGCCCGGACGCGCCGGGCCGTTGTCCGAGCAGAAGACGATCAGCGTCCTGCGCTGAAGCCCCAGCCGGCGGACGGTCTGGACGATCCGCCCGACGCCGTCGTCCATCGCCTCGATCATCTCCTTGTAGGCGGCGGCCTGGTCCTTGCGGCTGCCCCAGATCGGCTGGGCTTGCCGGGCGAGCGGTCGGCCTTGTCGTTTCGGCCCTGGAGGGGATAGTGCGGCGCCTCGTGGGGCAGGTAGAGGCAGAACGGGCGGTCCCTGTGCCGCTCGATGAACGCCTCCCCGTGCTTGCTGATCAGGTCGGTCGAGTAGCCCTTCTCGGGGGTCAGCTTCTCCCCGGCCCACCAGTCCTCCTCGCCGACCTGGTCGATGTGCGAGTGGTAGTCCACGTTCCCGCTGACGTAGCCGCGGAACTCGTCGAAGCCCTGCCGGACAGGGTTGAACTCGACGCGGTAGCCCAAATGCCACTTGCCGAACAGCCCCGTGACGTAGCCGGCCGACTTGAGCACCTCGGCGAACGTCGTCTCCGCCGGGGCCAGGCCCGTGTGGCGATGGCCCTTCGCGGTCACGACGCCCTCGATGCCGCTCCGCTGCTGGTACCGCCCCGTCAGCAAGGCCGCCCTGGTCGGGCTGCACACCGCGCCGTTGGAGTGGTAGTCGGTCAGGCGCATCCCCCTCGCCGCCAGCGCGTCGATGTGCGGCGTGCGGATGGTCTTGCAGCCGTAGCAGCCGACGTCGGCGTAGCCGAGGTCGTCGGCCATGATGAGGATGAAGTTCGGCTTCGTCTCGGCGTCGGCCGCCTTGGCACCAGAAAGGCGCCGCGGCGCGAAGACGGACGCCGCGCCGAGCCCGAGTGCCTTCAGCAGATCGCGCCGGCTTGGCCGCCGGGCCATCGGGTCACCCCTTCTCGCTCTTCAGCGTCTGGTAGAGGTCGAGGGCCTTCTCGGCGGGCTCGCCGTCGTGGACGACGGCGCGGACGGCCTTGAGCATCGCGACGGGGTCGTCGGCCTGGAAGATGTTGCGCCCCATGTCGACGCCGTGGGCGCCCTGGTCGATGGCGTTGCGGGCCATCTGGAGCGCGTCGAGCTCGGGGATCTTCTTGCCCCCGGCGATGACGCACGGGATGGGGCAGCTCGCGGTGACCTTCTCGAAGTCCTCGGCGCAGAAGTAGGTCTTGACGAAGTGCGCGCCGACCTCCGCGCAGACGCGGCAGGCGAGGGACAGGTATCGCGCATCGCGGGCCATCTCGCGCCCCACGGCCGTCACCGCCAGCGTCGGGATGCCGTACCGGTTGCCCGCGTTGATGATCTTGCACAGGTTGCCGATGGTCTCGCGCTCGTGCTCGCCGCCGATGTAGGCCTGCACCGTGATCGCCGACGCGTTCAGGCGGACGGCGTCCTCGATCGCCACGCCGACCACCTCGTTGCTGAGTTCCTTCAGCACGGTCGCCCCGGCGCTGCATCGCAGGCAGACGGGCTTGCCGCTGTCGGGCGGAATCACCGCCCGCAGCGCCCCGCGCGTGCACATCAGCACGTCGGCGTAGGGCACGAGCGGGTTGACCGACAGGTCCAGCCGCTCCAGCCCGCTGGTGGGGCCCATGATGTAGCCGTGGTCGAACGCCAGCATCACGGTGTGGCCCGTCTTGGGATTGAAGATGCGGCTGAGGCGGTCCTTCATGCCCCAGTCGAGGTTGTTCGACGCCTTCAGGAAGAACCCCTCGGTCTCGACGGGGATGCCGATGCCGTAGTTCCTCGTCACGTTGGCTTTGTCATCTGCTTCCGGCATACGTCCGTGCTCCTTGATCTTCCGGTGATCTGCCACAGGGCCACAGTGCACTGAGAGGCACTTCGTGTCGGCCTCTGCCACAGTTGTCTTCTCTCTCTGCGCCTCTGTGCCTCTGTGGTGGGTCTTCTTCTGCGCCGCTCACTCGCCCGCGGCGTCGGCGAAGGCCCGAAAGATGTACGAGATCGACGTCGCGCCGGGATCGACGATCCCCAGCGTCCGCTCGCCGAGGTTCCTCGCCTTGCCGAACTTCGCCAGCATGTCCCGGGTGGACTCGGCGCCGGCCGCGGCGGCCGCGGCGGCCTGCGCCAGGGCCGCCGGGATCGCCTGCGAGCCGTCGGCGGCTGCACGGATCGCCTCGACCGCCGGCACGAGGGCGTCGACCATCGTCTTGTCGCCCAGCTCCGCCTTGCTCTGCTTCCGCAGGTTGGCCAGGCCCTTCTCGAACATCTCGGCCATCGCGGGGCAGTCGAGGGCGTCCTTGCCGGCGACCGACTCGCTCATGCCCATCAGCAGCGAGCCCAGAAGCGGCCCCGGCGCGCCGCCGGCGGCGCTCATCAGGCCCCACCCGGCGCTGTAGAGCACGCCCTTCATGTCGCCGCCGTCGGATTCGGCGATCGCCTTCTCCACCGCCTCCATCGCCCGCACCATCGCCGACCCGTGGTCGCCGTCCCCGACGGCGGAATCCAACTGCGACAGGTGCGCGTGGTTGTCCTTGATCCTCGCGGCCGCCGATTGCAGCAGCCGAACGATCTCGTCGTAGCCGATCGTCTCCACGATGCGCTGGTCCTTCCGCCTATCTCACCGTCATGTAGGGCGTGTCGCAGGGCGCGTCCCACAACTCGATCAGCTCGTCGTCCATCTTGGCCACGAACATCTGGAAGCCGGCCATCTCCTGCACCGTCAGGTCCTCGGCCACCCGGGCGCGGGCCAGCTTCACGCCCTTCTCGCCCAGCACCTGGTTGACCCGCCGCAGGATGATGTACAGCTCCATCAGCGTCGTCGCCCCCGCGCCGTTGAGCACGACGAGCACCTGGTCGCCCTCGCCGGCGCCGACGGCGGCGACGAGCTGGTTGAGCATGATCTCCGCGGTCTGGTCGGCGGACATCATCGCGCTGCGCCCCGTGCCGGCCTCGCCGTGCTGGCCCATGCCGATCTCCATCTCGTCGTCGGCCAGCTCGAAGATCTCCTCGCCGGTCTGCGGATGGGTCGCCGTCTTCAGTGCCACGGCCAGCGTGGCCATGCTGTTGTTGAACCGCTCGGCGACGGCGAGGACCTCCTCGAGGCTCTTGCCCGCCTCGGCGGCGGCCCCGGCGATCTTGTACAGGGGGACGCAGCCGACGAGTCCGCGCCGATCCTCGGCCGGGGCGTCGGCGCCGGGAGCGATGTCCTCGTGCGTCAGGATCATCTTGACGTTCAGGCCTTCCTTCTCCGCCATCTCCATCGCCATGTTGGCGCTCATGACGTCGCCGGCGTGGTTGAGCACGACGAACAGAACGCCGGCCGGGCGATCGGCCGCCTTCAACGCCTCGAACACCGGCGGCGGGCCCGGCGCGGCGAAGATGTCGCCGACGACGCTGATGTCCAGCATGCCCTCTCCGACGAACCCGCTGAGGGCCGGCTCGTGCCCGGCCCCGCCGAGCGTGACGATCGCCACCTTGTCGGCCGGCTTCGCCTTCGCGCGGACCACCAGCTTCTCCGACTCCAGCGCCACCTTGTGCCCGTAGGCCAGCACGTAGCCTTCCAGCAGCTCGCTGGTCAGGTTCGCCGGATCGTTGATGAACTTCTTCATAGCCATGTCGCTTTCTCCTTTGCGTAATCGTCCGGGCAGTTTGCCGAAACGGCGGGCGTTTGGCAACCCTAAACTCGGCGGCCGGCACACGTCCGCTGGGCCTGCGAACAAGACCACGAAGACCATCAAGCCCGCAGGGACCACGAAGGAAAAGGGGGACTGGCTCCGGAGCGCAGCGCAGGTGCCTGTCCCCGTTTTCCGGCCTGTCAAGCGGACGCGCGTGCAGCAGAGCTGCACACCCTACAGCCCGGCCAACATCTCGCCAAGCCGCGCCTGGTCCTCGCGGGCCTGCTGGAAGGCGGGCAGGAGCTTCTCGTAGACGGCGACGGCCTCCGGCTGAGGCGAACAGACGTCCTGAACCTCGTGGACGCGTTCGATGGGGCGGAAGTCGCCCCAGAGCCCGGCGGCCACGGCCGCGACGGCCGCCGCGCCCAGCGAGCCGGCCTCCTGGCCGACGTTCGTCTTGACGATCCGAATCCTCAACGCGTCGGCGAGGATCTGCCGCCACAGGCCACTGCGGCTGATGCCCCCGACGGCCACCATCTCCTCCCGGACCTCGCAGAGACGCCGCAGCTCGTCGATCGCCAGCCGCAGGTTCAGCGCGATCCCCTCCATCGCCGCGCGGATCACGTCGGCCTGCGTGTGGCCGAGGGCCAGCCCCAGCAGCGCGCCGCGGATGTGCGCGCTGGGCTCGAGGCTCGACCCGCCCGCCAGCGAGGGGTTGAACAGCAGCCCATGGGCCCCCGCCGGCGCCGAGGCGGCCAGTTCCGTCATCCGCTCGTACGGGTCGGACCCGTCCCGCCGGGCCCGGGCGACGAGGTCTCCGCAGAGGCGGTCCCGCACCCACTGGAAGCTCGTTCCCGCCGAGAAGATCGACGTCGCCGACGTGAACATGCCGTCCACGACGTGCGCGAAGACGTACGGCCGGGCCCGCTCGTCCAGCAGCGGCTTGTCCGAGCTGACCGCGATCCACGCCGACGAGCCGAGCGACGTGTAGACGCTGCCCTCGGCGAGATTCCGCGCGCCCAGCGCCATGCACGAGTTGTCCACGCCGCCGCAGGCGACCTTCACGCCGCGCGGCAGCCCGAGCTGCTCGGCCGCCTCGGCCGTCAACTCGCCCAGGATCTCCGTGGAGGGCACGATCGGCGGCAGCAGCGTCCGCGGCAGGCCGCTGGCGGCGATCAGCTCGTCGCTGTACCGCCACCCCGTCAGGTCGTAGACCCCGCTGCCCGAGGCGTAGGAGTAGTCCGTCGCGATCCGCCCGGTCAGCCGGTAGTTGACGTAGTCCTTCGTGCCGACGACCTTGTCGATCCGGGCGAACATCTCCGGCTCGTTCCGCCGGTACCACATGATCTTGAAGACCGTGTAGTGCCCCGCCGGGAACCCGTTGCCCGTCAGCCGGTACCACCGCAGCTCGTCGATCGCCTCGAACAGCGCCGCCGCCTCCGCGCCCGCCCGCTTGTCCGACCAGATCGGCGTGCTCTGACGAAGCAGCCGGCCCGTCCCGTCCAGCGGCACGCAGCCGAGGCTGTGGCCCGAGATCGCGAGGCACTCGATCCGCTCGCGATCGACCCCCTCGGCTGCCAGCAACTGCCGCGTGCTCTCGACGACGGCGCGCCACCAGTCGTCCGGCCGCTGCTCGTGCCAGCCGGCCTGCGGGTAGTGCGTCTCGTACGGCACGAACACCGCCGCCAGGCATCGGCCCTCGCTGTCGTACAGCGACGCCTTGTTGCCCCCCGTGCCCAGGTCGTATGCGAGGATGGTCTTGGACATAGTCGGTCCGATCGATCAGGGGGATCGGGTCGTTGCTTCGCCGCGGTCACGAACGGGCACGGAAAGGGGGGCAGGCACCTCCGCTTCGCTGCGGAGCCCGTCCCCTTTTTCGTTCGGCGGCCCACCGCGAGGAATCCACAATCCGCAATCCGCAATCCGCAATCCTCAATCCGCAATCTGAAAGGCCGCCTTGAAGGCGTCGGCGATCTCGGGGTGCAGGTCGGCGTTGATGCCGTCTTCGTCGTATTCGACGCCCAGCGCGTCGAGGTCGTGGGTGAGTTGAGCGATCTCCTCCCTGGGGCTGACGCGCGGCGGGGCGGAACGTGACAGCGGCACGAGCCAGGCGTTCAGCGTGTGTCCGCCATCGACCACGAGGTCGAGGCCCGTGACGTAGTTCGACGCGGCCGACGCGAGGAAGATGACGGCCCCGTGGAGGTCCTCGGGGCGTTCGACGTGCCCCAGCGGCGTCAGCTCGCGGATCCGTTGGCGAACGATCAGCGGCGTGGAGGCGTGCATGGGCGTCAGGACGTAGCTGGGGCTGATGCAGTTGACGTTGATGTTGAACCGCCCCCACTCGGCGGCGAGCGTCCTGGTCATGTGCACGATGCCCGCCTTCGACGCGTCGTAGGAGGCGTTGCAGTTGGCGATCGTCGCGGACATCGAGGCGGTGTTGATGATCTTGCCGCCCGGCGGGTCTTGCGCGATCATCTGCTGCGCCTCGGCCTGGGCGCACAGGAACACGCCGGTGAGGTTGACGGCGATGACCTTGTCCCAGTCAGCCTGATCCAGCTGTTCGTCGGCGCCCAGGATCGCGATGCCGGCGTTGTTGACGGCCACGTCCAGCCGTCCGAACCGCTCGGCGACCTCGCCGACCGCCCCGGCGACCTGGATCTTGCTCGTCACGTCGCACTTGACGAACACCGAATCGCGCCCGAGCGACTCGATCTCCTCGGCCGTCTTGAGCCCGGTCTTCTCGTCGACGTCGAGGATCGCCACGTCCGCCCCCGCCCCCGCCAGCGCCACCGCACAGGCCCGCCCGATCCCCACCGCCCCGCCGGTCACCAGCGCCTTGCTATCCGTCAAATCAAACAGCGACAGATCCGCCATCACACTCTCCTTCCCGTTCGTCCGCCGCGCAGCCGCCTGCGGCTTCGCGAGGACCCACGGCTCCCTTTCTTGTTAGTTGCTCCCCTCGACCAGGTCAAGTGTCACATCCTCCCCGCGCGTCGATGGGCCTCACCCGCCGCAATCAGCGACAGCGCGGCCGGTTCGGAAATCGGTGTCGTGGCCGGGTCCCCTCGCCCGGCGGGGCTTTGCCCGCGGCGCCGCGATGCGGTAGACTCACCATCCTGCCGCTGCCGCCCGGGCGGCGCCGGCGGCGCGGCCGGACCGGCCGCGATGACGCACGGAACATGGGAGGCAGCCATGGCTGAACCGACACCGGACGAGCAGACACCTTCCCCCGAGGATCAGATCGACGCGGAGGCCCTCGACCCTCGCCAGGCGCTGAAGAACGCCCTGGTCCTCGCCGTCGCAGACGGGAAGCTGACCGAGCAGGAGAAGGCCTGCATCGAGTCGCTCCGCCAGAGGCTCGGCGTCGACGCCGAAGACTTCCGCCGCCTCTGCCACGAGGTCAAGCAAGGCAGCCGGAAGCTCTCGGTCCCACGCGAGCCGAACCAGGCCGAGCAGACCGTCGCCCTGCTGATGGAGATCGCCGCCGCCGACGCCGTCATCACCCCCCCCGAGCAGCGGGCCCTGCGGATGGTGGCCGATTACGTCGGCTTCGACGCGACGCGGCTGGAGACGATGCTCGACGACGCCTGCCGGGGCGAGGGCGTCGACGACAGGAAGCTCGAGGCGATGGCGGAGGAGCTGTACACGCAGTTCGGTCAGTGGGACGGGGCCTCGCGACGGGCGAAGGTCGGCGCGCTGGGCGACCTGGGCCGATGCGGTGTCCGCCCGCTGCTCCGCATCCTGGAGAGCTACCGCAAGCCCGAGGGCGCCCCCGACGCGCTGGAGCTGAAGACGCTGGTCGCCGAGCAGCTCGGGCGCCTCGGCGACACGCGCCCGGTCTACTACCTCGCCCAGCACGTGAACATCGGCGACAGCGACGACGAGATCAGCAGCCTGGCCCTCCGCGCCGCGGCCGCCGAGGCGATCGGCACGATCATCGGGCAGAGCTTCTCCCGCGACCAGGACGGGATCGACGCCGCCCGCCAGTGGTGGCAGGACGAAGGAAACCAGAAGTACAACCGCCTGTTCTACTAAGCGGTCTCCGGTGAGTTCGTTGGGGTGCCTGCGCAG
>Ga0180438_10005025_pt1 | contig 18667 bp, 14 predicted proteins | sample SS_ome_12_FD_132455 | JGI IMG/M metagenome (GOLD analysis project Ga0180438, IMG submission 132455) | Hypersaline lake sediment archaeal communities from the Salton Sea, California, USA - SS_3_D_2 metaG | ecosystem: Environmental > Aquatic > Non-marine Saline and Alkaline > Hypersaline >...
AAACGGAAAACACCGAAGGTAGGAAGAAATGATCCCTGTCCATGCGGTAGCGGAAAAAAATACAAACACTGTTGCGGGAGATGAAAAAAGATACTAATTATTCAGTTCCGGGGTTTCTCGCTTCTGCCGTCTCTGCTGGCCTCAAGAAAACCAGTGATCTGGATCTTTCTTTGATCTTTTCCCAAAAAAAAGCAGTAGCAGCAGGCGTATTCACCACAAATAAAGTGAAGGCTGCCCCTATTCTATTAAGCCAGGAAAGGATTCAAAAAGGTTTTTTACGGGCAGTTCTTGCTAATGCGGGGTATGCAAATGCCTGTACAGGCACTCAGGGACTCCATGATGCCATTCAAACAGCAGATATGGTTTCCAAGGAATTAAAGATCTCTCCAGAAGAAACAGTTGTTGCCTCAACAGGGGTGATTGGAGCCTATCTGCCATGCAATCTGATAGAAAAGGCCCTTCCAAACCTGATAAAAAATCTCTCCCCTCACAATTTTGAATCGGTTGCCAAGGCATTAATGACTACCGACTCCTTTCCCAAAATGAGCTTTTTTGAAGGGCAAGCTGATGGACACCCCTTTCACGTATTGGGAATAGCGAAAGGAGCAGGTATGATCATGCCGAATATGGCAACAATGCTCTCCTTTCTGCTTACCGACATAAATATTGATTCCCAGACCTTATGGCCTATCTTTCGGTCAGCCGTGGAGTGTACCTTCAACCGGATCACGGTAGACGGAGAGACCAGCACCAATGATATGGTTTTGATTATGGCTAACGGGGTTGCAGGAAACAGAACATTAACTACAACAGATATAAAGGAATTTGAAAGGGGTTTAACTGATGTTATGAGCCAGTTGGCGTACATGATTGCAAAGGACGGTGAGGGCGCCACAAAGACAGTTATAATTGAGGTACATGGTGCAGCATCAAAAGATGATGCGCATACAGCCGCTCAGGTTGTTGGAAACTCTAACCTTGTCAAAACCACAATATTTGGCCAGGATCCTAACTGGGGCCGTATCATGGCTGCCCTTGGAAGGGCTGGAGTTACAATGGAGGAAAATAAGGTTCAGATCTGGATACAAGGGATAAAAATAGTAGATAGGGGTTGTATGACCAGCCAAGAGGAAGAAAGAAAAGCAGCTGAAAAAATGAAACATAAACAAATAACAATCATCATCCACTTGAATCAAGGAGAATGGAAAGACAGGATCACAACCTGTGACCTTACTTATGATTATATACGGATTAATGCCGGATACAGGACATGAGATGACGAACATGCGTAAAGTGAACGAAAGTACTTGTACCACTTTAGCTCTTTGAAATTACCTGGTGAATGAGCATGGGGATGTCTTTTTTTAGTTCATGTCCGCAAGGATATTGATTTCATAAGGAGTATGGGTATGTCTTTTTTTACTCATGCCCTATAATAAATGCATCGGTGTGATCCCAATAATCGGGATGTGCCAGGCTGAGCACTGTCCCGATAAATCGGGATAAGGCCAAGTTGCTCTACATCCCGATTATCGGGATCCTGTGAGGCCCCGTGTTTTAGGGCATAGATAAAAAAAGACATACCCATACTCCTTGACTCACAGGACTAAAAAAGACATTCCCATGCTCATGCGTTTCACCAAGGGTAACTATATGGCCTCGATTAAAGGCCAGGAGTAGTTATCAAGGAGCTAAAGTGGTACAAGAGCCTAACGTTATAAGTGAACAATAAAATCTCAATGACAGAGAATCAACACACAACCTTAGTAACAGGAGTGGCTGGTTTTATTGGCTTTCACACAGCCAAAGCACTCCTTAAAAGAGACACGAGAGTAATCGGCATCGATAACCTCAACACCTATTATGATGTCTCACTAAAAAATGCGAGACTGGCACAGCTCATTTCCCATGATACTTTCACGTTCTATCATGAAAATATTAACAATTTTGATGCCCTGCAAACAATATTCTCTCAGAACCACATAGATAACATCTGTCATTTAGCAGCCCAGGCAGGCGTGAGATACTCCATTGAAAATCCCTTCACCTATCAGGAGAGCAACATTAAGGGCTTTCTTAACCTCTTAGAAATGGCTCGGAAATTCCCTGTACATAATTTTGTGTTTGCCTCCTCATCATCTGTCTATGGTAATAATACAAAGCTGCCTTTTAGTGTTGAAGACAATGTCGACACCCCAATCTCCCTTTATGCAGCAACCAAAAGATCTGACGAGCTCATGGCATTCACGTATAGTCATCTTTATAACATTCCCTTAACCGGACTCAGATATTTCACAGTCTATGGACCATGGGGAAGGCCGGATATGGCCCTTTTTATTTTTACCAGGGCCATACTAAATGAAAGGCCCATAGATATCTATAATTTTGGAAAAATGAAAAGGGATTTTACCTATATAGACGATATTGTGGATGGAACAATCTCCTCCCTCAATAATCCTTTTAAATATGAACTGTTTAATCTTGGTAATTCAAAGACCGTACAACTCATGGATCTCATTACACTTATTGAGGAAGAACTGGGGATAGAGGCAAAGAAAAAGTTTCTTCCTCTTCAGCCTGGTGATGTACCTGAAACATATGCTGATATAGAAAAGACGAAAAAAATGCTGGATTTTAATCCTAAAACTTCGATAAAGACCGGGATTCAAAAATTCATTGCTTGGTATCGGAACTATTATACCATAGGCGAGCTAAAAAAATAATCCCGTTACAATAAATCCAAATCCTTTTTTTTGGTATGAAACATATACCGAAACTTTATACATTTTCTGTCTTTTTTTTCTTTCTGATCATTTGATTGACTTTATGTATTAAAGATAGTATGGTGCAAAAAATTTATGCAAAATTCCTTTTACCTCGCTAAAATTGGGCATGTAAAACCAAGATTATAGAAGTGGGAAAAGTATCCAAAATAATTATCGTAATAGTAATAAGCCTCGCCCTCGTATCTTTTTTCTTAGGTATCTATATAACTGTTGACGAAAAAATACCCAACAATGCAGTAGTTGTTGTAACCTTGGAAGATAAACTATACCATTCTATCCACTTCGATTATATTTGCGTTGCTCAAAAAACAGCTAAGACCATGCTCTTATCCGAGGCAAAGGAGAAGGGTTTCAAGCTCGACTCACATTGTCAAGGCCTCGGTTATTTTAGAGGTAACAGGCTTTTTCTTTACCAACACATCCTCTCAAAGCTTGGGATGCAATATAACAGCCGGTGGGATAAAAACGGCAATTGGCTGTGGTAGTGCCAAAGCTGTTCATCAATGCATCCTCATAGTATCTAAGAGAACTTCTTGACTTATTTATTATTTTTCAGTTACATTTTAATTATTATAGAAAGAGCAACCATAATAACTCCTGCTGATACCGGAGCTGAAGGCCGAGACAGTTATGCAATTTGCATTCTTTGGAACCTCTGATAAAGGTCGTCATCGCAAACATAACGAAGATAGCTATCTTTGTAATCCACAAGAGAAGCTGTTTCTTATTGCAGACGGAATAGGCGGGCAAGCTGCGGGTAAAACAGCCAGCAAGCTTGCAATTAGGAATATAGAAGCATTTGTTGTTCGTTCACGCTCTGAAGACATAACTTGGCCTATACCCTATAGAAAGGAATTTACATTAGAGCAAAACAGTCTCCTTGCAGGAGCTACGTTAGCCAACCGCAAGGTACGAGAGCTCGCAAATCAGGAGCCTTCCATGAAAGGGATGGGAACAACCCTTGTTGGGGTCATTATTAAAGGATATCAACTCGCTGTTTTAAACATAGGAGACAGTCGATTATACAGAATTAGGGCTGGAGAGATAGAACAAATCACTCAAGATCACACTGTAGCAGGAGAACAAGAAAAGTTGGGACTCCTGACAAAAAAAGAGGCCTCTCATCATCCTCAGAAACATATTCTTACGAGTGCCCTTGGGATGGAAGCAGCGGAAAATCTTAGAATGGACCTTTCCCTTGTTGCTGCAGAAAAAAAAGATTTATACCTGATGTGTTCTGATGGATTGAATGATATGCTTAGTGATAAAGAAATACTGGCAGCAATTAATTCTTGCAAAAAAAAATCTCTTGAAAAAATGAGTATTTCATTGACACAGCAGGCCAATCATGCTGGGGGAAGAGACAATATAACTATTATCCTGCTGTCTTTTTATTAAAAAATAGGGAAAAAATGATATGCCAATCTTAGATATCACAACCTATGATGGCAAACAGCTTCGTCGTACAATCGAAAAAGAAACATTTACCATAGGCAGAAGTACCGACAACAATCTTACCCTTTCTGATAAAAGTGTTTCTCGTCATCATACTGAGATAAAAAAAACAAAAAAAGGCTATCTTCTCACCGACCTTGGAAGCTATAATGGTACGAAAGTCAATGAAAAACTCATCACTCAGAGTGTCCTCCTAAAACATGACGACAAAATACAAATCGGCCTTACAAGCCTGACTTTTATCGTCGAAGAAAAAGATGCAGCATCGCAAGAAAGCTCTCTTGTTCTCACTACAGATAGCGATTATGAAAATGAGCACAAAGAGGTACTAAAAAGCTTCTCACAAAGTGGCGCCATTGACCTAAAAGAGCTTTTAGTTGCTCCAGGAGCTGCGAAAACTACAAAAGAGGCTGCTATTTCTGCCCCCCCAGACGAGACTCAGATTGAATTAGAACGAACCAATAAGGTGCTCTTTGTGCTTTACGAAATCAGTAGCCAGCTCAACACCATCCATGATTTCAAAGAACTCCTGAAAAGAATAATGGACCTTATCTTTATGGTTATTAGTGCTGATTATGGTTTCCTGGTTCTTACCGGAGATGAAACAGAAGATCAGCTCATCCCTATGGTAGTGAAATATAGAGATGATCGAGGAAAAGATAGTCAAAAATTAAAGGCGAGCAAAACGTTAATCCATAAAGTAATACATGATAAAGTTGCGATATTAACATCAAATGCTATGACAGATTCTCGATTTAATGGTGCCAAGAGTCTCTTTATTCAGAAAATCAAATCAGCCATCTGCGTGCCACTCTGGAGGAAAGACAAGATTATCGGTGTTATTCAACTTGATAGTATGCGGTTTGATAATCAATTTACCGAGGATGATCTGGAGTTACTTAAGGCCATAGGAAGCCAGATGGCCATGATAATTGAACAGGCCAATCTTAATGAGAAGATACGGCAAGAAGAGATTATGAGAAGCCGTCTGGAACGATTTCACTCTCCCCAAGTTATTGAAATGATCTTAAAAGGAAGTCAAGAGACGAAAGACAACATAATGGAGCCAAAGGATCTCACTGCAACCGTACTCTTTACAGATATTATTGATTTTACACAACTCGCGGAACAGAGTCCTCCGCGAGAAACAAATATCATTCTCAATCAATACTTTTCAGCGATGGTAGAAATTATCTTTCGCTTCGACGGCACCCTTGATAAGTATATAGGCGATGGGCTGATGGCTGTTTTCGGTGCCCCAATGGAAGGAAAAAATGATGCGGAAAGGGCAATTCTGGCTGCCAAGGAAATGAAACGCCAACTGGCAGTGATGATGGCCACACAAGAAGGCGGCAGAAAAAAACTTGATATACGGATAGGAATAAATACAGGGCGGGTTGTTGCCGGAAATATTGGCTCTCCTCGAAGGTTAGACTATACAGTGATAGGAGATCCGGTCAATATTGCCTCACGGTTAGAATCAATTGCCAAGCCGAATCAAATTCTTATTGGAGAGGAAACATACAGGGCTGTGAAGGGAAAATTCCAAATAAAAAAAATTGGCCCAAAAAAAGTGAAAGGAAAAAGAGCGGAGATTATGGTATATGAAGTTATGTAGACTCTAAAATTTTCTTTTAGCTACCGATTATTTCTTTGTAAAATCCTCTCTATCTTACTTAAAGTCTTTCACATCCTCCTTTTTCTCGCTTGTATCAGATTCTACATCAAATACATTAGGATCTTTTTTTCGAATATAGGTCGCGATATTTTTTCGTAATAAAATATATTCATCATTCATTTTCTTGAGCTTATCCTTAGCCTCTATTGTCTCTCGCTCCAATTCCTTCATTTTCAACGCAAAATCAGTTATATCGGTATTCTCAACTACACACTCTTTGGTTTTTCCATCAATGCTCTTAAGGCTATACACCCTGGCCAGTACATGCACTGGTTCTCCATCGGCCGAATAATATTTCCATTCTTTTCCATTAAATGATTCACCCTTAAAAACCCTTACGATTGTTTCCTTAAAAGGCCTTCGTGTGGATTTTGAGACAAAGGTCAAAGGGCTATTTCCAATTATCTCAGATGAATGGTAGCCAAAATTTTCTTCACATGCCTTGTTCCAGAAGCTAACCTTACCTTTCGCGTCTATCTTAAAAACAGGATTTGATTGCAATCCAACTGCCTGGCCTTGATCATCATATGCGCTGTAATTTATCCCTTCCATATTTGTCACATCATGTATTATTTCTATGGCTCCTTTAATTACGCCGTTTATATCAAGAATGGGAGCAACAGTCACATTTGCTTGCATATCCTCTTTTATATGGGGAAAAGGAACTCCCACCTCAAAAAACCCGCTGTCTGTCTTTGATACGATTGAGCTGGAAAATTTGTCTATTATAGAATCTGGGTCCTCTATCATGATATCAGCTAAACTCCGTTGGTTGTCAACATGCAAGGGAACAGGAACCTTCTTGCCAATTATTTCCTCTGTAGGTATACCTGTCATTTTCTGGCATGCACGATTCCATTGAATCACCCGGTGTTCCAAATCTACTACAAAGGTAGGCAGAGGGGATTTTTCAACAAGAGTGTCAATATACTTCTTTGACTCTATAAGGGTCCTGGATCGAAACTGTTCTCTGTCAAGGGCATCGTTCTTTTCCTTTTCATACATAAAGGCGATGAAAAGAATCACCAAAAGGCCTGATAAATATGCGCCCAGGGAATAAATAGATGCAATATCAGAAGGGATAAGATTCGGAAACTCATAACCGGTCTTAAATAGATACACTGCGACGCCGGTTTCAACAAATATGAACGTTCCCCAGATAGTTCCCGACTGATATCCTGTAATGAAAATAGCCATAAGGATGAGGGCAGCATTCCATATCCAAGATAAAAGTATTAAACCTCCTTCACTCATTGCCCCGGTATTCCATCTGATAATCAAAAAAGTGGCCCATAGGATAAAAAAGGCATAATTTCCAGCGACGATGAGGCTTTTGGTCAGCCGCAGAAGAAGCAGGGCCGAGATCCCTAATATACCGGCACTAATAACAGTATAAAAGAGAAGATCTGCTCTGATGGAAAAATAAAAAAAACCAAGGCAAGGGGAAAGAAGAATAAGGATGCATAGAAATATATTGAGGGCCTTAGTCTTGGTTATTATCTCTACATTCGGAGATTTTATTCCGCTGGTAATAAAATTATTAATGATAGATTTGAAGCTCATGGTTTCCAATGAACTCTTCGGAAATTATTGTAAGAATGCCTCTTTAACGAGTGATGATCGAATGAAACATATTTCTGATATATGAGCGAATGAGTTTGATACATGGATTGCTCAAATCGTGTTTTTTATGGTGCGTAACTTACATCAACTTTGCCAGTATTATCGAGGTCTCCAATAATAGTTGTTTTACCATTCTTAAAAAGAGCACGATTTCCAAAATGATTTATAATTACCGTGCATTTTGGTGGTACCCCAGGTAAATTAGTAATTTGAAAATCAAGAAAATGGCCTGTTGGAATTTTTATCTTAAGGGCATCCAAGGTATCCTGAATAACTGTTGGATCATCTACCCCATTGAATTTTTGGGTTCCATCATGAAAAATTTGAATAGAATTTCCTGGGTCTGGATAAAATTTCTCGTTGTCCAAAAAATACATAATCTGTCCGTCAAGAATTTTCTTTACCATAAGGGCAGCTTCGGATCCATAGGCCCTCTGTTGATATATGTTTAATAGCGGCATTGCAGTAGCAGCTAAGATTCCTACAATGGCAACCGTAACCAATAACTCAAGAATTGTAAAACCAGCACGTTGTTTCATTGGATTTAGGCTCCGCCGCTCGATGGTTTCGTATACTCAATTCCCTTTGGCGTTAGAATCACATTCATTTCCCCTGCCTTGGGATTTGCCACAGATAAGCGGTAACCTATCCTAGGATCCCTCTGATAGGATAATTTCTCTAAATAAAAAAGTTGATCCTTGCCTAATGCGAGATATTTGGGAATAAGATCGGATAGCTTTTTCGGGTATTTATTACCTTCATAATGTGCATAACGTTTGATAGCACCATCAACCATAAAGAGAAGCACCCTCCCCTTTTTTGTAAAATCAATTCTTTGGGAAGGGGCAGGCTGACCACCAAAGATAATCACTCCCCACATCACCAGTATCAACACAGAGGAAATAATGACAAAATACTGAAAAGGTCCCCATTGTTTCTTTTTTACTTCTTTCTTCTCTGTGGCCTCAGTCAGTTTAACCTTTATGGATGTACCAACTTCGGAGACAGAGTGAAGCATGGCACACTGAAAACAATAATATTCGCCAGACTTGGACTCTTCAGCACATTCCTTGCACAGAGGGGCATTACAGCTTGCACAAAAAAATTCTGCCTGCCTTTTAGGATGATATTTACACTTCATGCAAATTCCTCTTCTAATAACAGTATATATTTTTCAGCTATTATTTTAAGGCTACGGTAAAAAAAGGTAATGTAATAGTCAAGCAATAAATCTCTTTAGGGATTTTAAGGGGATTTTAAGTTTCAGGCTTTAAGCTATGTCTGCAAAACGGGCAAACAACCCAATCCGGCTGCACTATCCGTTTGCAAGAACTACATTGCGGTACTATGGGGTTTTTACAATAGGGGCAGTCTTTAAAATCTAAACTGACAGTTTTACCACAATGAGGACAAACGGTTGTCAATTCCTCTTTTTCGTGTACCGCTTTTAGCACCTCTTCTATGGTTGTAACTCCCCTTTCTATCTTTTTCATTCCACTGATCCCGAGGGTGGTCATCCCCATTGCCATTGCTGCTTCCCTCAACGTATCGGCCATCGCAGAGGATTGAATAAGTTCTCGTATTTTCGGACCGACAATCATTATCTCTTCAATAGCCGTTCTTCCTTTGAAACCCGTATTGTTGCAATTCAGGCACCCTGCCCCTCTATAGAATTTAAAAGGGAGATCGTTTTGATCCAGATTGAGCCTGGCCAGGGAATCTTGATTGGGCACATATTCCTCCTTGCAATCCGGACATATGGTTCTTACCAGCCGCTGCGCCACAATTCCAACTAAAGAAGAAGCAATAAGGTATGGTGGAATACCTATATCTATCAGGCGTGTAACCGCCGCAGGGGCATCGTTTGTATGCAGGGTCGAAAGAACTAAATGTCCAGTCATAGAGGCCTGAACAGCTATCTCAGCCGTCTCTTCATCCCGTATCTCACCTATCATAATCACATTGGGATCTTGTCGTAAAATCGATCGTAGAATAAAAGGAAATGAAAGACCAACCTTCTCGTTTATCTGAACCTGGTTGACACCATATAGCTCATATTCTACGGGATCCTCAACAGAAATGATATTTACCTCTTCCGACTTCATTTCCCTCATACATGCATACAGGGTTGAGGTTTTTCCACTTCCTGTAGGGCCTGTAATCAAAACCATGCCCTGGGGGCGGCGTATAAAATTCGTTAGTATCGTCAGATTCTTTTGGCTTAATCCAAGCTGATCCAGTGAGAGAAAGGCTTCTTCTTTGTTCAAAATTCTTATAACTGCCTTTTCACCATAATACGTGGGCAGTGTGGATACTCTCAGGTCTACCGCTACATTCCTTGCCTTTACCTTTATCCTTCCATCCTGGGGGAGTCTCCTTTCTGCTATATTTAAACCCGCCAACACTTTAATACGCGAAATAATAATAGGTTGCGTCCATTTCGGAAGCTTTATAGAATCCTTTAGCACACCATCAATACGATTCCTCACTCTTACATGATTTTCCTGGGCCTCAATATGAACATCACTTGATCCACTCTTAATGGCATTCCTGATGATAAGATCAACCATTTTTATAAACGGTGAATCCTTGAAAGATTCAAAATCTGCTTCTTCCTCTATCTTTTTTTCTTCATCGGGAAGAAACTCCATGAGGCCTGCATCTCCAACAAATTCATCAGCAACATCCTTAATTGTTCTTTCTGGGTGATAGTGTCGTTGAAGCTTATCCATTATCTGGCTTCGTGTAGAAATAGCAGGCTGGATATTGTAACCAGTTATAAACTGGAGATCTTTCATTATATGCAGATCAAGAGGATCAGCCATAGCAACATCAAGTATATTATTTTTCATAGACAGAGGAATGCATATAAATTTCTGACACACCTCCTCAGGTATACAGTCCATAACATCACTTTTGATAGAATAGTCTATGAGATCAATGAAGGGAATCTTAAGCTGCATAGCCAGAGAAAAGGCCATCTCCTCTTCTGAAATGATCTTCATGTCAATTAAGGCCTCGCCTAACCTTTTTCCAGTACTCTTCTGAGCCTCTAAGGCTTCCTTTAGTTTATCAATAGTCAAAAGACCTGATTCTATCAATAATTCTCCTAACTTACGCTTGGAGACAAAATTATCATTCTGTGTTTTTTTCTTCCCTTGAATTGATGCAGCATCCATAATGGATAATAGCCTTATTACATGTCACACGTTAATAAGAAAATTTTTGATTGTATATATCATTATTTACACATTATTTCAACTCAATAAGAACTGATGTAATATTAAAATAGTAAAGGCCAGGCTTTTCTTTGACATACAGGTATTAATTTGATATATATTCCCATTAATTTTAAGTTGCGTAAATTGTTTTTAAAAAATATATTAGGTATATTACATATAATCATTCGATCACAGGCTATCAACAAAAAAATGTAAAGCAACGAAAATATACATGTAGCTTCTTTTCGCATTTGGAATGATGGAATATTGTGTGTGGTTCCTTTTATTCAATCTTTCCATCCATGTGGATGACACAAGTCAGGTATCACGTAAACATTTTCAATCCGCCAAAGGCGGGCGAATCAGCCAGAAATATGGCGGACAGGTTCGCCCCTCCGCCATAAAGACGGCGGAAGGGGGACAGGGGTTAATTCTCCGCAGCGTGCTGCGTTACATTGTGTGGTTTTGACACCTCGTAGCTTCTCGGAATTGAGCGGGGCTACAAGGTAGTTCATGTTCAAGACGTCATACAATTTCCTAAACATGTAATTACATGAACAAAAACGATTTAAGAGCAAATTTATTTATAGGGTCACTTGTCATAGCTATTTGTATGTACCTGTCTTTTATGAGCTTCTCCCCTTTCGAGTCACTTGAAAAGCGCATCTACGAGATCGAAATGCGGCTCGACACACCTCGTAACCCTGGCGAAAGCAAAGTAGCCATAGTAAATATCGATGATAAAAGCATTGGAAAGCTTGGGCAATGGCCCTGGCCACGGCATATAATAGCTGAGATGATCAAGATCTTAAAAAGTAATGGGGCAAAGTTTATTGGCATAGATATGGTCTTTAGCGAAAAAGAGCAAAACCCAGGCATGAAAGAAATAGAGAAGCTTTACACTAAAATTCTAAAACGAGAAAATATTTACACTACAGGAAAGAAAGATACATGGATACTTGCTGAGTTAAAGGAGATTGAAAAACGCCTGGATAATGATAAAGTATTATCTGAAACAGTGAAAAATAGTGGAAATATAATCCTTCCAGTTGTGGGCGAATTTGGAAAATATCAAACCGAGTTAGTAATCCCGCCCGAATCATTTCTGAATCTCAGTGTATTTAAAAAAGATAGCATTAATATTGAAGACCACACACCTGTTAGAGAATTAACCACCCCATTTAATGAGCTATTAAAAAGTAGTCATGCCCTGGGGCACATAAACCTCTCCCCTAATAAAATAATGAGCGGCCAGGTTCATATACCCTTTATTGATTATCGAGGACATATAATTCCCTCCATGCCTTTACGTCTTGTGCTTGATTACATAAATAAACATCCTGAGCAGATAATGATTAAAGGCTCTGGAATCAAAATCGGAGAAGAAATTATTCCAACAAGCAATGGTGAAATGTTCATTAAATTTAAAGGTGGAAGACGATCCTTTCCATACTATTCATTTATCGATATCTTAAATGTTAAAAAGGTTCCAGCCGTATTTGATGACAAAATTGTCCTCATTGGTTTTACAGCCAAAGGAAGCCCTGCAGTGAGCACGCCAGTAGATCCTTCTATGCCACGGATAGAATTTATGGCCAATGTAATTGAGGATCTTTTAAACGGACGTTTTCTTAAACGCTCAAATGTGATGCTCTATCTGGAGGTCATTATCTTAGTGCTGCTTGGTATAGCATCTTCATTCTTCCAATCCCGTTTCAGTTATTTAAACAGAACCGGTATCACAGCCGGACTTATTTTTCTTGTATTTTTAACCAGTGCCATCTTCTTTATTGCATTTGATATATGGTTTAAAAGCATCTACATTCTGCTCTCTCTGATAACGATCTATGTTGTTATTATGGGAAAAGACTTTCTCTACATTCGCACAACAGGTTTCTCAGAGGAGGCAATAGAAACTAACCGGATGCTCGGTATTAGCCTCCAGAGCCAGGGATTGCTTGATCTGGCATTTGAAAAATTCAGAAAATGTCCTCTTGATGATGAACTGAGGGATATTATTTACAATCTTGGGCTTGATTATGAAAGAAAGAGAATGATTAATAAGGCTATTTCTATATATGAATATATTAACAAGAAAGAAAAGGCATTTAGGGATTTAAATGAACGCATACCAAAATTAAAAAAGGTACTCAGTTCTCTGCCATTAGGTGCCTATCAAGGAAGCAAGGAAGAAAAAATAATTGTTTCAGATGACCTGGAAATTAAGCCCACCGTTGGAAGATATGAAATACTCATGGAGTTGGGTCGGGGCGCAATGGGTACTGTGTATAAAGCGAGAGATCCTAAAATCAATCGCTTCTTGGCAATCAAGACAATCCGTTTCTCTGATGAGTTTGAAGAGGATCAGCTAAAAGAAATAAAAGAGCGTTTCTTTACAGAGGCTGAGTTGGCAGGAAAACTCTCGCACCCTGGAATTGTTGCCATACACGACATAGGAGAAGACTATGACCTTACGTATATGGCCATGGAATTCTTAGAAGGATATGATCTCGAAAAATATTGTAAGAAAGGATCGCTCCTTCCAATGAGAAAAGTACTCGATATCATAGCTGAAACAGCCGATGCGTTAGAATATGCGCACAACAATAGTGTAATTCACAGAGACATAAAACCAGCAAATATCATGCTACTAAAAATTGGGAAGGTAAAGGTAACTGATTTTGGAATAGCAAAGTCAATGTCTGCCTCGAAAACCAGAAGTGGAATAATACTCGGTACACCTAACTATATGTCACCAGAACAAATTATGGGTCGTCAGATAGATGCCCGCTCAGATATATTCTCACTGGGTGTGGTATTCTTTCAGCTCCTCACAGGAGAACTGCCATTCACTGGTGACAACATGAACAGTCTTTTTTACAAAATTACTCAGGAAAAACATCCCTCGCCCCATACATTAAATCCAAAAGTTATTAAGCCATGTGAGCAAATACTCGATAAAGCCTTAGCCAAAAATCCTGATCATAGGTTCCAGAAGGCGAGTGATTTTGCTAAGTATTTAAGGATATTAGCGAATAAAATTGACACACTGAGGGCACAAAAAAATAAAGATAACACGTAGAAGTTGAAAATCACCGAGGAGAAACATTGAGAATTGCAGCTGCCGGACTTTCTGATACAGGTCTTAAGAGAGAAAGAAATGAAGACTACCTTGCAATGGACAACTCTGCTAAATTATACATAGTGGCTGATGGTATGGGGGGACATTTGGCAGGAGAGGTTGCCAGTAAGGTTGCCGTACAGATAATCCAGAAAAATGTTAATGATTGGATAAATAAAAACAGTCCTGTGACTGAAATATTTGACTTTCCGGATATGACCTTGAGCCAAAGAGGTAATTATCTATCGAGTAGCATAAAATTAGCGAACAGAGTCATATATGAGATGTCTCAAGAATATACAGAATACAAAGGCATGGGAACAACAATTGTTATTCTGGCAATAATGCCCTCTACCATAATTGCAGCTAATGTGGGTGATAGCAGGATATATCTTATACGGGGAGATTCAATGGAGCCCCTTTCTAAGGAACACAGTATGGTAGCTGAACAGTTAGAGATGGGTCTGATATCTGAAGAAGAAGCAAAAATTTCACCTTTACGACACATACTCACAAGAAATTTAGGTTCTTCAGATAGTGTTGATGCAGATGTGTTCGAACTTGAGCACGTGGATAATGACCGTTTTTTACTCTGCACTGATGGACTCACAGACCTTGTATCAGATAATGAAATACTAAACATTATTAAAAATGGAAATGACCCTGAACATATCTGTCAGCAACTCATTTCTGAGGCTAACAAGAGAGGTGGTAATGATAATATCACAGTCTCTTTAATATGTGTAAATAAAGAATCTGATGAAAAGCGAGGAATAATAAAAAAAATACACACCTTTTTTAAGAATAAAAAATGAGAGTCTGCTTTTTCTTATTAACCACAAAAAGGGGCATATATTATGGCACGTGTTATATTAGTATTTAACAAAAAAGTGATAAAGGAGTATCCTTTTTCCAAAGATAGCATGACTATCGGGCGGGATGAAGCAAATGAAATTGTTATTGATAATCTGGCAGTATCCGGCCACCATGCCAGAATAGATAAAACTGGAGATATCTATATCCTTACTGACTTACAAAGTACAAACGGAACATTTGCAAATGATAAAAAAATTACTTCTTATAAACTACAACATAAAGATAAAATAACTATCGGCAAACATCTCCTTTTCTTTGCTTTGTCAAAGCAGGAGCAGGCCAAAGCTACAGACGAAGAGCTTGATAAGACTATGATCCTTGATACAGCCCAGCAAAAGGAGCTGTTAGAGAAACAGGCCGAAAAAAAGGCCAAGGATGTATCCGCTCAACAAGGAAAAATTGGTGTCGTAAGCTTCATTGATGGCTCTGGTGAAGGCGAAATTCAACTAAAGAAAAAGTTAACCAAGATAGGTAAGGCTGAAACCTCTGAAATAAGGCTTGGTGGTTTATTTATGCCCCCTACTGCAGCTACTATTAGCCGAAGACCAAATGGTTATGCTATTACAGCAACTACTGGAAAAACCAAAGTAAAGGTTAATGATAAAGCAATAAAAGAAAGCTATTACCTCAAGGATTTTGATACGATTGAAATAGGATCATACAAGTTCCAATTTTATAGCCATGATATAGAAGATGAAAAATAAGCGAAGCAGAAAAAGTAGAATACAAATAACTACACTGTTGTTAGGTATTGCCATCCTTTTCTTTTCCCCCTTTTATTTGGAGGCCTCTGAAAGGCAATCCATTAAGGTGAAGGCAAATGACTCAATAAGCTTCCTTTGCTTTAAAATATACGGCAGATTCAATCCTGAAATGACAAAACAATTTGTCAAAATTAATCCCCATATTAAAGATTGGGATAATCTTATTGAAGGGGAAGAAATAAAATTTTTATCAAAAAAAGAAATGAATACCATTGTCCCAGAGCAAAAAAGAGAAACGGTGGTGATAACCTTTTTGAAGCATCCAGTAATAATTAAAAAAGATACCAAAGGCCCTCATAAAGAAGCTTTATTAAATATGATTCTTGATTCTAAAGATCACATAGAAGTAAAGCGCGGTGGCAGCATAGAATTAATGATGAGTCATGGAAGAGTGATCAGATTAGATGAGGGCTCAACACTAAGAGTTGGTACCTTAAAGAGAGATGAGCATAAAAAATCGGTTGTGGGGAAATTTACACTTTTTCTTGGAAGGCTCTGGGGAAAGGTGTTGCAAGCTAAATCACGCAGGAAAAAAGAAATGTATGTATCCACTCCAACCTTGGTAGCCGGTGTCAGGGGGACAGCATATGACCTGAAATTAAAGCGTGACCAGTCTACTGTCATTAAGGTCTTTGAAGGAGAGGTTGAAATATATAATCCTTTGCAAAAAATGCCTGAATCTGGGATTATTACGGATTTTAAAAAACCACATAGAGTTCAAGGTCCCCGCAGAATCACCGAAAAGGAATGGAATGAGATCCTTCTCAGGCAATATCAACAGGTAATTGTCACTAAAGAGGGCATTAGCACACCTATTAGTTTTGACCATGAAACAGAAAGAAAAACCGAATGGATAAAGTGGAATGAAGAAAGGGATCTAAGACTAAGTGGAAAGGAAATCCTCTAAAATTACTGTTACTTCCCTGTCATATCTATAGATTTAAGTCTTTCATCTTTTATTTCCTTTAATCGTGTCGCTATCTGGTGTTTTGAAAACGTTCTGTTGCAGTGTGTGCACTGGTAGATTTCTTCTGTGATTTCATCATGTATGAGATTATCTGAAAAATTTACCCTTCGAAACTGGGTAGAAAAAGTGTAGATTTTAATAAAATTTTTATTTTTGCAGTTATCGCATAAAAAATAATCCTTGTTAGTGTCCATTAGGGTCTCCCAAAAAAGCATATCTCTTGTGCAATCAGGTACATTCTCTTATCCAATTTAGTCTATTTTGTCAAAGAAAATATGTATAATGATTCCACGTTATTGATAATTGTTGAATAAATTATTGCAACTATTCAGGTTTAAATGTGTATGCTCGCCCGTTCCTATTATATCGGGAAATGACTGAATGTTGAGATGAACAATAATACATGTTTTTTATGGGTGTATAGATCACTTTCCATCCCTTTGAAACTGAGGCACGGAAAATACAATTATCTTCTTGAATGATACATTTTATTGTGATAGAAAAAACAATAAAATTATTGTCCTCATTTACAATAAAAGAAAAGATAAGGAGGGAAAAATGGCGGCTTTAGTTGGTGGTGTGGTATCGTTGGTTTTGGGGATTATAGGAATTATTATTTTTTGGGGATATTTTGTTAAGGCTTTAGCAGCTGGAATACCTGTCTTACTTATCTTGGGTGGTGCTTTAGCTACATATCTTGGCATTGAAGAATGGAAAGATAAAAGAAGTGCAGAAAAATTTGAGGAAGAGCCTGATGCAGTCGAGTTAAAGAAAGAGGTAGAGGATCTTAAGAAAGAGGTAAAGGACCTCAAGAAAGAAGAATAGGTTGATTCCCTTTTTATAGTAATTGGAATCAATAAAAGGCATTATTTTTTGAAAATCTCTAACTCATTAAAAAAGTAAGCTATCTCAAATGCAGCACTTTGGGGGCTATCAGATCCATGCACAACATTTTTTTCAATATCTGTTGCATAATCATACCTAATAGTGCCCTTCGCAGCCTCCTTATAGTTGGTAGCCCCCATTAATGCCCTATAGACATTAATACCATCTTCACCCTCCAGAACCATGACCACACATGGACCTGAAGACATAAAATCAGTAACACTTTCATAAAACGGTTTTCCTGCATGCACCCTATAAAAACCTTTTGCCTGCTCTTTTGTCATCCAGATCATTTTCATGGCTAACACATTGAGGCCTTCTTTTTCTAACCGTCGAATGACCTCACCTATAAGGCCTCGAGCTACACCATCCGGTTTAATTATAGCCAATGTCTTTTCCATTTTTACCCTCCTCCTCGCAATATTAAATACCATTGTTCATAAGACATCTGTCCCTGGATGAAACAGGAGTCAGAACACTCAACGTGTAACAAATACCCAATGACCAATGACTCGCAGTGTACCCTGCCCCGACATCACATATCTCATAAATAAAAGATCAGTCAAGCAAAAATCTATACGCTTTACACACATTCCCAAAATTGTCTTGCAGCCTATTTGGGTACTGTGCTATAAAATTTTCTCTACATTTAGCTTAGTCCCTCGATTCATAAATTCAATGGCGTATTTATTTAGACTCCGGCTGAGCGACTCGACATGAGCTCGCCGACACGTCTCATTCGAAGTCCTCGGGACTAAGTGCTGCCTGCGACGAGCCTCTCGGCCTAGGGCCTGTCGAGAGCCTCAAGGTCGAACGACTCAAGGCCGAAAGGCTCAGCCGAAACGAGTGAGCCCTTCGGCTTGAGCTCAGATCGAAAGCTCATGTCGAGTCGCTCTGGGTCGAAGACAATCGCAGAGATTATACTCATTCAAATACGTTACGTATTTGCGAATCGAAACACTTAGTAAAAACATACATTCAATACATTAATAAGGAGGATTGAATAGTGGAAGAGGAAAGAGAAATTATGGAAGTAGACGTACTCTTTGTAGGTGGCGGCATCGCCGGCCTAAGTGGTGCCCTTCATCTCTCGAATCTCATAAAGGCGCATAATAATAAGGTCGAACAAGAAGGGAAAGGGGAACCGTTAGAGGAAATCATGATTGCACTGCTTGAAAAAGGTACCGATATTGGCTCCCATAGTATTTCTGGGGCTATTATGGATCCTGTTGCCCTCAAAGAGCTTGTCCCTGATTTTGTAGAAAAAGGTGCACCATTTGAAGGTGAGGTT